>Ga0315532_1001731_pt1 | contig 15765 bp, 13 predicted proteins | sample SalMarWE160370MG_FD_203082 | JGI IMG/M metagenome (GOLD analysis project Ga0315532, IMG submission 203082) | Salt marsh sediment microbial communities from the Plum Island Ecosystem LTER, Massachusetts, United States - Salt Marsh Sediment WE1603-70 ... | reverse complement strand
ACCGCAGCGGATATCTCAATGCTCGTAATACCTTGCTGGCCCTTATGGAGCTTGGCATAATCTGCATCGTCAATGAAAATGACATTGTCGCCATTGACGAGATTGAAGGGCTCAAATTCGGGGATAACGATAATCTTTCTGCCATGGTGGCTAATCTGGTTGATGCCGACCTTCTAGCGGTGCTCACCAACATTGGCGGCTTGTACACTGCCGACCCACATTACAATTCTCAAGCTCAACTTATTCGCCGGGTGGACAAGATTGATGCCGAAATCGAACGCATGTGTAGTGACACTGCCAGTCACCAAGGGATTGGCGGCATGGCCACCAAGATTGAGGCAGCCAGGCTAGCTACCTCTTCAGGGGTAAACGTAATTATTGCTGATGGGCGGGAACCTGACATACTGGTGAGGATTAGCCAAGGAGAAGACATAGGTACCTTCTTTCCTGCGCATGTGAACAAGCTGGAGAGCAAAAAGAGGTGGATGCTCAGCGGGCTGGCTTCCAAAGGCAAAATCACGATAGACGAAGGCGCTAAGGTAGCCCTTATCAAGCAGAACAAAAGCTTGCTCCCCCCGGGCATTATGAAAGCCGAGGGAGATTTTCACCGCGGCGATATTGTGGATATCCTCGACGAGAGGGGCAAACACATTGGCTGTGGCATTTCCAACTATAGCTCTTCTGATTTAGCTGTCATCGGAGGGAAGCACTCCGATAAAATTCTCAGTCTCCTCGGCTACGATTATGGCGACGAAGTGGTTCACAGGAATAATATGGTGATATCGTGAACACTATGAAAATGTGAAATACAACTGCCAAAGAACGCTTATGGACGGTTGACTCAAATAATCTGAAGAAATTTTCAAGAGAGAGGCATGAAAGGATGGCTACTATGAAACCAGCGATAAATGAACTGGAAGAAAAAGGGAAGGCAGCTAAAGCAGCGTCGAGGAAGCTGGCGTTTCTTTCTACGGAAGTTAAGAACAAGGCTTTGGCCAATATTGCTGAATCTCTTATTGACAAAAAGGACGAAATCCTGGCAGCTAACAAGATCGATTATGAAGAAGCTAAGGCTTCGGGGATGAGCGAGGCCATGCTCGATAGGCTTATGCTGTCGCCATCTCGTCTAGAGAGCATAGCTCAGGATACTAAAACGGTAGCGGCACTGCCCGACCCCGTAGGCGAGATGTTGGACATGCGAACCTTGCCCAATGGTTTACAGATAGGCAGGAAGCGGGTCCCTTTGGGAGTCATTGGGGCGATATATGAGAGCCGCCCCAATGTCACCATAGATATATCAAGCCTGTGCCTTAAATCAGGCAACGCCGTCATCCTTCGGGGTGGCAAGGAGGCTATAAATTCCAACACCGCCTTAGCCAGGGTAGCCCAGGGAGCTTGCAGCCAGGCCGGGGTGCCCCAGGGGGCCATTCAGCTTATTGAGTCCACAGAGCGGGCTTTGGTGAACCACATGCTAAAGATGAGGGGCGTCATTGACTTGATAATTCCCCGTGGCGGTGCTGGTTTGACAAAGCTTATCTCGGAAAATGCTGCTATGCCGGTCCTTACCGGCGGCATCGGTGTCTGCCATACCTACGTGGACAAGAGTGCTGACCTGAATAAGGCGGTAGCCATCGCCTACAATGCCAAAGTCCAGCGCCCCACCGTATGCAACGCCCTGGATTGCCTTCTAGTACACAGTCAAGTTGCCCCAGATTACCTGCCTGCCATTGCCAGAGAATGGGCTAAGGCCGGGGTGGAAATGCACTGCGACAAACGAGCCATGGCTATACTTAAGCCTGTCCCTTCCTTAGAACTGGTTCCGGCAACGGACGAGGACTGGGGGAAGGAGTACCTGTCGTTGAAGGCGGCTATCAAGGTGGTTCAGTCTCTGGACGAAGCCTTGGAGCACATCGAGAAATATGGCTCGGGACACTCCGAAGCTATCGTTACCGAGGACTATTCGGCAGCAATACGCTTTCTTAACGAAGTGGATGCTGCCTGTGTTTATGCCAATGCCAGCACTCGTTTCACCGATGGGGGGCAGTTCGGCCTCGGTGCTGAGATAGGCATAAGCACCCAGAAATTTCACGCCCGTGGTCCCATGGCCTTGAAAGAGCTAACCAGCTACAAGTGGATTATCCTGGGCAGCGGTCAGGTCCGGCCTTAGCCTTCGTGTCATTAAGACAGAAGCATCACGAGACCGAGCCATGCATTCTCAAGAGTTCGGCTCGGGAGAGCCAAACCGCCTTAACCTTCACGGATTTACAAGAGGGAGTATGCTTCCTAAGCCAGGGGAAGTGTATGCCGCTCTTTCATCCAGCGTTATCCTCGAATTACCTCCAGGAGCTCATGTCACCTCCCCTGTCCCTCAAGAGTTCATAGGCTCCAGGTAATCCTCGGTTTTTAAAAACTACATCGTTTTACTAGGTATTTTCATTATAAACTAGTCAATAGTTATTGTCAAGTGCTTCGGGAATTTTTGCACTGAGGAACACTGCTACCAGGATAATGGATTATTGGAGGAGTAGTTTAGGAAATAGAAAAGGCCTTCTCTTTAGTTCCTTTTGTCATTGTGAGAAGAGCCTAAGCCGAAGCCCTGGGCATACCGAAGGGAAAGCGATCGAAGAATCTTGTAGCGCTAACAATGGTCAGGCAGTGACTTAGCTCGAAAGAGGGAATCGTCAATTATCCTGGAGAAATCAGTTCAATCTCAAAGAGTTTAGGCCACAACTTTCCGGTCACAAACAAGCGATCAGTCTTTGCATCATACGCAATGCCGTTGAGAACATCAACCGGCTCACTACGGTCTTCTGTAGTTAGGAGTCCTCCCAGCTCTACCCACCCAATAACTCGACCTGTCTCAGGTGCAATCCTTGCAACCCGGTCCGTTTGCCAGACATTGGCATAGATTTCCCCTTGGACATATTCCAATTCATTGAGTCTGGTTACGGGACAATCGTTGTCAAATACCCCAAGCTGACCGATTTCCTCAAAGGTCTGGGGGTCTAAGAAATGCAATGTTGACGTACCATCGCTCATGATTAAACGCTTTCCATCATGCGTAATGCCCCAGCCTTCAGTTGAATAATTGAACTCTTGTAGTAACTCAAAACCGTTTTTGTCATAGACAAACCCGGTATTGGATTGCCAGGTCAGCTGGATGATCTTGTTTCCATAAATGGTTATGCCTTCACCGAAAAACTGAGCTGATAGTTCACGAATTTGTAAGATATCTCCGGTTTCCAATTCTACTCTACGCAATGTAGAGTGTCCAAAACCCCCTGTTCCCTCATATAGAACGCCATCTTCGAAAACCAATCCTTGGGTGAAAGCATTGCGGTCATGGGGGTAGGTATTGACTATATTACACGTATAGACTGGAATGACATCCGAATTGCTAGGAACTGGGGATTCCGGAAGATTTGAGCAATAGAAAACAAAAGCTGTTCCTAGCAATGCAAAGAGCCCCACGATGAATATACTGAAGAGACGGTTCATGGAGATTACCTTACTCCCGACCTACCCAATATCATGAAGGTGGAGTTCCCGTTTAAGATAAGGCCCTTAAAGTTTGCCTCTACATTCTGAATAGCTTATCTATTCATTCCTGAGCCAGGGAAAGCGATGAATTAGCAGTTTCTTTGGAGAACGGTTTTCCCTTGGCAGTCCCCTAGATTTCCACAAACTCGTTTTTGTCGGCCATAACTACATTGAAATCTACTTCAGCCCAGGAGTCCTCCTCATAATAAAGGTCAAGCCGCATATTGCCATTTACAACGCCGACGCTTGTGGCAGCGACCGCTTTATTCAGGGTAATCAGCCTCGTATGTATACCACCAAACAAAGGAAGAGTCAACCTTCTGTGTCGGGAATTTTTGCAAAAAGCAGCAGGCTGGGAATACTTCCTGAGGCTAATCCTCCTTCTTAGGAAAATCTGGTAAAGAATTGCCAAAATATACTTTGGTATGGGGCCAGGGTATTTCTATACCCTCGGCATCAAAAGCTTTCTTGAGCCGCAGCCTTAACTCCCCCATTACTCCCCACTGCTCTATGGGTTTAACATCACCTAAAATCTTGATATCTATTCCGGAGTCGCCCAGATTATCAACCCTCAGCACCTGAGGAGGAGTTTTGATCACTTTACGCCATTTTTCATCCTTAGCCAGTTCCTGCCCTACGCGATTTATCACGCTTATGGCGTGGTCTAGGTCGGTGCCATAGGCCACCGAGACATTGAGATTGACCCTGGAAAAGTGTCTGGTGAAGTTGCTGGCTGTCCTGATCTCGCCATTGGGTACATGGTGGACTATGCCATCCAGGTCACGGAGCACAGTCTTCCTCAAAGTTACTTCCTCCACCAGCCCACCAATATCGGCTACCCTGGCTACATCTCCTACTCTGTACTGGTTTTCCAAGATGATGAAGATGCCAGCGATGAGGTCTCTTATCAAGTACTGAGCTCCGAAGCCAATGGCTAGGCCAGCGATGCCGAGGCCAACCAGGACTGATGCAATAGGTACGCCCGCCTCGTCTAGGATCATCATTATAGCAACTATGGCAATAAATACCCGCCCCACCCCAGTCAGGACACCTACAAGCGTGTCTCTCCTTTTCTTGATGCCTGCCTTGCTTTCACCCTTGGTCGTCGCCATGAGACGGCCCACAACAGGCGGGAGAAACTTATTTAAGGCGAACCACAGCACAGCTCCCACTATTACTATGACAAGGATGCGGATGCCATGGTCTATCAACCAGCTAACTACGGTGGCCCAACTCAATTCCGGCATTTGCTACCTCCGTTGCTCACAGTTTCTGCTCTTGCAGCCCTGCACAATTATACCACTCTTGCTTAGAAACCGTCAGAATAATCTCAGGCACGCCTCCCAAGTGTGGTGGAAAATCTAAACTTTTTGCAATATCTGGCTGATTATAGCTTTGATCAATAGCAAAACGCAAGCTAGGCATCGGTTTTGTTTGGTGTAAGGCAGGTCTGCGCATAGGCACAAAAAGTGGCTTCAGGGCTAACGGCGCAGACAGTATTGCTCTGGGATAGATTACGGGTCACTCCAAGTTGTACAAGAGCTCCTTTAGCTCAAGTGCAACCCTAATTGCTGAACTCGCTTCGCTACCGGTAGCCGCTGCCTTCTTCTTGTGTGCTATAGCATTCCTAATCTCAAATAGCTTTTCAAGTTTGTGTTTGCCGAATTTAGGCAATGCAACCTCAGAAAAAGTTTCAATAAGCTTAACTAATGAGGGCGTCTTCGCATGATCCAAGAATATATCTATTTGCTCTGTGGTCAGACTTCTTCTACCCAGAAGAACGATGCTTATCTCTTTAAGAATGGTTTCTGCCGCAAAAGCCGCGTAAAGGACGGCTGTGTCATAGCGTAGTTGTCTGCGAAATCTCATCGCATCAAAAATGGCTTCGTCATAGTGATTCAATTTCACTGGCTCCTGTATGTCAGCCGCTACCTCCTTCCAGATGTCTTCCGTCAAATCACCTATAAACTCACCCGTGCGCCAAACAATTAGGCCTTCGGCACTTTCTTCCGGTATCAAACGAGTGCTCTTTTGGAGAAATTCCGCCGGGAGTTTCTCGTCTTGAAGAAAGTATTTTGACGTATAACAATATACCGGTTGACGATAATCAAGCTCCCAGTTCCCAGTTTTTGCTGCTATGGCTTTAACGAATCGCCTTGTCGCTTCAACAATAATAGGTTCAAAGCGCTTGCGTTCCTCTGAAGGCAGTTGCTTAGGCGTGGTACCGACTAGTCCCGGGATGTCTTTCGTTATCCAAATGCAAATTCTCTCCAATGCCGGAGGCTCGATAAGGTCGCCTTCCTCGTCTGCAACATGTGGCCTCGGCTCAAGGGGACGTACCAAAACATTGTTCCGATCCACCTCAAGATGCAAATCCGCAACCTTGTTTATGTCAAAGTCAAAGGAAATGCATATTGGTGTGCGCAGTGTTATTTCAAACTCGCCTGTGACCTTCGGCATTATCCCACTCCTTTTCCTATTTGCAACCATCTGTAAGTTCGGCTCACTTTGTATCTGTTCAATTTCGGAAGAGGCAAATCTGCTCCCCAAGCCAGGGGAAAATCCGAAATTCCTGCAATGTCAGGCTCATTATAGCTTTGACCAACAACAGGACGCAAGCTAGGCATCAGAAGAGACAGAGAAAATGAAACTTGCTCCCGGAGCGGGGGAAAATCCGAACTTTTGTGGATGTATAGTCAGTTGCTGCCGTAGCCAACCTCAACGCCCAAGCCGCTCTCCATGGGAAGAATGGGAAGAAATAGATAAAAAGAAGGGCTTCGCCCCTCTTGAAAATACACTCTTTCTTTGTGAAGGGTAGACCAATAAAGGGTTAGGGGTTAGTAACTAATCCACAGACAGAGAATACAAATCTAGTATATCTTATATTTCTTGACTTGCATTGTGTCCATATATTTAATATAATATGAATTATATGGAGGTGCGCTATGCAGGAAAGAAACGTCCAACTGAGTAGAGATAGTCTATTTGATTTCCTTGATTTTGCGGCGGAAAAAGGGTTATTGAAAAAAACCACTGCTTCTGCCCGCAAGGATGCCAGCAGAACAATATTAAAGATTTTGGATGATGATGAAGCAGCCGACCTATCTAAAGTTGACGTGGAGGATGTCATTCGAAGGCATAGGAATCTAGCAACTGGTAGGATAATGCCGCAGACACTCGCAGCCTACGAATCACGCACTCGAACAGCAGTAAAAGATTTCCTTGAATATTTCAAAAGCCCTTCAGTATGGAAACCCTCTACCTCACGACGAGCGAAAAGAGCTGGTGCTGCTCCGTCTGCCACAAAGGCCAGCAAAACCAAAGATTTGGGAAGACCGGAGGCAATTGGTCACCCCTCCGTACACATTGATTTTCAAATCCATATCTCGCCTGAGGCTAGTCCTGAGCAGATTGACCAGATATTCGCGAGCATGAGACGCCATCTATATGGAAGCCCAGCCGATAAGTGAGGAGCGTATGGGGAATATAGAGGCTATCGTGCAAAGCGCGAGACGCTTACAGTCGGAGATAGACAAACTGGGAATGGGGCGACGCTCTCCTCCCAGCACTATTCCGCCTAAAAAGCAAGGCGTGGTGGAGCTTTACGATGTTGTGATTGATTCTAACGAATTAAGAAATGTAACGAGAAAACTTTTTGTGGATGGACATTATGCAAGGGCTGTAGAAGAGGCATACAAATGTATAAACAATACAGTGAAGGCAAAATCTGGTCTTTCTGTAGATGGCCAAGACCTTATGAATCAAGCATTCAGTATAAAGAACCCGACCTTAAAGTTGAACGCCCTTGAAACAGATTCTCAAAGAGATGAACAGCTAGGTTATATGCTTTCTCTAGGCGGTTGTATGACGGGAATTAGAAACCCACGGGCTCACGAACACCAGCTATGGGACTCGTCCAATGTCGCACTTGAAATGTTGGCGTGGGCTAATCATCTTATGAGGAGAATAAATAAAGCTACACGTGTAAGAAAACGGAAGAGGACTCTACCACCTTAGCTTACCTTGGTCTCCTCAAGCAGGGTTCGAATAATTCACACCTGCCCTTCTACCCTTCAATAATCTCTTTGGTGCTGGGCACTCTGCCCAGGATGCGCTCGTCAACGCGGGTGGCTGCATCCAGTGCTCGGGCCAGAGCTTTGAATAGGGCTTCGGCTTTGTGGTGGTCGTTGATGCCGCTGAGCACTTTGGCGTGGAGGTTAATTTTGGCTTCGGAAGCAAGGGAGACCAGGAAATGGCGGACTAAATCAGCGTCCAGGTCACCTATGTTAGCTTCGTTAAAGTCTGCCTCGATTACACTGTAAACCCTGCCTCCTATATCCACAGCTACCGCTGCCAGAGCTTCGTCCATAGGCACGATAGCATGGGCCATACGAACAATGCCTTGCTTTTTCCCCAATGCCTGGTTAAAAGCCTTGCCCAGCGAAATAGCCACATCCTCAACTACATGGTGCTGGTCGGGACCCGAGGCTGAGATTTTTATGTCGAATACTCCATGTTGGGCTAGCTGGGTGAGGAGGTGGTCGAACATCCTTATGCCGGTGGTGATTTGAAATTGTCCGCTGCCGTCAATGTTGAGTGTCACCCTAATATTCGTTTCGGCAGTCTCACGGGCAACTGCTGCTTTTCTTTCAGTCATATTTAACCTCCTTTAATGCCTTAACCAGAGCATCGGTATCCTCAGGTCTGCCCACACTAATTCGCAGGCAGTCTTTCAATCCAGTAGTATCAAAATAGCGAACGGAGATGCCCCTTTTTTGTAACTGACGCCAAGTCTCTTTGGCCTCTCCTTTGAGCAGAGCACAGAGGATAAAGTTTCCACTGGAGGGGTAAGGCCTTAGCCAATCCAGTTCCTTTAGTTTGCCGAATAACCGCTCCCGTTCCATAACTATCTTGGTAACATTAGCACGAAGATACTCTATATCTGCCAGGGAAGCCAGCACCGCAGCCTGGGCTGCGGCATTGGCATTATAGGGTTGCTTAATCTTCATCAGATAACCAGCAATTTCTACGGGGAAAAAGCCGTAGCCTATCCTTAAGCCGGCCAGCCCGGCCCATTTGCTGAAGGTGCGTAAAACTATCAAGTTGGGGTAACCAGGCACCAAGTTGGCCACTGTCACATTGCTGAATTCAAAATATGCTTCGTCCACGACAACAATTTTCCCGGTCCCAACAAGCTCCATAATTTCCTTGTCGGTGGTGGTGTCGCCGGTGGGATTATTGGGCGAGGCAACAAAGATGGCCTTTGTTTTTCTGGTCAATGCCTTCTTCATACCGGCCATATCAAGGGCAAAATCTTCAGCTCTAGGCACATCAACCACCCTGCCTCCACAAACATCGGTGCTAAAGGGGTACATACCGAATGTTGGTGGACAATTGATAACTTCGTCTCCGGGCTTGAGGAAAAGCCTGAGGATAAGGTCGATAAGCTCATCGCTGCCCATGCCGCAAACAATGTACTGGCGTCCCAAGCCAGTATATTTCTCTAAAGCCTTCCGTAGCTCTCTTTGCTCCGGGTCGGGGTAATTATGATAATAGGGATAAGTGGCTAGAGCTTGATAGACCTTTGGGGAACATCCATAAGGATTCTCGTTACCATCAAGCTTTGTTACTTTACTCGAAGGCAATTCAGCTCGTTGGCTCAAAACTTCTGCAGGCTCGATAGGGACGTAACCCTTCATGGTCACGAGCTCAGGCCTTATAAGTTTTTCGATGTTCATTTCAAATTTTCACCCTCATCCTCTCCCGTCAAGGGAGAGGGAAATCTTCGAGATTGCTTCGCTTCACTCGCAATGACACGGAGGGCTATAGCCTGGGCGTGGGCATCGAGCCCCTCAGCCTTAGCTATTACCACAGCGGCCTGGCTCAGTTCTCGCATGGCAGGCTCATCCAAGGCGATGATATTGGTAACCTTGAGGAAGTCCATAACACCCAGAGGAGAACCGAAACGAGCGCTGCCTCCGGTGGGCAATACATGGCTGGGACCAGCAACATAATCGCCTAGAACGACAGGCGAGTTCTCGCCTATGAAAATACAGCCGGCATTGCGAATTTTGGGGATCAAAGCTGAAGCGTCGGATGCCATAATGGAGAGGTGCTCGGGAGCGAAGAGATTGACCAACTCCACTGCCTGGGCCATGTCATCGACAAGCACAAGCATTCCCGTATCAATAGCCGTTCCAGCAGTAGAACGCCGCTTTAATTTCCCCAGTTGTACCTCGATTTCCTTGTTCACCTGGTCAGCCAGGTCAGCCGAAGTGGTGATTAAGATTACCGAAGCCAGGGGGTCATGTTCAGCCTGGGCCAGGAGGTCAGCGGCACAAAGGCTGGAGTCGGCTTTCTCATCGGCTACAATTACTACCTCGCTGGGACCTTCGAGTCCATCAAGGTCCACTATGCCATAAACCATCTTCTTAGCCAGGGTCACAAAGATGTTCCCTGGCCCACAAATCTTATCCACTCTGGGTATCGACTGGGTGCCAAAAGCCAATGCCGCAATAGACTGAGCGCCGCCAAGTTTAAAAATGCGGTTGACCTTGGCAATGTCAGCGGCTACCAACGTGGGTGCCGGAATCCGGCCATCCTTAGCAGGCGGCGAAACCATAATGATTTCCTCAACACCGGCCACTTTGGCTGGTATGGCCATCATCAGCACTGTAGACGGATAGGCAGCGGTGCCACCAGGTACATACAGGCCAACCATTTGTAAGGGCAGAACTTGTCGCCTTAAGTGCTTGTCGATGGGGATTAGGCCGGTTTTGTGTCCACAGGCAAGATGGAAGTCCCGTATTCTTCTGGCTGCGAACTCAAGGGCCGAGACAAGTTTCTTGTCTATCGTGTCATAAGCGGCATCAATTTCTTCTCTGTCTACTTCCAGAGAATCGAGCCGAACTCCATCCAATTTTTCGGTGTAATCCAGGAGGGCTTTATCACCTTTGCCCCGAACCTCACCGATGATACGGTCGACCACTTCTTGAACTGAAAGCTCTTCGCCAAAGACTTGCTTTATTTGAGCCGTTAGCCCCGGTGGCGTGGTGAAATTCTCCCAGAAGTTTTCCCTGGTCAGTAATTGTCTGGCTTTACTGAATCCTTTGACTCTTTTCATATCAACTAAAACCAAAGGTCAAAAATAAAAAATCAAAATGGCAAATTAAAATGTAAAATTTTTATTTTCTCTCTGTATTTTCGATTTTTGCATTTTAATTTTTATCTACTTTAGCCCCGCTCGCAATTTTTGCGTAAAGAACTCCATTTTCTCTTTCTTCTCGGAAGATACAAGACTATCTTTGTTGGCAATTAGACAAGCCGAAGACCGGAAGAGCACATCAATAATCTTTAATTTGTGCTGCTTGAGGGTCTTTCCTGTCTGGACATTATCAATAAGCATATCGACGTCCTCGGGTAAAAAAGCCTCGCTCGCCCCCCAGGTTGGAATTAGCTTGTATGGGTTGATGTGATTGTCCCGAAGATACTTGTCGGCAATATTTATGTACTCCGAGGCTACTTTCAGAGGAGCAAACTTGCTGCTCTGAACAAGTGACCTCAATTCATCAATGTCGGCCACAGGCATTTCCTGGCTCACGACAGCGACAATTTTGACGGTGCCAAAGCCGAGAGAAAACAATTTCTTTACCGGGCTTGAGGGGAAGCGGTAAAGGTGTTCCAGCAGCCAATCCTCACCGGTTATGGCTAAGTCGAAATTGCTATTAGCCACTTGCAGAGGCATATCCTGGGGCCTTATTACTTTAATGCCCAGCCAGTCTAAACCAGCGGAGGGTCGGCGGCTCACTACCTCCTCAGAATACCCCTGAAGTGCCAGCCCAGCTCGCTTCAAAAACTGCGAAGCAGGTGCTTGCTGGTGCCCATCAGGCAAAGCCAGGTTGATTTCCTTTGCCTGCCACAAGGGACGAGCCCCCTTTAGTTCCTTAGAGATGTCAAGCCCATTTTCTATTGGCGTCTGCGGCTCAGCGGTAAGCTTGGAGCTAAAACACGTCAATATCTGGCTCAAATCCTTGTTCTCCAGGCTTTCTCGATTGGCTATTAGAAAGGCAGTAACAGTGAGTAACCTTTTGAGGGGAATTAAGCCTTGAGTCGCTATATCTGCTCCACTCTTTCCCCAGAGCACCGCCAGGTCAGCATTTTCCGGGGGATAAGCTTCAGCAGCTCCCCACACCGGGAAAATCCTGAACCTTCTCATCCTGAGATTTAAGGCAAAAGCCTCAGCCAGATTAGGATACTCAGTTACTATACGATAATCATTTCTCCGGGCTGATAACTCATTGAGATTAGCTATCCCCGCTTCAGCACTGGCAACCACATGTATATTGCCTTCCCCATAATTTAGACTCGATATTTTTACCAGAGCTCCTGCTGGATATTTCACCAGAAATTCTTCAATCCAATCCGAACCACAAATACCCAGGTCGTAATTCCCTACAGCCACCTGTATGGAAATATCTTTTTCCTGAAGTATTTTAGCGGAAAGACTGGGAAACCTTGCCGAGCGAAGGCGATATTGCTTCGTTTTATCGCTATAATCCTGGAATCCCAGGCCTATCCCGGCAAGCAAGCTAGCTGTAGGCGATAGAAACCTGCCTTTAGGGAGGGCAAGTTTTATGTAGCCGGTTTGGTAGTCCTTCATCCCTCGCTTACCACTTTAAGAATCTCTGCCATAGAAACGGCATCCCGCTGTCGCTTTTGTACCCGATCAATGAGCACAAACGTAGAGGGCTCCTTTCCCGAAACCAGGACAACCCACCTGTAATTAGATTCTTCTCGACCTGTGAAGTCAAGCTCTGCTGGGTATCCGGCGTCACGAAGCGATTCCGCCACAGCAAAGCACGTCTTTGCTATTTCCGGAGTCAATTCCTTACCTTGAACCAGGACTCCAGATTCGTTCCTTTTCTCTTTCTCCGGCGGAAGTAATTCCATTATAGGGTCCACATATAAGGCAAATCCGCAGGCGGGGATATCCTCTCCATTCATAAGGGGCACAAGGTTATCATATCTTCCTCCGCCACCTATCTTTTCCCCAGCAGCCAGGAACTGAAAACAGATTCCAGTATAGTACTCAAAACCATGTATCGCTGCGATATCAATTTTATAGCTGCAACCCAGGTTATCCAGCACTGTAGTAATGCTTATGAGGTCCTCCAGGCTGGACTTGAAGTCCTGCGAAGCCTTGGGGAATGAAGCTCTTAAATTGTGTAGAAAGCTGCTCGACTTCCCCTTGAGACCCAACAGCGCAGCTATGAGCCTGTCGATTTCGGGATTAGTGGATTTCGCCTTGGTCAATGCCTGCCAATTGCCTTCCAAAAGGCGGTTCGTCATCTTAGCTTCCTCACCGGGGCTGAGCTTCAACTCTTTGAGCAACGCCTTCACCAAGCCAGCGTGGGACAGTTGCAGCCCGACATTGCTGATGCCGAGTCTGCTGATAACCTCTTCAGCCAGCAGAATTATCTCCACATCCGGGGCAGATTTGGCACCACCGAAAAACTCAGCACCACATTGCCACCGCTCCCTGTTCTCTTTACCTGTTCCCTCGAAAGCGAAGATATTAGTCACATAGAAAAGCCTGGTTAATTCTTGTCCGCCTAGATTGTCAATGTAGAGTCTGGCTACAGGAATAGTGCCATCTGGCCTCAAGACGACCCGCTCACCACTCCAGCCATCCCAATCGAGAAAGGAATATACCTTGCTTAACATGCTCGGAGTAAGTGTTCCCGTAGCGGTAAACAAGTGGAGATATTCTAAGGTCGGCGTCCTTACCTCCTGGTAGCCCCAGTTACGACAACAAGTCCGGAAGACATCTTCAATGCGGCGAAAGCGTAACATGTCCTCGGGGAGCAAGTCCTGCATTCCCTTACATTTTTGGTTCTTCATCCTTAGCCTATTCTACACTAAGCTGTGTCCAGCTTCAATGATGAACTTGAAAAGTTTGTTGCTTTTAATTGCGTAGTTTATAATTAACTTGAGGATAATGCGAGATGCTTAGAACTGGGCTTAAGGTTTTCTTTCTTGCTGTGCTTGTGATTCCAACAGTTGCGGGTCTAGGAGGCAGCCTGATCGCTGCCGCCAGCCCTACTACCGTGGAAGTCCTCACCGTGGATGGCACCATTGTACCCGTGATAGCTGACTATATTGATCGAGGCATCAGCCAGGCGGAGAGGGATGGCGCTACTGTCTGCATAATTGAGCTAGACACCCCCGGCGGGCTTCTTGACTCAACCGAGAAGATAGTCCAGAAGATTATGAATGCCGACGTGCCCATCGTGGTTTACGTCTCACCCAAAAGTGCCTGGGCTGCCTCAGCGGGAACCTTCATTACTCTATCTGGTCATATAGCGGCGATGACGCCAGGCACGACTATCGGCGCTGCCCATCCTGTAGCTGCTGGAGGAGAGGAAATACCAGAAGACCAGATGCAAAAAATAGTCGAGTTCTCGGCTAAGTGGATGAGGACTATAGCTGAGGAGCGTGGCCGCAACATGGAAGAAGCCGAGCTAGCAGTTACGCAAAGCAAATCATTCACCGATGTTGATGCCCTGGAATATAACCTTATCGACCTGCGAGCTGACAATTTGGAAAGCCTTATTTCCCAAATCGATGGCTGGGAAGTCACTTTAGCCAGTGGCCAGGAAGTTATCATTGATACTACGGACTATGGTACGACTAGAAACGAAATGAATGCCATTGAAAAATTCTTGCAAACCATCAGCGACCCCAACATCGCCTATATCCTCCTTAGCCTGGCCACCATAGGGTTGATTGTCGAGATTTCCAACCCGGGGATGGTTTTTCCCGGGGTCGCTGGCGGCATCAGCTTACTCCTGGCGTTTTACTCCCTGGGCGTGCTTAATGCTTACTGGGGAGGCCTGGCACTTATTTTACTCGCTGTGGGACTTTTTATCGCCGAGTACTTCACCACCAGTTTTGGGCTATTGACTGGCGGTGGTGTGATTGCGCTAGTCGTAGGTTCGCTGATATTGTTCAGCGAAAGCCCGGGGATAGAGGTAAGCAGGGGGCTAATTGCCGGGGTTGCGGCAGGCTTCGCCGCTTTCGCTATCTTTGTCGTCGGCGCCATTATCCGCGGGCAAAGGCGGCGCAAGGCTACCGGGGCTGAGGGAATGATAGGGAAAATGGCCATAGCCAAAACACCCCTCGACCCTACGGGCACGGTTTTAACCCAGGGAGAATTATGGACGGCGGCATCGGAAGGCGGCAGAGTAGCACCGGGTGAGGAGGTGATAATAACCAAAGTGGAAGCATTGAAATTATGGGTGACAAAGAAATTAAAGGAATAGGAAGGTAACATTTATGGATTTTATGGATTTTATGGATTTCGAAATGACTGGCCCAATCATCATAGCCATAGTTTTTGCCGTCGCTTTTATCATTTTCGTTATTTATGCCATCATAAAAGGCCAGAGGCGAAAACTTTCGGCTGGTGTAGAGGATATGATAGGGAAGGAAGCTGTGGTGCAAACGAGCCTCAACCCCAAGGGCACGGTTCTGGCTGGAGGAGAATTGTGGACAGCTATAGCCAAAGATAGTAAAATAGAACCCGGAGAGGAGGTGATAATAACCAAAGTAGAAGGGTTAAAATTGTGGGTGACCAAAAAATCTAAAGAAAAGGAGGAAAAATGAACGTTTTTATTTATGTTGTTATCGCAATAGTAGTACTAATACTTCTGTCGGCAGCTATCAAAATCGTTCGAGAGTATGAAAGAGGGGGCGTTTTCCGCTTGGGTAGGTGGGTTGGCCTCAGAGGGCCGGGCCTGGTCTTGATTATACCTTTCATTGAGAATATGCGGAAACTTGACCTTCGGGTAATTACCATGGACGTTCCCCAGCAAGAGTGCATCAGCGTGGATAATGTTACTGTCAGGGTCGATGCCGTAATTTACTTTCGGGTGGTCGATGCCGCAGAGGCTATTCTCAAGGTGCTCGACTATATCAAGGCAACCTCGCTGCTTGCCGCTACCACCTTAAGAAATGTTGTCGGACAATCTACGCTGGATGAGTTATTAGGCCAGCGGGACAGGCTCAACGAAAAGATACAGTCGGTGGTTGATGAAGGTACTAATCCCTGGGGTATAAAAGTGAGCATGGTGGAGGTTAAGGATGTGCAACTGCCGCAAACAATGCAGAGGGCTATGGCAGCCCAAGCTGAGGCTGAGCGAGAGAGGAGAGCCAAGGTGGTTCACG
>Ga0315532_1001729_pt1 | contig 15772 bp, 14 predicted proteins | sample SalMarWE160370MG_FD_203082 | JGI IMG/M metagenome (GOLD analysis project Ga0315532, IMG submission 203082) | Salt marsh sediment microbial communities from the Plum Island Ecosystem LTER, Massachusetts, United States - Salt Marsh Sediment WE1603-70 ... | reverse complement strand
TCTGCCGGCAGTGAGTTTTTTGTCGACTTTCCACAGGATAAGGAAGTTTTTCCTGGCGGGCCATGCTACCCTGAATCTACTTTGCCCTGGCTAACGCCTTGGCGGATTATTGCGATAGGTGACGGCCTGAAAACAATTATGGAGTCAACGCTGGGAACCGATCTTGCAAATCCATCTAAACTGAAGGACACATCGTTTATTAAGCCTGGAAGAGCTTCCTGGAGCTGGATTATCTTGAAGGATGATTCCATTGTATATGATGTGCAGAAGCGTTTTATTGATTTAGCTGCCGATATGAATTGGGAGTACTGCCTTGTCGATGCGGGCTGGGACACCAAAATAGGCTATGACAAGATCAAAGAGCTTTCCGAATACGCACAAAACAAAGGTGTCGGACTTCTTTTATGGTATAACTCAGCAGGCACCTGGAATAGTGTTCCTCTTCATCCGAGAAGCAAGCTGCTGACGCACGAAGACCGCGTCAAAGAATTCGGTAGATTAAAAGAAATAGGAATAAAAGGCGTCAAGGTTGACTTTTTCGGCGGCGACGGCCAATCCATGATGGCGTATTACCAAGACATTTTCGAAGATGCCGCAGCATTCGGCTTAATGGTAAATTGTCACGGCTGCACACTGCCCAGAGGCTGGCAGCGAACTTATCCGAACCTGGTGACAATGGAGGCGATAAAGGGCTTTGAGTTTGTGACTTTCGGGCAGGGCGACGCAAACCGTGAGCCAATTCACTCCTGCACCGCTGCGTTTATTCGAAATGCGTTCGACCCGATGGATTTCACGCCGGTCTGTTTTGGTGAGATACCCCGTATAAAGCGGATTACGACCAATGGCTTTGAGCTGGCGGTGTCGGTTATTTTCCTCTCAGGCGTGCAGCACTTTGCCGTGACGCCTGAAAGTATGGCGGCTGTACCGGATTATATCAGGGATTTTATGAGAAAGGTTCCTACATGTTGGGATGATACGTGCTTTATAGATGGATATCCCGGAAAGCTCGCGGTTATCGCCCGCAAATCAAAAGATACCTGGTACGTTGCCGGCATAAACGGTGAAAATGTTGAAAAAAGTTTGAATCTTGAGCTTCCTTTTCTTAAAAACACAAAAACAGGAATACTGTTCACAGAGGGCGCAGACAATCGCTCTTTCAACATGCAAAAAATAACCCTTACGCCCGGCAAGCCATTTGCAATTACTCTTAAGGGCAACGGCGGTTTTGTTATAAAATTATAAATGCCGAAGACAGCCGAGTCGATTCTATAAAATAGAAATTGTTCGCACTTATAATAGTCGGCATGAATACGGCTAAAATAAAACAAGCTGCCACATTTACATTACAAAGCATAAATCAGCTTCTTTGGCCGCCGGTCTGTATTAACTGCGGCGAAAACATCTGCGAAACAGATAAGAGCCTTTGCCAAAAATGCTGGAGCGAGCTTTTATCCTGCACTGGCGGTGATTATTGTCCATGCTGCGGCAAAGACGCCTCCAGATATGGTTTGCTGGATGACGCTTGTCCCGATTGCCAGGGCAAGGAATTTCACTTCGACCGGATAGCCCGCGGCGGTGTTTACACACAAGCTCTACAGCAAATGATACTGAGTTTCAAAAATGGCCGAACAGAACTGGATTCAACCTTAGTCTTTTTGGCTGATTCCGCATTACAGGCAAGCTCTTTTTATAAAGATATAGACTTTCTCGTCCCTGTCCCGCTGCACTGGACAAGGCGGCTGAAGCGTGGCTATAATCAATCTTTGATATTAGCAAAGAAATTAAAGCATCCGACAGCAGTAATCAACACCGACCTGGTCAGAATACGCCGGACCAAATCTCAGCCGACGATGGCAAGTCCCGCTGCGCGCGCCAGGAATGTCGCTGGAGCTTTTGCGGTTCGTTACGGACACCGATTTTCCGGCAGGATGGTTTGTCTTGTCGATGACATCAAAACGACCGGTGCGACGTTGAATGAATGTGCAAAGACGCTGAAGGAAGCTGGCGCTGCAAAAGTTTTTGCTTTAGTCTTGGCGGTAGCGGGACAAAGAAAGGATTGATAATGGTTATCGCCTATCACGTTGTATTCACAACGTATGGCACTTGGCTGCCTAACGACCCACGCGGCTCATATTCCAAAGCTATCTATAATGAGCAATTGCGGATGTTAGGTCGAATCAAATACGGCCGCCAACAACCGACACCTGCGAAGGCACAACTGCTGAGATTCTGGGCTGCTGCGACACCAAAGATCAGCCGACCACCATATTTCATTGATGATAATTCTCGTTCCATTATTGCCAGCGGTTTCAACAAGGTTGTCCAAAGATTAAATGTCAAAATTCCAGCCTGTGCGATAATGAATGACCATGTGCATATACTTGTTCTTCGCTCAAAGTACAGAGTTGAGTATATCGTTAATCAGCTCAAAGGTGCTGCCACTGGCGCGTTGAACACAAAACGGACGCTTTGGACTCGTGGTTGCTGGAAGGTATTTATTGGTGACAACGAAACACTTCTATCCGCGATTGATTATATACAGACCAACCCCATTGCTGCAGGATTACCTGCACAATCCTGGGATTTTGTGACGCCAATATCTGTTTAGCAGTCGCCGGTACGGCGACTCTTAAATTTTTTTAAACGTAGCCGTTCCGGCTACGGCTAAACTATAACTTTTCGTATCTTACAACCGCTCGGTATAGGCCGTTGATGCGTTTACCATCGACAATCGCAGGGGAGTATTTTTCGTTTCTCGGCTGAAGTCTGACCTTATTCTTAGGTTCAAAAAAGACCCTCTTGAAAGTAGTTTCATGCGGCATCGCAAAGCGAATGAAGCAATCGTCGCCATTACATACTTCGGCTGCAGGGGAGAAAACAACTATGTCACCCTCCTGGAACTTAGGCTCCATCGAATCGCCCACCACCCGCACGGCAAAAGCATTGGGATCGTGCACATCCGGGCAGCGAACGTAATCGTCGGCTACGCCCGCAGGATAATCCAAATCATTAAAATCAGCAGGGTAGCCGGCGGCAACTTTGTTTATAATCGGCACCATTCTGCCGGCGGCAAGAGAAGCCTTGGCTTGCTCGGTATCCAAGTTGCTTTCTGCAAGCAGCGCATCAAGCTTACCGACTTTGGTTTTTCGATGAATAAGATTCTTGATAAATTGTCTCATTTTCAGGTTTTCTGCCTCTGCGGACTCGTACTCATGACGAATATCAGATGGAACGCGTTCCATGTGGGCAATGTGCAGGAGCAAACCAGGTTCAAATTTAAGAATCTTTTCGAGTTTTTTCAGCAGCTCGTCACTTGGCGGATTTTTCACCTTGCCGGTCTCTATTGTAGAAAGGTACGGCTTGGAAAATCCGATGCGACTGCTGACCTCGTCCAGCGTCAAATCTAACTGCTCGCGCTTTTGTCGTATTATTTGTCCCAGTGACATGCAGAAACCTCAAAATATAGACCACGTTTATCTGATTTCGACTAACTCATAATCGGCACAACCAAGGCCGATCCGCTCGGCGTGCTCAATCTGATAGAGAGGATCAAGCTCGTTATTGTCGATCAACTCCGGCAATTTTCGGCCTGCTCCGGCCTCTATCAAATCCAGCGCCGCCTTATCGACAGCTACAGGGTCGGTCGATGCTGCTATGCCGATATCATCGACTATTTTAGGCATATTTGGCTCATCGAAGCAATCGCAATCTTTGGTAACCGATATTATAAAATTAAAAAAAACAGCTCTGCTCTCTTTACCTTTCAGCACACCCAGAGCGTGTTCCGCGATACTTTTTTGTAATATTTCGCTTTCCTGGCCCCAATTGCATTTAACAGCACCGAATCTGCACACTGCCAGGCATTCTGCACAGCCTATACATTTCTTCTGATCGATGCGTGCTTTAATCTTGCCGAGTGTAATAGCATCAGCTGGGCAGTGCTTAAAACATTCGCCACAGCGTGTACAGTTATCACCGATACTGAACGTAAGAGTCGCATGCTGTTTCTTCTTACCTCTTTTACCTGCACAACCCATACCTAAGGTCTTCAACGTAGCTCCGAGGCAAGCCGCGAGATGGCCGGTACAATGAGCCACAGAAAGAAGTGACTGGCATCTGACAATATCGCTCGCGATAAAAACCTCTTTATTGATTTCTCCGTTTATCGTAATCGCGGTCTCAGATGTCCCAAGCAAACCGTCCGCCACAATAAACGGTATCCCCAGTTTCTCGAAGCTAAAGCCGTGCGTAGCAGCTACGATAGTATGATCGACAGCATTTCGCCTCTTGCTTACATATAGAACGCTCGTGTCGGTTGTAAACGGCTTTGTCTTCAGCTTAAGCAGCTCATCGACCAGCCCTTTAATGCACGATGACGGCAGATACGTATTATTACCTTTCTCCCCGACATGAACCTTAACCGCTGTGAAATCATTTTCATTAAAACAGCCCGCAAAGCCACCTGCCTTGAATAACTTACGAGCCTTTTTGGAAATCACCTGCTCGCCGTTGCGGATGGATGTCTTAATAAAATATACCTTTGAAGCCATGTAAAAATTTTAAACTCTAAATTTGTTAGTGCACCTATTGTATCGCTTTGTCTATACATTACAAGAAATGCTTTAGGAAACCAGATGCTCAATAAATATTTTTAAGCCCAGTCCAATAAGAATCAGTCCTCCGATAGCTTCGATTTTGTTTTCAAAAAAATGCCCGAATCTTTTGCCAATGAATACGCCGAGATACGAAAGGACAAAGGTCACCAGGCCGATGATACTCACGGCTGCTGCTAATGAAACTCTCAAAAACGAAAGCGTTATGCCGATAGCCAAAGCATCGATACTGGTCGCGACAGACAAGACAAGCAGAATAAGAATATTCGACGGATTAAGGTTCTCTTCCGCCGTTTTAATTTTAAACGATTCATAGATCATTTTGCCGCCCACGGCACTTAGAAGGCCGAAAGCCACCCAATGGTCGTAAGATATTATGTAAGTTTTTATACTCAAGCCGGCCAAATAGCCTATTAACGGCATAACCGCCTGAAACCCGCCGAAGAAAAGTGCTATTCGCAGCGCGTGTTTTATTTTTAACTGCTTGTATGCAGCCCCGCTGACAATTGAAACCGCAAAAGCATCCATCGCCAGGCCAAGCGCTATAACTATGATCGTGATTAAAGCCATAATAATTCTACTTTAAAAATATCGTTTAGCAGTCGCCGGTACGGCGACGGTTTACTCTACGGCTTGCATGTGCTACAGGGTTTTTTGCCGTCCTCTATCGCTTCTTCTCGACTATTGTAACTTACAAGGTTTTTCGGTAAGATATTTTTCGCCCAGCGACACCCAGGCTTATGAAATACTTTGCTGTTCTTTGAGGCCACATACTTATATTCGGCCAAGATAGATTCAGCGTTTGTTTTAGTTTGTTCCGTTGGATTCGTCAGTGAAACTATACCGATATCATTCGCATCTGAGGTTTGCTTGTTCGGAGGATTAGCTTCACGCCAGGCTGCGGCAAAAGTTTCGACCTGCTTTAAAATCAATCTGGAAACAGCGACAGGCATATCCTGTACCGAAGCCGCCTGCATTACACGCTTGTCTTTCCAGACATCAGCCTTAACAGACCATGAAGCATCTCTCGCTAAATAAACCGCCCTGGCTAAAGAAGTCTGAACACAAAATATACACTGTTGCGAATCTTCGAGCTTGAGCATATCTACATCGGCTCTCAGTTGAGAGCATCTCATATCCTGCTTATTATAAAACTTGGTGGTTATCTCAATGCCAGCTTCATTGAGCTTACTTTCAGCTGCATCCTTTAATTTGTTCCAGTCTGAGCTATTTTTCTTCGCCTCCGTTGTGGGCACCACAATATCAAAATACAATCCTTTTATCCCGACCAGCTCCGGATAAGGCTGTCCGATCAAAAAGGGCTTATCATTTGATAAGGGCACCTCAACGCCGCCATAGGCAGCAGTACTTAAAATTCCAGTAAGCACGACGATAATAAGACAATTCTTTTCCGTTTTCATAATCTCCCTCTCTTTTCTTATTTGGTGGACGCTTTATTGCCTCAAGCTATAAGGGCAAAGGCATCTTTAACCTGCATACCTTCCTTAATTCCGAGTGCCTGGGCTTTTTCGTTGGCCTTTGTGACCTTTTATCCTATGAAGTTAATAATCAGATTACGCAATACACATTTGCGAATGATTTAGACGGGCTTTCCGAGCACATGCTCGATTTCAGACAGCTTCTGGGCGAGTAATTCTTTGTTTTTCGTCTCGACGTTCAGCCGCAGCAGCGGCTCGGTATTGCTGGGCCGACAATTAAACCACCAGTCTTTATACCCAACAGTAAGACCATCTAAGCGGTCGATTTGGCCGTCATTGTATCGTTTGGCCAGTTCGTTTATTTTGGCCTGTTTATCTTCAACTTTAAAATTGATCTCGCCGCTGGCATGATAGCGTCGCAACGGTTTAATCAGCTCGCTGAGAGGTACCTTGGATTCGCTGACGATGTTTAATATGTGCACCAGCGTAATTAAAGCTGAATCGGTATAATAGTTATCGCGGTAATAAAAATGACCCGAAAGCTCTCCGCCGAACACTGCGTGTGAATCTCGCATGGCCTTTTTCATAAAGGCGTGTCCCACACGTTCTCTGCGTGGAGTGCCGCCGTTTCTGATAATTTCCTCGGCTACGACCCGGCTGCTGCGCAAGTCGTAAACAATCGTCGATTTAGGATGCTTCTGTAAGAAATATGACACCAATAAAGTGGTCATCAGATCACAGCTAATAGTGGCACCTTTTTCATCGACCATCATCATCCGGTCGGCGTCACCGTCAAAACAAACGCCGAAGTCACACTTACTTCTCTTGACCGCCGATTTGATCTGAGCAAGATTCTTTTCATCAAGAGGGTCCGGTGGATGCTTGAATTTACCGGTGTGCTCGAAGTTCCGCTCAATTATCGTTATTGAAAGACCACCGAATATTAAGGGAACCATTTTCCCCGCCATGCCGTTTGATGCGTCTATAACAACCTTCAGATTACCTACCTTCGGACTTAAGAATTTCAGCACGTGTTTTTTATACTCGCCGGTCAAGTTCAGCTTTTCAACTTTACCTGTGGCTTTACCTTTGGTATGAATCAAGGCCATTGCGAGATGTTTAACATCGTTCAGGCCGGTATCCACACCGATAGGTTTAGCAGCATGACCAGATATCTTGAAGCCATTATACTTGGCGGGATTATGCGAGGCAGTTACTTGTACACCTCCGCAGGTATTTAAGAAATTTATTGCGAAATACATCTGCGGCGTGTCGATCATTCCTATATCAATTACGTTCATCCCTGCGGAGCGTATTCCTTCTGAAAGAGCCTGTGCCAGCGGTTCGCTGTGTTTTCTCATATCACGGCCGACACACAGCGACTGACTATTAGGCTGACCACGCTCGTAACCATGGAGCTGAGACGGCAAAAATCGTGCTGCGGCACAGCCGATTTTCCACGCGTCTTCCTCGCTAATCTGGTCGGGATAAATACCTCTGATATCATACGCCTTGAAAATCGCTGGATCCATTTTGAAGACTCCCAAAAAGCTGTTAACTGGCTACCGGCTATTTTATGAGCTCCGTCCAGATTGTCAATAACGAAAGACTGCATGATTTCCCATTTTTGAGCCGGTTCTGTCTGTAAACAACATAAGCTATAGCAAAGACTGGAATTTTCTCCTTTTATATATCACAACTTAAATTTTGCTTAGACCCTATAATAATTCTGTTTATTACTCACAAGGGGACATAATGAAAATATTTTGGTTGTGGCCGGTGACATCGCTTAAATTCTCTTGACTTTTATATGCTAAAACGATATACTGATTGCATAATCGCTATCAGAGCGGTTGTGATCGGAATGGGGGTATTTCAGAAGCCACCGATTAAATACATGGAATAATCCGGTTTTCAATTAATCGTATAAGTTCAATGGCCGGATTCAATCTACGGGTTTTGGGGGGTGTAAAATGAAAACACTGAAAACAACAATCCTTTGTGCGGCAATGGTTCTGGCTCTGCCGGTCCTAACAAAAGCTTCACCCGTCGGTACTGTGGACATAGCACATACCGGCTATGGTGCAAGTGACGTACTTACAATCTATGGAGGTGGACTCAGCGGCTTAAATGGTTACGGCGGCGTCTATATGCTCGATAAAACAGCCGGCACAGGCCAGGGAAATATTTGGCCTGATGGCCTGATCGGCGGTTTCTGCATCGAGTTACATCAGTGGGCTCCGAGTACAACAATAAAGTACGATGTGGTCGCGCTGGAAGAGGTGAACAACAGCTTTATGGGTGGCTCATTAGGCACCGCGAAAGCCGATTACCTGGCCGAGCTATGGGGCAGGTTCTATAACCCAGCCTGGGCAGACGGCGGACCATATTCCAGCGAAGAAAAGAGTAAAGCCGAGGCTTTTGCTGCTGCTGTGTGGGAGATCGTATATGAGGACATGCCGACATCTCCGCTGAACTGGGATGTCACGGCTGACGGCTCCGGCGGTACCCATGGTTTCCTTGCCCTAAATTGTGACACAGCTACCGCTAATAGCTGGCTGCACGCATTAGACGGCACTGGACCGAAGGCGGAATTGCTTGCCTTCGTTAACCAGGGAAAGCAGGACTTTATTGTTCAGGTTCCTGAGCCGGCTACCGTGTGTCTGCTGGGTCTTGGCGGATTAGCCTTTCTACGTAAACGTCGTAAAGCATAAACAACTTATCCAATTAAAGTAAACTAAAAGGCTGCGATTATCCTCCATCGCAGCCTTTTTGATTTCCTCGCATAGCGCTAAACGGGGGCGGGCAATTCACAACGTACCTGTGAAATCTTCATGCCAGCGTTTTTCCTTTGCCTCAGCTTTCTCTCTTCTTTTTTCCGACGTGTAGCTTGTTTTTGCAAAATAACGGCGATTCTGCACCACAGATAATCAGTTAAACAAAAAATACGTGTTCGCCACAATTCTCCACATCAAAAAGAAAGTCTCATACTAATCCCGTTAGAAATTCCAGCTCTTTTGGATTTGTTGATTCCAAGTAATTAGGGACTTCTAACAGGACTAACACATACTCTTGCTTAGTAGCGTAACCACTACATATAAAGTAGCAAAGGAGGTTACAATGTGGTGGACGACATACGGAGAACGGACACTCGAAGGTGCTGAGGCCGTGCTATTCGCGGAGACGCTATTAAACATGCTGGATGAAATAAGGCGAAGTCCGTTTGATAGCTACTACACAGGAGTTGAAATCTTTGACAGGCTTACTTTGGGACAAAAGATTTCTGTCTTGTCGATTGTCGGAAACGGCTTGTTGAGAAAAGATGTGCCGAGCATCGAGATAATGGAAGTTGTTGAAGGTGCCATTGCAGCAGTATTCGAGCACCTAATCAATTTGATAGGCGTTGAAATTGAAGATTTTGAATCTGGCTTTGGCTGGAGAGAAAAGGTTATAGCCGCCAGGATGGCAACCAGAGGACGGGACATAACTGAATCTACGTGCGACGACCTGGAGGTATGGATTATTGAAGTAGAATCGCTCGCAGAAGTCATACTATGGGATACATATCAAGACAGCGAACATCTATACCTCGATTATCCAATGAAAAATTTTAAATGCTTGAAAAGACCGACGGATATTTCCGAGAGCTATTATAGTGGAGCAGTTGACGATTTAAGCGAGCATGATATTGACAGAAAACTTAAAGAAATAAGAGACCTCTGCCTTTTAATAATTGAGTCATCTTAAACAGCATTTCTATTAAAAGAGCCTTAACAATATAATCAAGCCAGTTTGCTATTTCTTAGTTGCGATTTTAGCCACAGATTTTATTATGTTAAATTAGGGTTTTAATTTGTAGGAGAATAATATTGGGACAATCACTTACTTACAAGATACTTGCAGAGCACATGGCTGAAGGCAAGTGCCGTAAGGCATCCCATAGCGGACTCACAGCCGGTGAGCAGATCGGCATCAGGATTGACCAAACGCTTACCCAGGATGCCACGGGTACAACAGCGTTTTTGCTTTACGAATCTATGGGTGCCGGCAGAGTTAAGACCGATTTGTCGGCCAGCTATATCGACCATAATATGGCCGGCTTCGGCCCGGAGAACCACAATGACCATTTATACTTGCAGACTGTTGCTGCAAAGCACGGAGTTTATCACTCGCGGGCGGGTAACGGCATCTGCCATCAGGTCCATCTGGAGCGGTTCGGCAAACCTGGCGCGACCTTATTAGGCAGCGATTCACATACTCCAACCGCCGGCGGAATCAGTATGCTCGGCATCGGTGCAGGAGGCCTCGATGTAGCGGTCGCTATGGCGGGTGGCCTGTTCTACCTTACCTGTCCGAAAGTCCTGGGAGTTATGCTTGCTGGAAAGCTGAACGATTGGATAGCCGCTAAAGATGTGATTCTCAAGCTACTCAGCATGCTAACCACGAAAGGCAATGTCGGCTGGATGGTTGAATATTTCGGCGATGGCGTTTCAACGCTGTCTGTTCCACAACGCGCCACTATAACTAATATGGGGGCAGAATTAGGCGTGACAACGAGCATATTTCCCAGCGATGAACAGACAAAAAAATTCCTCGCCGCCCAGAAGCGAGAAAAAGACTATCAGCCCTTGGCAGCCGATGCTGATGCCGAATATGACCGTGTCATAGAGATAAATCTTTCGGAGCTTGAGCCGATGGCTGCCTGTCCGTCTTCGCCGGATAATGTCAAGAAGGTTCGCCAAGTCGCCGGCACCCAAACGGGCCAGATAGCAATAGGAAGCTGCACGAACTCAAGCTTCGCAGACTTAATGATGGTGGCGAAGGTGCTCAAAGGCAGGCGGATAAATAATATGGTCGAGTTTGCAATTGCGCCGGGCAGCAGAGAGGTTCTAAATATATTGGCGCAAAACGGTGCGCTGGCGGATATGATTTCAGCCGGTGCCCGTATCCTCGAAACCGGCTGTGGACCGTGCATCGGCATGGGTTTTTCACCGGCTGAGAACACGGTAAGTCTGCGTACGTTCAACAGAAACTTTTCCGGCAGAAGCGGCACAAAAAACGACCAGGTCTATCTGGTCAGCCCCGAGACGGCGGTCGCTTCAGTTCTGACCGGCCGAATTACCGACCCACGTGACTTGCCAAAACTGTTCGGAATCAAATATCCCCAAGTTGACCTGCCGGATGAGTTTATCATAGATGACAGTATGATAGAGCCGCCCCCAAGTGAAAAAGAAGCTGCTAAAGTAGAGGTCATAAGGGGGCTGACTATTGTCGTGCCGCAAGCACCGCCGGCGCTGCCGGCGAAGCTGTGCGGTAGAGTTCTTATCAAATGCGGCGATAAGATAACGACCGATCATATTATGCCAGCTGGAGCTTTTTTGAAGCTGCGCTCAAATGTGCCGGAATACGCGAAGGTGGTTTTCAATTGTTTTAATGAGCAGGGTAAGCCCACGTTTGCACAGCGCAGCGGTGAGCTAAAGCAAAAAGGAACTGCCGGCGTCATCGTTGCAGGTGAAAGCTACGGCCAAGGCTCATCGAGAGAGCACGCTGCGCTTTGTCCGATGTATTTAGGCGTGCGGATGGTTTTGGCTAAAGGTATTGAGCGAATTCACAAAGCCAATTTGATTAACTTCTGCATCGTGCCGATAGAGTTTGCCGACAAAAACGATTATGACAAAATCAAGTCTGATGACGAAATAGTAATCAACAATTTGCTGGATGCCATTAAAAGCAGCGATGAAATCAAGATTATAGATCAGGCCGGCTCGTTTGAATTTGTCGGCAAGTTAAATCTCTCCGCCAGGGACAGAGAAATTCTGCTATCTGCCGGCCTTTTGAATTATACGCGCAAAAAGACTCATTGATACTTATATTGTTTAGCCGTCGCCGGCACGGCGACGGTATATGCTCCTGATTGTTTCAAAAATGACTAGCGAAACGATAACCATTTTTGGCACAGGTAGAACTAAACCGAGTGATTCGGCTTATACTTTAGCGTATGAGATGGGCAAGGTTCTGGCACAGGCGGGTTTCACTATCGCCAACGGCGGATACGGCGGGACGATGGAAGCCGCAGCCAAAGGAGCAGCCGAGGCCGGCGGAAAAATTATTGGCGTTACATGCTCAGCGTTTAAAAGCAGTACAGCCAATAAGTACATTAGTCGCACGATTGTAACCAGCTCCCTTAACGAACGGCTCGATACATTGATTAAGCTAGGTAAGGCGTACGTTGTGCTGCCCGGCGGAACGGGAACACTGCTTGAATTGGCCAAGGTCTGGGAGCTAAAAAACAAAGGCTTTCCAGAAGCGGACAAACCGATTATACTGGTAGGCAGCTTTTGGAAGCCTTTGGTTGATTTGGTTGTAATAGATGACCCTGATAGCAGCCGGTACCTAAAACTGGCGGATAATCCTGAACAGGTTTGCAAATGGATAAGAAAATTAAATTTTTGATTTCGTTTGTTTTTATCAACGCTATCCTGACAACACTGGTGCTCGGTGCAGCCCGCCTGCCCAGAGTACCCAACGAAGTAAAAGGCAACTACGAAGGATGGTACGGCGGGCAGGGTACAACAGGCAAAACTTCTGCCGCCAAGCGAATCCTCGTCCTGCCGGATGGCTATATGCTAAGTGGTGTTGACGGTAAACTAACTGAGCCTGACGGTAATGATACCCGATTCTTCGAGTTTAAATTGGACGTTAGCCCTCCGCAAGGAGTCCCCAGGACTGCCACAGGTACTGATAGTACCGGCCGAACCAGCATCGGAGCAAAATTAGAGCTGCTCCCGTCTTCCGCATTGGAAAGGATGATTGCCGACGCCAATGCCAGCTCCGCAACAGGTTATAGGCTTTGGGCCAGGGTTACAAAATATAAGGGCAGAAATTTCATATTCCCGACCCAGTTTCTGCCGCTTAGCGAGGTCAAAGAAACTCCTCCGCCTGAGCCACCTCAGCCGGAAACTCAGCCCACCCAGCAGGAAATTGGCGAGCCGAACGATGAGGATGAGCTGGGTATACCGAAAGAGATATTGGACAAACTAAAAACGGGGACAAGCTCACCTTCAACGGAGCGTGAGCAGCCTGAAAGACTTATTCGTGCAACCACCGGCAGGCCGACAAAGGTTAAGCAAAATTTTATGTTAGTAAACAGAGTCGGCTTTTTAATAAAGCAAGCCGATAGCGGTATGGCTTTTAGCCTTGATGCCTTTGGCCGAAGCGCTGGAAGCACCGGTGGTACCATTCGGCTGCTGCCCTGCCAGGCCTTGGAGGTTGCAGAGCAGAAACAAACTTTTGCGCCGGGCATGTTACGCTTTAAAATTGCAGGGATTGTTACCGAATACAAGGGAAAGCAATTTCTATTATTGCATAGGGCGATAAGAGCCTACAATCACGGCAACTTCGGCATATAACGAATAAAAAAATAGTTGATTCGTTTATTAGTGAATTGGTTAATTGGTAACTAATTCGCTAATCTTCTAATTCACTGATTAACTAAAAGGAAGAACTGTGCCTCACGAACTCGACCAAATCCTTATTTCGCGGAATCAGGTGGATTCCAGTGAACAAATGCTGGCATTGCGTACGGCACTTATAAATGCCGCGATATTTGAGCCATACAGCGAGAATGGAAAGCTGGTAATTGACATTATTTCCGAAGTTGCGATAAGGGGGGACGATGCTGTAGCGGATTTTACAGAAAGGTTTGATAGGGTAAAACTTACACCTGCACAGTTTAAGATCCCACCGGAAGATTTAGCCAGAGCACATAAGGAAATAGACAAAAGTTTGCTTGTCTCGATTCGTCAAGCGATTGAGAATATAAGAAAATATCAGTCGCAAGTCTTCATCGGCAATATTCCAGGACATAAAGAATGTGGCGGGGGAACCGGAATAAAATACACTCCTATAAAGCGGGTCGGTATTTGTGTGCCGGGCGCATCGGCTCCACTGCCTTCTACTGTGATGATGACGGCTGTCCCCGCCCAGATAGCAGGTGTCGAAGAAATAGTGGTAGTTTCACCACCGAGATACAACGGTAGTATTCATCCAATAATTTTAGCCGTCTGCCACGAATTGGGGATCACCGAGGTTTATCGCGTCGGCGGCGTGCAAGCTATTACTGCGCTGGCATGTGGAACGAAAACTATCCCCAAGGTTGATAAGATTGTTGGGCCGGGCAACCAATGGGTACAGACAGCCAAGAAAATGGTTTCGGGCATTGTTGGTATTGATTCTATAGCTGGGCCGAGCGAAGTATTAATCATCGCCAATGATAAGGCAAATCCTGCCTGGATCGCAGCGGATATGCTGAGCCAGGCCGAGCATGTGCCGGGAGGTGCCGTCGTTTTTACAGATTCACAAAAGTTTGCAGAAAGTGTTCTCGGTGAGCTTAAACGGCAGGTGGTACAATTAGATAGAGCTAACGAAACGATTGACTGCCTGAAAAAGTTCGGCAAAATTGTTGCTTTCAAAACTATAGATGAAGCCGTTAGCTGGGCAAACTATTTTGCTGCGGAACATTTGCAGATTCAATGCGGCGATGAAAGCAAAGCAATCGCGGAAAAAATCGAAAATGCCGGTGCAATATTCATCGGAGATTACAGTCCTGTTGCCGTTGGAGATTACTGGGCTGGGCCGAGTCATACACTGCCGACAGGAATGACGGCGAAATTCTTCAGCGCTCTCAGCGCCAATGATTTTATCAAGTCAACGAGCATAATCGAATACGACGAAGAAAAGTTAGCTGCCAGCGCGGATGATATTATCCGCTTAGCTGAAGTTGAAGGCCTCGACGCCCATGCAAAAAGCATAAAAATCCGCCAGAAGGATTGAAATTCAAAAGGAAAAGGGAAATTTTTTTACTTTTAACTTTTTCCTTTTTACTTTTCACCTGTGGGGGTTTTATATTCCCCAGCCAAGCTTATCCTTGTGCCACCAGTAAAACCAGCCTAATCGATGTGCCAGGACGAAGACTAAATAAATCTTGACGCCTTGCGTGATAAAGCCCCAAATCGGCAGCCTCGGCAAAACTGCTACGATAAATCCACCAATGATGAGAAAAAAGAGAACAAGTCCGCAGTATGGTAAGAATACACGGTATATCGACCGGATGATTTCTATCGGATTCAAGGCGTCAAAGGCTTCAAATAAAATCCCTCTCAGCAGCGCCATCGGCAAAAAGAAGACTCCATAAGCTAACAAAAGCCAAAAGTATAAATCGGCCCTCTTAGTAAAGGCCGAATATAATGCTATTGGCGACAAACAGATAGCTGCGCAACCAACTAAAACAACCGCCTCTGACACAAAGTCAATCCAACTAAATTGACCCGGCATCGAGACACTCGAAGCACGCTGACGACCTTTGGAGCTATTGAAAACACAATCTGCAATGTAATAACACATATAGCTATAGAAGATTACATAAAAAATTATAATCAATGGCTCGGTAATCTCCGCAGTTCCAATATCGAGAAATGGCACCAAAAAAATTTCTAATAGTCTTATGAACAAGGAAAACAATAGAGGCAGAATTATAAAGATTGCAACATGTATCAAGCCGGATGCGCTTATGGGATAGAGAAAAGCGTTAATTATAAAAGGTTGCTTGAATTCGCTCGCTAACGGGGGCTCTTCCTCCAATATCTTCATTTTGTCCCCTCTTTAGAGGACTGATAAATGGCGGCTGGTAATCGGTGATTGAATTTACTATTTAACCAATAA
>Ga0315532_1001710_pt1 | contig 15884 bp, 18 predicted proteins | sample SalMarWE160370MG_FD_203082 | JGI IMG/M metagenome (GOLD analysis project Ga0315532, IMG submission 203082) | Salt marsh sediment microbial communities from the Plum Island Ecosystem LTER, Massachusetts, United States - Salt Marsh Sediment WE1603-70 ... | reverse complement strand
TGACCTCGCGCAGCTGACAAATTATGGCCCGATTGGAACCATCCAGGTGCATGGCCAGTCGTCACTGTTAGCATTATGGACTAGAGGCAGCATATTTAACGGGGCAGGCATTTCAAAGTTTAGTAATTATGCCTGCTCCGTTAAATCAGGTCACCAAAATGCATTGATAATACTGATACCGGCGTTCCCAATAATGCGGTAACTAGTAGCATAGGCAATTCTTCGGCAAGTGCTACAATTACAATTGCGATGTATGCTGTGGCTGATGAGTAGTCAAGAAAAGGAGGAGACTATGGAGTCAAAGGAAGACCTACATAAGGAGTTAACGAGATTGACAGTCGAAAGTGTGGAAATCGACAAAGCTATGCTCAAGTTACTACCACGCCCTGCGAATGTGTCAAGTGGTGAACCAATGACGAGTTTCGTTATAACTGAGGAAGTAATAGCTAAATATGAGGAGCTTGAAAAGAGAAAAGATGATGTGGAACGCAAAAAGAGGGAGGTTTGGATAAAGTACAAAGGCTCATGAACCGCTTAGCAAAAGTCTTGTCGATAAGAGAATGAAATCCCAGCCAGCGGATTTGGAGAGGGAGACATTCCAGTCGATGGTTAGCAGTCATACCTAGTGCTTGATGACTAGCACAATCACTCTATCCTGAGACTCGATGTCAGCTTTAAACCTATCCATATCTCTTATGTACCCTAAATCATAGACCAGGAAAATAATGTTTGGATATTTGGTCTTGTAGGCTAGGATATCGTCATTAATTTCAGCGATTATTTCTTTTTCTCGCCCCGCTCGATTACACAGCTTTATTTCCAAGGCTGTATCGATTCTTGGGAAAGTAAAATCAGGTTTATACGATTTGGATGAATAGCTAATCGTTTCCTGCTCTCTCAAATACTTGAAATTCACTGATGTAAGTACATCTTCAAACTTGTCTTGTACTTCCTTTTCATCCTCGGGCATGGTTCTCATGGTTTTGCGTAATTTGTTCTGAGCCAAGTCTATCAGAGTGATTGTTTTGCCGACGTCTTTCGAGGCATCCTTCTCCTCATATACCTTGTCCATTCCGTAACGCTCTATTGCATCAATGCCAGCTTTTAGCAATCCCTTAGCGGTGTCAAGCTGTTCAAGGTAAGCCTTGTGGTGCAACTCATTGTTAAACTTGTCTAATTCATCGTTGTCTCGAATGTACCAAGGCACGAGGATTGAGCCCGTCCTCTGCCAAGGCAAACTGGCGAGGCTCAAATATATTCTTGACGTCCTACCGAATATGTCTTCTGTCAAATACAAGGCGTTGGTCAGCCATGTTGTATGTGCTTCTGAACGAGCTACACTGTTCTTGAGCGACTCGGCTTCGTCAATTAGTCCCTGCAATCTTTCTATAGCCTGCTCTTGGGGAATGTCCATTAGAATCCCCTTTGCGAGAACAATGCGGATACTATCTGAATTGTGCTTGGACTTAGAACTTCTAAAGTCATTTCCTAGCATATTATAGCAAATCCTATTTATCACGCGAAGCATAGCAACTCAAGCTATCCTCAAACTTCGCTGAATTAGCAAGTGGTATAATGACGATGTATGCTGTGGCTGATGAGTAGCCCAGCCAGCGGATTTGGAGAGACAAAGGTCATTTCTCAGCCCAGCAATCCGATACTGCACACAAGGAGGCACTATCATGAGCGAGACAAGACGAAAACCATATATAAGAGTTCTATTGCTTGTAATAGCTCTATTCATAGCAGGATTAGTCGGCTATAAAATCGGGTCAGATAACATGAATCACAAGTGGTTTGAAGCTTCACAAGAGGCAGTTCCCATTGTTATTGACTATGTAATGGAAAGGTATGGAGAAGACCCGTCGCTTGCTGAATCCTATAAAGACCTCATAAAGGCAGAAGGAAAATTGCTATTCCTTGAGTTAACTTGGATGAAAATTGACCCTGAAGGGTTTCGGGAGGCTATTGAGAAATATGGGTGGTAGAAACGCACTGTCTAATAGACAAACATTAGAGCATTAGAAAATTCCTATATTAAGTGAACTACAAAGCATTATTCAATATACATCAATATACATTAACATACGTCTAATCTTAATTAGATAACTGACATCTTTCCCGTACTCGGCTGATAATCCTCCAGTATACATGCCTGCTTCCTTCCATAAAGCAACTTCAGCATAATGCGCCTTCTCATCAGTCTTTTCTAAATCCTTTATATGCCAACCCCATTGTTTGAATTTTTCTATTGACTCGTCAAGGTACTCTTCAATTTCCTCAATTTCCTCTGAGGCGTTTAGAAGTAGCATATTTCGCTCGTTATCCGCAACAAGCTCTTCTTTAGACCTGTGTTTTCTGTACAAAATGTATGTGGGCAAGCCAACTAGGAACCAAAAACCAACAAATCCTAAACCATACTCAACATCTACATGAAAAACGCGGGCTAGGATGACAACCGATGCGATGATGGCTATAGTCGCTCCAATACATATGCCAACGTCCCTCTTCGCTTCATTCATTTCAGCCTCCTTGCTGCTTTGGCAGTATAGTGAAACTTATCTGATATGCCCCTTATAACGCTGATTAATGAGCCTTGTCAATATCCACTCTTAAGGCGTGACATGCCTCAAGCTATCCTCAAGCTTCACTGACCTTACATGCTGCAGTGTAGCCACTCCGCTGGTGGTAACGGCAGGGTTAGTAATTTAAGAATAGCTAGCAATTAAACCGGGAGACCTGCTCGATGGCGTTTTCGATGAGTTCGATTCGCCTGGTCTTGCGAGCTACAAAGCCTGTGTTAGGTCATATTCTTGAGATATTCAAAGAGTTCTTTAGGCGTAAATACTTTTATCTTTTTATCAAGTCCTACGCTTTCAAGGCAATTGCGGAACCTATCATTTGCGAGATGTTCTCTATCAGCGGTAAGTAGAAGTTCTATTTGTTGATTAAATACCGCGTCAGCGAATATTTTTTCATCTTTCTTAAATTCCTTAGGAAGGTCTTCAAAAATTTGTTTCAGTGTTTCCTTCTCCTCTGACGTAAGGAAGGTTGCAGGGAAGCGAAGCGGGAAGATGGTTTTATTATAAGATGTAAAATGGAATTGATTGAACCTCACCAACAGGTCATCTCTTCTTTGAAGGTCTGATGTCTTCTTGATTTCTTGTTCTACCGTTGGGTTCACAATGAGGCAAACAGTATCACCAAATTGCTTAATTACTTTAGATAAATATAGTATGTCTTCTTTTTTATACCCAGAAGCATGGATCTTTTTATCCATATCCAAAGCTCTATTTACGGTGCTAGTATCTACAAATACTCCAATAGTTCTCATTATTATTTCTATAATGTTGCCTACTTAATCCAAACCTTTAGCACCTGCCGCGATGGTTGTCAAACTCGTTCGCCCGGCCTAAAGTGAGCTTAGCTATTAAGCAGAGCTAGCAAAGAAACGGGGAGTTCTGCTCGACGGCGTTTTCGATGAGCTCGATGCGCTTGGTCTTGCCTTTGTCATCGATTTCTATGGCTACAACGTCTATGCGCCATAAAAGTGGAAGTTTTTGGTGAGTAGTGGTATAGGTCAGGGCTGAGGCAATGAGCCTTTCCTTCTTGGTCTGTGTTATCGATTCCTCAGGAGTGCCGAAGTCCAGATTGCTCTTTGTGCGGACCTCGACGAAGATCAGATAATCCTTCTGCTGGGCAATGATGTCAATCTCTCCGTGACGGCAGCGAAAGCCCGTCTCGCGAATGCGGTAGCCCCGCTTTTTGAGGAATTTCTGGGCTGTTTTCTCCCCCAGCTTACCAACTTCTTGGCGGTCCATCACCCTCTTTTTCACGGAGTTCACCCTGAATCAGATTCTTCGGTCGTCCCGATTTCGTCGGGGCTCCATTACGCATAAACCTGCATTACCTCTGGGTGCCCTGCCAGCCGATAAAAAACCCTATCAAGAGTTACTTTCTGTATTTCTTTTCTGCTGTTCCTGCGCCACCTGCTCGCATCTCTAATACAGGCACGGCCCACGTGGTTGCCCCTGCAAGTGCCACCGGGTATTGGCTAGCACCTATGGCTTCGTTGCTTTCGCACTCTTTGACTGCGACGACCACCATCATGTTTGGCGGGACGCCATTAAATGGTATTCCTTGACAGGCATATTGGGCCAGTATCTTGGCCCCTGGCGTTTTCGCTCCCTTATCACCAGCCTGTGCTACTTCCGCCGCTTTGGCGACATCAAACATTGCGAACTCGAGAAACTTCATTTTACTCCTCCTTTCTTAGTTTTGTTGCTGCAAAGGCAGGGCACCCGGAAGCATGTATGTTTTTATCTCATTCAGACAATACGACCTAGCCAATAACGGATACCAGCTACAGCATCCATATTATACCATTTGCCAACTCAGTGAAGTCTCGTCCAAGAAATTGTCGCCAATTGCACACTTTATTTCTGACCTTGCTGAGTGGCCAGACCAAACCACTAATTATTGGCCAAGTTTATTTAGTGTATTGGCTCATCCCCTGATCCGTCGCGAAGTTTACCCTGAATGAGATTCTTTGGTCGCTCCGCTCCCTCAGAATGACAAGAAGCTAAAGGGCCAGAGTTTTGACTTGCGATGAGATTCCTGACAGGGGCAAAGTATAGACGGTGAATTGGCGAAGGTCCGAGCTTTCGTAGACAGGATATGTGCCCTCCTGTTCCATAGCCTTTATGCTGGGCAAATCCATAGCCAGGATAAATTTGGTCGAATTCTTCCATCATACGGTCTCTGGTGACCTTGGCTATGATAGAAGCACAAGCGATGGAGAGACACAGTTTGTCTCCTCTGGTTATCCCTCTTTGAGGGATGGGACATTGAGACAAAGTTACTCTGTCAATAAGGAGGAAGTTCGGTTGTTTGGGCAGCTTTTCCACCGCCTGCATCATAGCCAGCCTGGTTGCCCTGAGGATATTCACGGAGTCAATCACTTGAGAAGGAACGATGCCAGTGCCCACAGCCACAGCCTCCTTGTTAATCAGGTCGAAGAGGGATTCCCGTTTCCTGGAATTTAATTCCTTGCTATCCCGAACCAGCCCAAGCCAGGGCAGATTGGCTGGATGGGGCAGGATAACGGCGCTGGCCACTACCGGACCGGCGAGAGCCCCCCGCCCGACCTCATCGATGCCAGCGATAAGTTCATAGCCCAGCGACTTAAGCTTATCTTCCTCATCGAGGTTCGGTGGCTGCGACATATCTCCGCCAAAATTAAAAAGTAAAGGTTAAAAATAAAAATGACAACTCAAAATGCAAAAAATGTAGTACGAGGCTCCTGCCCGCCAGGGCTTGGCAGGCGGGTTAGCCTCGTGCCAGGACAAGATTGCACGACCTTGAAAGGTCGCACTACAATCGTGTTTGGAATTTTGCCAACTGGATTGTCACGTACCTTCCGGGTGCTCGCATCTGTCATTTTGTACTTCTATTTTTACATTTTACATTTTTATCTTTGCATTTGACATATAATCCCGCCCCCCAGTACCTCATCGATATTATAGAACACAATGGCCTGCCCCGGGGTTACCGCCTTTTGTGGCTGAGTAAAATGAACATCCACGGTGTCATTCCTGAAAAAGAGGCTAGCTTCTGCTTCTTTTGACTTATAGCGTATCCTGGCTTGGGCTGTAATGGGCTCCCGCGGTGCCTTGCCTGATATCCAGTTCAGCTTTTGAGCGGTGAGCTTCTGACTGTAGAGTTCTTTCTCATGACCCAGCACAATTTTATTGCTTTCAGGCTCTATCCTTATGACGTAGAGTGGCCCGCCTGAGGCTAATCCCAGGCCATGCCTCTGCCCGATGGTATAAAAGGCTATTCCCCGATGCTGACCTAATTTCCTTCCCCGGGTATCTACAATATCGCCAGGCGTGCTGGAAAATCTCCGGCTGAGAAAAGTGCCGTAGTTCTTCTGCGAGATAAAGCAGATGTCCTGGCTGGATCCGGTTGCTGTGAGCAAGCTCGCCTGCTTTGCCATCTGTTTAACCTCGCCCTTGCTATGCTCGCCTAAAGGAAATAGGACATGCCCGAGCTTTTCCTGGGTTAGAGTATAAAGAAAATAAGATTGGTCTCCACTGGTGTCTGCTGCTTTAAGCAAGCGATGGACATCACTGGAATGCTCTACCCTGGCATAATGGCCCGTAGCCAGATAGGCAGCGCCCAGGGAGAGTGCCTTATCGAAGAGGAGGCCGAACTTTACATAATGGTTGCAGGCAACGCAGGGATTGGGAGTCCGCCCTTGCTGGTATTCCCGGCAGAAATAGTCAACTACACAGGACTCAAATTCCTTTTGCAAGTCAACCTGATGATAGGGAATGGCTAAAATGCGGCAGATATTCTCCGCCCGATGTGCCTGGTAGTCGGAGTGGGGAGAATCCCAGAGGCGCATATGTATACCTAGCACTTCATAGGCGGCTTCTTTGAGCAATAAAGCAGCGACGGAAGAATCCACCCCTCCGCTCAATGCCACAGCGACCTTTCCTTTGGGCATGCCTTTAGATTATTCGCTCCGCGGTTCTGTTCCCTTATGGTTGAAAGGAAATTGAAGCTATTTTTATGTTTTTTGTATCAAAGTTTAAGATAGGTGTGCCGCTAATCCGATGCCAAGAAAAACTAAAGCAACTCCGATGAAACCAAAACTCAGACGGCGTGTGATTTTTTGACCTATGCCACCGAGAATAAAGCTTATGCCAAGTAGAGTACAGTATATGCCAAGTAGAATCAAATATATATACATAGCCCAATTTCCCGAATTTAACCCTAGAAATACAGCACCAACTAAGATAGAGATAACACCTACTACAATACTAACCTTGCTGGCAATATTAGTCATAGAAGGGAATTTAACACTCCGAAAACCCTATGTCAATCGAAAAAGAACGGAATCGGGCATACACCAAAATCGAACAGAACCCCCTCCGCTCAGGATGACAAAAATAGTCAGGCTGAGAAGTCGAGCAATAACCGGCTCACCCTATCCCAGATAATCTCGGCAATTTTCCCTTTAGGTAGAGAGGCATCTATCACCAACCAGCGGTCGGGCTCAGCCGCGGCCATCTTGACATAACCCTCCCTCACCCGCCGGTGGAACGATAAATCCTCCAGCTCAAATCGGTCTTTCAAGCTTTGCTTTCGCGCTAATCCCTGCTCAGGTGAAATATCCAAGAGGATTATGAGGTCGGAATTGAGATTCCTTGTTGCCATATTGTTGACCATCTTTATGGCAGTAAAATCAAGTCCCCGCCCATAGCCTTGATAGACCATGGTGGAGTGAGTGAATCGGTCGCAGATGACTACTTTACCTTCTTGTAAAGTAGGACGAATTACCTCAGCCACCAATTGGGCACGGGAAGCAGCCACGAGAAACAGCTCGGCTTGGGGCGAAATAGAGGAATCCCGTTTCCTCTTAAGTGTTTTTCTTAACTCGTTACCCAGAGCCGTGCCTCCCGGCTCATGGGTTAATACCACGGGGATATTTTGCTGCTCAAGCTTCTTCAGCAAGAGCCTGGATTGGGTGCTTTTGCCGCAGCCTTCGCCACCCTCAAAGGTGATGAACAGTCCCAAGGATTACCTCGACTTCCTTTTGCCGCCAGGTTCCAAACTCCGGTCGCCAGAGTTGAAACCGCGGCGTCCAGCTAAGATACGCTGTAGATTATGGACGTAGGTATATTGAGTGTCCCGGGGATAGAGGGCATCCAGGCATTGCTTCATCTGGGCGGCATTATTGCTTTTAAGGACATAAATTGGAATACCCAGCGCTTCGGCATCTCGTATCTTCTGCGGCTTGCGGCGGTAATAACTTCGTGTAGTGAGGAAAATATCAGCTTGCTTAAGGTCAGCTGTGATTTTCACCTCTTTTCGCCCTTCCCTGGCAACTTGTTCCAATCGCGACCGGTTAGCGCCGAAGAGGTAGAATCGCAGCATTTTTTCCGGCTGCTTCTCTTCCTTGCTTTCCCATATAAGAGGGGAGGTTATCGCCTCCCTTTTTACCTCACCATCTTCATCCATCCAGCGTACTTCGGCCTTTGGGGGTCGCCCATGCAAGAGAGCATCAACAGCCTCGGTCACGTGAGGATGCACGGTTACCTTGTAATAATCTACAATTTCCACTACCATATCAAAGGTGGGCGGAGACTTGCGCTCCAGGATAGATTTTTGGGTGTGCCGTCGTCTGGCTTCTTCATCTCCTAAGGTAACCGTCTGGATGCCGCCGATAAGGTCAGACAAGGTAGGATTCATTATCAAGTTTTCGAGAGTGTTTCCATGTGCCGTGCCCACCAGTTGCACTCCGCGTTCAGCTATGGTTCGAGCCGCCTGGGCTTCCAGTTCAGTGCCTATTTCATCGATGATGATGACCTCAGGCATGTGATTTTCCACTGCTTCAATCATTACCGCATGTTGTTCAGCGGGAGCAGCTACCTGCATTCGCCGGGCATGCCCGATGGCAGGATGAGGAATGTCTCCATCCCCGGCAATCTCATTGGAGGTGTCAATTACGATAACGCGTTTCTTGAAGTCATCAGCCAGCACTCGAGCCACCTCCCGCAACATGGTGGTTTTGCCTATGCCGGGACGCCCTAGAAGCAGAACGTTGTTGCCTGATTCGATAAGGTCTTGAATCATCTTTACGGTGCCGAACACAGCTCTGCCCACACGGCAGGTCAAGCCAATTATGTAGCCATTTCTATTGCGTATGGCTGAGATGCGGTGAAGGGTGTGATTGATGCCGGCGCGGTTATCCCCGGTGAACTCGCCAATGCGGGATACCACATAATCAATATCAGGCTGGCTCAGCTCCATGGAGTTAAGGACCAGCTCCCTGTGGGGAAAGCGAGCTTCGGGGAGACGTCCTAAATCTAAGATTACCTCCAACAGCTCGCTATGGTCAGGCTGCTGGTAGAGCGGCTCACGGATATGGAGTGGTAAGATATCAAGCAGTGCGTCTAAATCGTCAGTAACTACCCTTCGCATTCTGTGAAATACCTGTCTTCACCTCACCAACCCCTGGGGGACAACAATTCCTGCTGGGGTATAGCTTTTATGTCCAGACCAGGCATAGCAGCTCCCAAACCCTTGGATACCTCAGCGACGATAGCAGGGTCCTGGTAGTGTGTGGTAGCTTTAACAATGGCTTGCGCTCTGGTTGCGGGGTCGCTGGACTTAAAAATCCCCGAGCCCACAAACACCCCCTCGGCTCCCAGTTGCATCATCAAAGCAGCATCGGCTGGTGTCGCTACACCGCCGGCGGCAAAGTTCACAACAGGCAACTTCCCTGTTTTATGCACTTCCATTACCCATTCCAGAGGAGCACCAATGGCTTTCGCCTCAGCTACTAATTCCTCCTCGGGTAAAGCCTGAAGCCTGCGAATCCCATCCTGGACTGCCCGCATGTGCCTTACAGCTTCAACAATGTTGCCTGTCCCAGCCTCACCCTTAGTGCGAATCATGGCTGCCCCTTCGGAAATACGGCGTAATGCTTCGCCCAAGTCCCGGCAGCCACAGACAAAAGGAACCTTAAAATTATGCTTCCAAACATGATGGCTTTCATCGGCGGGAGTAAGCACTTCGGACTCGTCGATAAAATCAACGCCCAATGCTTCCAGTACCTGAGCCTCAGCAAAATGACCGATGCGGCATTTAGCCATTACGGGGATGCTCACCGCTTTCATTATGGCCGTAATTATAGTGGGGTCAGCCATGCGAGCCACTCCGCCGTCGGCGCGGATGTCTGCCGGCACTCGTTCCAGTGCCATGACAGCACAGGCACCAGCTTCCTCGGCAATTTTAGCCTGCTCAGGCGTGACCACGTCCATAATCACCCCACCCTTCAGCGTCTGGGCCAGTCCCGTCTTAACTTTCCAGGTACCCTTTTCCATCAATTTCCATTATAACGCTATGCCAGTCAAATCACAAATGTCAAATGAGAGCGTCTGGTAATGCCATTCTGAGGAAGCCAAACGAATTTGGGCGACGAAGAATCTCACTCCTCGCAATGACAGAATGAGAGTGTCAATGCTCCAGACAAATCCAAATGTCAAGATCCAAATGACAATTGAAACCCAAATGCTTAAATTCTAAAATTACATCACCCTCAAATTGAATAGGGTCGAGGAGTTAACCTCGACCCTATATTTCTGGCACTCTGTTATCACATCTACTGGTCAAACTGCAGCCAGTCCCAGCTTATCTTCTGCGACGGCGCGACGAGGAAAATTGGGTCGGCCACGTCGAAGGTCTGTTGACCGAACTGATTGACAACCAGTAGCTGCGGTAAGTAATACTGGCCGCCTATAATCTCGTAGAATACCAGATGCGCCTCCGTGTTCACGATCTCCGTTACCATGCCGGTTTCATCTGTTTTCTGGACGGGGTTGGCGAAGTAACGGGGCGCGACCACCATGCCCTCTGCTATATCGGAGAACTGGTCGTTCAGACCGACAACCACATCCTCAAAGTACGGGCCTTCGATGACCGCGTAGAGCAAGTAATGGTCGAGACCCACCGGCGGTTCGTGGCTTCCCGGTTCCACCTTCTGCGTTGGTACAGCCAGTGCGACCGGACCGTACACGGTCAGTAGCTGGGTCCCAAACTGGTTATTGACATTCACAACCCAGTGCTGAGCCTCCATTTCGGGGTGTATGCCGTAGACTGTGAGGTGATGGTCGGGGTCCAAAATCGGTGTCACCACCCCCTCGTGCCACTTCTCGACAGGGTTGCAGAACCACCAGGGCCAATCCACCATTGCGCCGATAGCACCTTCAATGCAGAACTGGTCCTCAAGGTACACATGGGCCTGTAGGGGCACGGCTTCCATTATCACGTAGCTCAAAAAGTGGTCGAGCGTGGGCTCGGCCTCGACTTCTTCAAAGCTTATCTTCTCGGACGGCACAGCGAGTAGAGTTGGGTCGGACACGGAGATGGTCTCCATCTCTGGCTCCCGGAACAACTGATTCAGAATTCCTACATTTCCTTGGTAAGACTCGCCGACTATCTCGTAGAATACCAGATGCTCGTCCGGGTTCTCGATAATCAGTGACCAACTCGGATCCCAATCGACATTAGGGGGTATTTTGCCGGCGGGGTTAGCGAAGTAGACGGGGCGGTGCACCTCGACGTCGGATTCCTTGTGCCACTGGTCCTCGAGGTCCACAGTCACCTGCACGTCCTCGCCCTCAGTGACCTTGTAGAGCAAGAAGTGGTCGAGCCACACGGGCCAGCCGTGTTCCTCCTTCTGCGTTGGCACAGCCAGCATGACCGGACCGGACACTGTGAGCTCCTGCGTCCCAAACTGGTTATCGACCTCCACTACCCAGTTCTGAACCGTGGGGGTTGTGATGGCGTATAACGATAAGTGGTGGTCGGGGTCGCCGATTGATGTTAGCGTGCCGTCGTACGTCTTGGCGACAGGGTTGCCGAAGTATAAGAGAGAATTGACCTCCACCTCCTCGACACCAGTATAGAACTGGTCCCCCACCTTGGGCAGGGTCAAATCTGCATCCGGGCCGCCGACTACTTCGTAGAACTTGAAGTGGTCGAGTGACGGAGGCGGACCATAGCTTATCTTCTGGGATGGCACGGCGAGCATATTGATGTATCTCGTCGACTGTGGCATGGAGACCGTCACCGTATGGAACTGATTGGTAATGTTTACATCCGTCTGGAAAGTCTCGTCCTCGACTATCTCGTAGAATACCAGATGCTCCGCGGAGTTCTCGATCTCCGTTACATCACCGTCGTCGGTCGTTTTCTGGACGGGATTAGCGAAGTAGACGGGCCGATATACCACTACATCCGGTTCGAGGTTAAACTGGTCCTCCAACTGCACAACTACGTTCAGATCTTGGCCCCCAATGGTCGCGTAGAGTAAGAAGTGGTCGAGACCCTCCGGCCATTCGTGCCCCTCCTTCTGAGTTGGCACAGCCAGCTTGACCGGACCGGATACATGCAGCGTCTGCTCTCCAAACTGGTTGTTGACATTCACTACCCAATTCTGAGTTGTGACTCCTGATATGCCGTACAATGTGAGGTGGTGGTCCGGGTTGGAGATCTCCGTTACCTCACCAGCGTATGTTTTCTTGGCAGGGTTGCAAAAGTATTCGGCATACTCGACCTTTGCTTCGATACTGTCGAACTGGTCCTCCAGTTCCACTGTCTCCCCTACGTAGTAGGTCGATTGTGGGGTATAGGCGGGGTTATTAAACCAGTAACACTTGAAGTGGTCGAGCGCCCCAGGCGGCGTAGTCACGAAGTTTAAAGTAAAGGTAATTGTACTGCCCGCAGACAGGCTCTGAGTTGATGAGGGTGTGATATTAACGAAGGATGCTCCAGTCGGCCCGCCGGAGACGTAGGCACAAGTCCAGCTGCCGGGGTCCACGTTTCTATGGGTGGTAGGAACAGAAGCACCGTTAATGATAGTGGGTGCCGCTGCTCCGGGTCCGGTTAACGTATATTGGGCTGCTCCTGTCCAGGCAGAGCCGTCAAGTGTAGCTTTAACATCAATAGTGCCTTGTGTTGATGGTTGTGCACAGCTCAGGACCAAAACAGCAATCAAAACACCTAAGGCCAGACAACTCAAACTAATGGCTAAAATCCTCTTTCTCATATATTCACCCCCTTATCTGATAATGTAATTTATGTAGCGTATTACTACACTATTATAAATTCTATCACTCCCCACTCGCGCACTGTCAAGCCTTTTCCAGATTTTTGCAGAAATCTCTACGGATTGACAGGAATTCACTATATTAGGTGATAGAGTCTGAGTACTGGCTCTCATACAAACCCATGATAGCAAGCTGATAAACCAGAAAGCCCTTTATGTTTTGGAGAAAATATTGCCTGTCACGCAAGCATATAGAGTGTCACTTATTTGAACTAAGTCAATGTCAAGGCATTGCAGCTTTCCTTTCAATTCGGTCAGAGATATCCAGCCACGGGGGACTGGAGATGGATTCTATTTTTTGATCAACAGAAGAGACAGGATATTATACTTACCTTCTATCTTATATGCTGCGTTTATCTCTTTTTTGTGAGCATGTACTAGCTTATCGGCGGCTTCGGTGACTTCCGGCCAATCATCAAATTTATAATCGTGGAAACCGAGAGCGCCTCCGGAAACAAGATGGGGCCAAATGACATGGAAATCATTTTCTACATATGCTTGCTGGTGGCAGCCATCAATGAATCCAAAGATGAACCTTTGTTCTTCAGGAAAGCTAAGCTTCTTAGAGTCCTCCCTTATAGTCAGGATGTTGTCAAAACCTCGGATTGACTCTTGGTAAGCTTCCAACATTGAGCGCCCTTGAAGAAATGCTTCGTAAACATCACCCGCCTTGATTCCACTCTTGCTCATAGTCTTGTCCAGACTGGAATCGAAAACATCGACGGCGTATACTTTCTTGCCATATCTTTGGGCAAACTTTGCCAGTTTGGCAGTACCTCTGCCCATATAGGCACCAATTTCGATGATATCACCTTCTAGCTCATACAATGCCCGTTGCTTTATAAAGTCTATGAGGACTTCGTAACCTACGAAATCATCAGGGTCGTCTTCCAGTAATGGAGTCTTCCGGGAAACTCTTTTAACTCTAGGCTCTAAACGCATCTTACAAGCCGATGTTTTATCTATGGTATTTTAATTCCATCTAAAGCCACCATAGCCAGTATCGCTGCCGCCGATGTCCAGGTATTCTTTTCATTGACCCGTGGTTCCAGTTCTGACCGTCTTATCTCCCTTTGCGGCCAATATACCTCTCGGTAGAACACGTCGTAGCTATCCCGAAACTGCAATACCCAGTCCAGTACCATCTTTGCCTTATCTTTGGCGCCCATCCGTGTTAAGGCCAGAACCAATTCAAAGGTCTCAGCTACGCATACCGACTGTCTGTCAGCAAAGCATTTACAGCCCCAACCATCTATAATGAAATCCTGCCACCCCCTTGAGATGCGCTCTTCAGCTTGCTTCCCCTTGATCAGTCCCGCGAGGATGGGGTAATACCAGGTCATGGCGTGCCCGCTCTTATCCTCGTCTAACCTGTCGAACCGTTCGGGATGCTCTTTGATTGCCCTAGCCAGCCTCTGGCATGCCTTATCCCAGTCAGGCTTATCTACCCCCAAGGTTTTAGCAATCCTTGTGCCGTATTTAATACTGAGCCAGGTGCTGCTTGAGGCAGTTAAAATTGCTCCTGGCCAGACTTCATTATTCTCGCTTAGTCCCCAATAAATCTCGCCGCTTGGCTGTTGTAAACTTAGGGCGAAGTCTATGCCCTTCTCCACCGTAGGCCACATGTAGCGGAGAAGGTCCAGATCCTGGGTAGTGGGGTAGTGAAACCACATCCCTGTTGCTATGTAGGTGCTGAAATTTGTATCTTTGGTTAGGTCTTGCGGTTTATCATTGAGGTAACTGGAATACCAACTTCCATCAGGATTCTGGGTATCACGCATCCACTTATAGGCCAAGCTAGCTTCACTGAACCGCCCACTAAAATCTAGGGCCATGGCGCATTCCACATGGTCCCAAGGGTCTGTGATACCGCCCCGGTACCAGGGGATAGCCCCAGAAGGAAGCTGCTGACTAATGATAAAGTCTGCCTGGCTTTGAATCAGCCTTTGAATATCTTTGAGCATTCCTTCAAATTAAGCTTTACTTGGCTTGCGCTTCTTTGCTAGAGGTTCTTTTTTGTTTCCTCGATCTCCTTTTCTACCTCCCTTAGTTCTTCCTCCAGGTCTTTCTTATACTCCTCGAGCATGTTCAGATACTCCTTTCTGCTAGGAAAGGGCTTGAATCCCTGGAAGTAGAAAGCGAAGGGAGGGATACCAAAGTAGAACCTCCGGGATCTCCTACTCCACATATCTATTCACCTCCTGAACTATTTACCCCTGAAAAACTTCGTTTTTCATGAGGTATTAAATTGGCCGTCGTTCTGGTACTCCAGGACGACGGGGATATTTACTCGGTGTTGGGTATATTTTATCAATAATTATCAAATAACGTCCATCGTTAAATTCGTCCAACTCTATTTTCTTTATCTGGTCTAATTTGCCTCCCAGGGCGGCAATGGCTTCTTTCGCCCTGTTTATCTCCTGGTCGACTTCCCCTTTCTTTTGAGCGACAAATCTTCCCCCGATCTGGCAAAAGGGCAAAGTTAGTTCCACCAGGGTCGGCAACAAGGCCACAGCACGAGAGAGAACCAGGGCAAATTGCCCACGATACAGTGGCAAATGAGCTGCTGCCTCCGCTCTGCTATTCAGCACCTCGACATTTTCCAGCTCCAGCTTGCGAATAATGTGCTGGAGGAAAGCTGTCTTTTTTGTTGTGGGTTCAATCAGTACCAACCTGGGCTGAGGGAGAAGAACTTTAAGTGGCACGCCGGGGAAGCCGGCACCTGTGCCTATGTCTATAATATTAAAATCGGGGCTTTCCACCTCTTTCTCAGACAAAGCCAGCGTAATGGTCAGGGAATCAAGGAAATGCTTCACCTGTACCGAGGAGTAATCTGTTATAGCCGTGAGGTTGATTTTTTTATTCCATTCAATTAGCTCCTGGTAGTAAAGCTCAAATTGCTTTACCTGCCTGGCATTGATCTCTATCCCCAGCTTGCCTGCTCCTTCAATAAGTTTTTTCATCGCGAGCCACGCTTAAAATTCGAAGGTTGTTCAGCAACCCGTTCGCCTGAGCCTGTCGAAGGGCAACTTAATTCTATCATGACTGCCGCTCATGGTTCCGCTCACCACGAGCGGTTAATAAACAATCTCCAGCATATTTTTGACAAAAAGTAAGAAAAATAGTATAATTCCAAATGGTAGGATATATCATACGATACTAAGTTGGGCGCCAAGTTTATTCTAGGAGGGAAAATGGAACG
>Ga0315532_1001709_pt1 | contig 15887 bp, 15 predicted proteins | sample SalMarWE160370MG_FD_203082 | JGI IMG/M metagenome (GOLD analysis project Ga0315532, IMG submission 203082) | Salt marsh sediment microbial communities from the Plum Island Ecosystem LTER, Massachusetts, United States - Salt Marsh Sediment WE1603-70 ... | reverse complement strand
ACTGTCCCGGTGGTTGCGATATAAACCTTGCCATCCTGATCGATTTCAATATCTTCAATCATATTTTGGTTCAGAGGTGAATTTTCAGGAGTCAAAAATTCAAATTTCTCACCATCATAAATACCTAATCCCCCTAATCTAAAGGCACAACTCGAAAACCAGATCCTCCCATCCAATCCTGTTTCAACATGTCTTATATGATCCCTGGGAAGACCTGCATTAGCGGCAGTATACCAGGTGAATCCTTTGCCTGTAAGATGTCCAAGTCCTCCGCCATTGGTACCTATCCATACGGTTTCATCGGGAGCAATTGCAAGGTCCAGTATTGGAAAGTCAAGACTATAATTTTTATAATCATTATTGCTTGTACTTGTATAATAAAGTTCCTTGTCAGAAGCTATGTAAATGTTTCCTTTGGTATCAATATCAATGCAAACTATATGCTTCCCCTCAAGAAGGTGGTCAGTAACATCAAAACGTACTCTGGAAGAAAAATCATCCTTCTCACAGGAAACGGTCAGGAGCAAGAGCAAGATGAAACAACAGGAACCTTTACACATTATACCAAGAGATTAAAATTGGAACCATTAGTTCTTCCATACTTCTTTTCAATACCGAAGATAAACCATATTTTGGAGATACACAATATTAAAAATCATAGACTTAATGCTATACTGAACAAGTTTGGTTTAGTTATTTTTTTCAAGTTTTAATTCATACAGAATTACCCTATTCCCTTTGTTTTTCCAGATTAAAAGATCTTTACCATCAAATTGATAATTATATTCTCCGCTCAAAGTATAAGCACGTGCATACATACATGGCATAAAGTATACTGCGGTATCAATAAAATCAAGTGTTGATTCCTTAACTAATAATCTTCCGGCACCCCAATCATAAGGTAGACTTGTAGAACAGTGAAAATAATCATAAGATGTTTGTAACAAAATGGTCCCTATGAATGTTGCAGAGTTCACAAATTTAAATACTCCGGTGAAATTTAGAGTATCCTGTTGATTAAGATTTAATCGCATGTTTGGATTTTCACAACTGCTGCATAGAATTAGAAACCAAAAAAAAGAAAAAACAAAAAGCCTGATTGGGAGTCTAACTTTATGATTCTTATATGATTTAATCTTATCTTGTAAAGGATCTTCCATTTCGCAAGCCTGTATTATTTCAGTTTTTTGGGGAGATTTAATTTTCATTTTTCGTAAAAGTCTTCGTAATAGTCTTTATACTTTGGGGCTTTCCACACGAATTGCTTGCAACATTTTTCTTTGCAATAATCTGTATTTATATCATCGGTATGGATATTAAGGCTGTCACCATTTGCTTTTACTGGAATTGATGAAGAGGAGCTTAAAAAGTTGTGGTATTCAAAATAGTATTCATTTTGCCATTTATAGCGCAACCAAGCCCCATAAGCGTTCATAAGGTGAGGGGATTCTTTTATTATTTGCTCTTCTTGTTTTATTTTTGTCTTAAGCCATTCAGGAATCTCGTTCTCTGGGATAAGATAGTCTTTCTCACAGGAAAAGAAAATGAGAGAAAAGGTAAATAGCAGCACTAACTTTCTCATGATGTTATATTTTAGGATAAGATATTCTATTTCAAAAATCAAGCCAATCATAGCTTATAACGATCACAATATTGCTCTCCCAACTTCCCTCCATGAGGTAGATAATTAATACTTGATACTGCATTGATATACAATTAAATACAATGATACTTTTTTATACAAAATGCCGCATAAGGCTGATAGTAAGCGATTTAAGCTACTTTGTGCTTGAGTTAATGTAGATACTGCTACAGGGGAGAAAATGTCTCTACAGGCTTGTAAATGGCTTAAACCAAGTATTTGACATATGCTATGTGGTTGGTATACAATTAATTGATGCATGTGGGGATTTGGAGTCAGGAATTGCAGAAACTATAACAAACATTGTCCATGTTATGCTTAGGCTTTTATTAATTGTGGTTACGTAGGCTTTCTAATACATTATGGAAAGTTGTCGCCAGCCATCTATAAATTTTTTCAGCTTCTGGTGAATTATTATCTATGGACCAATCACCCCACTGTTTTATTAGTACATGTTTATATTTTTTTATAATTGAATCATATAAATATCCAGAATAAATGGTCTCTCCGGCATCGAACATTCTGTTATAAGGATCTGAAAGTTGTCCTTCCGATGCACCTTTAAGCATACTGAAATATTTAAGTAGTGTATCTTTTTCAATAATAAAGGATACTGTATCAAGTTGTTGAATGTTTTCATTCATATCAGATTCGGTTATATAACCCGCTGTATCTGGGTAGCGCCAATTATTGGGGTACTTAAAGTATTTAACATTGCCTGAAGAATCAATAAGAATCCCGTGATGGGAATATCCCCAGGCGTAATTAATGTATTCGACTTGAAATAAGACCAACTGATTTGCATTCGGGTATGAATCATTTATTTTCTCGCAACCCATCAGAAGTAGGAGGAAAGACACACAAGTCAACCTTATTATCATTGTTTTTGATTTAAAAGACAATATCATATATCTAATAAATATTCAATTAATCGATTCAAAGCTTATGCCAAACTTACACATGATGTTACCTTTTTTCTGAAAATTATCCTAAGTAGGACCAATTGTATATCTATTGTTTGATTTGGTTAATTGATTAATATTATCCTACTCAAAGGTAATGACCAATTCTGCCCCCAAAATCCTAGGTCATTCACTCATGATCCAAACTTATAATATGTTGAATATGTAGCTTGTCTGCACCTCACCAAAATGAATGGTTAATGATTCTTTTCTGAGTGTTGAATTGTTTTCGTAAGTGCTGAATTTTGTTTTTCTTCTGTTGATCAAAAAGTGTTGGATTGGATTCGATAGATTTAATCTCAATTTCATGGTCATTTATTTCCTTTTGATGTTGTCTAAACGCCATGTGTGAGTTAAAAATATGTCCAGCTGTAATAATCCAGCCCTCGGAATTGAGTATCACAAAACTAGCTAATGAGCTTTCAGTTGAATTGTCTGTAAACCGAAGAGATGTAATCACAGGTTTTGTGAAATTACTTGCAAGTTGGTAAGCATTTGAGAACATATTTAAAAGTTTAAGTGGTTGTCCAAATTTTAGCTAACGGCAGTCTGTCTAATAACCATTTTTACTGGTAAAAATTAATCCAATTAAGCCGGTTTAAGAGGAGCTGAAAATATTTTAGTCTTGGGTATCAACGTATTAAAAAATTCCTTAATATGTCTTTTCCCGGTCTATATTATGACGGACAGGTTATTAGACAGTCTGACGGTCGGCGGTATGAAACGTTGGGGATTTCGGAGCTGCGAACCTATCAACCGATAAGAACCTTGCAAGCGAGTGATGCACTTGGCATACCACTTAACCCCCAATGTTTTATGACCGCATGTATGCCGTTTTTATTATTTCTATGAAAATTTTAATTTAAAAAGTTTACTTAAGACTTTTTCGACTGTATTCCTAAAGTCATCTATCTGGTTATCATGAATTCCAACAGTAATCCTTTCATGCACTAATTTACATCTTAATCCATAATAAAAGTCAATTTTGTTCCAAAGAGTACTACTTAGTTTGACATATTTCTGGATCTCTGTTTGCACTAAAGATCTACTTTTAAAAATTGATAGAAGTGTAGCATCGTTATATCCTGTACCAGATTCATTTACTAAATATTCCTTAAAGGCAATTTCAAGTGTACTATCTAGAATGATTAATACAATTCGGTTTTTCTGTTCAAGTTTCTGTTTTGTTAAAAGGTCAGCCGCAATAATACTTTCATAAAGCCCTTTAGTCCAAGGTTTTTTATTTGAAATTTTGGTATTCTTTTTAACTACTAGGTCACTATATCTTGGTCGAGACAAAGGGAGTGGTGGCAAATTATATACAGACAAAATTAATTGATAAACTGTCTTTGATTCTTGATGAAGAGAAAATTTTAATTGAAAATATTGCTTAATTTTGAAAATGATTTTGGAGTTTAGATTTTTTACTTCCTTCCTATGAATGAAATTAAGAATATATTAATTGAAGGAACCGCAAAAACTCCACAGATTGATTTCAATCAACTATCTGGAGAAATGGTTCTGTCAGGTAAATCAATTCCTGAAAATGCAGCCAAATTGTATGAACCGCTTCTTAGTTGGATCAATGATTATATAAAATCACCTCGTCATACTACCAATCTTCGTTTGAATCTTGAATATTACAATTCTGCATCCTCGCTTTGGCTTGCCAAAATGATTAAGGCGTTAAGCAAAATCAATGAAGATGATTGTGTTCTTTTTATCCATATATATTTCGATATTGAAGATTTTGACGATATGGATATGGAAGAAGTTAAACAGTTCGTGGGTCCATTAGTTGATTTTATCGACAATACAACAATCAGTATCGGTGTGAAAGCCTATGGTACTGACGACAACGGTACAATTGTTAAAGAATCAATGATTCTTTTCTGATATTTTCCCATTCACAAATACTCATCAAACTGTTAAAACCAGTGATAACCTGCACCCTCCCTTTTAGATTGTTATATTCAATTTTAACGGATTAGGTGCTATAATTGGAAGGATTGTTTAATATATTCTTATTCATAGATCCCTGACCTGATGATTGCAGATACCTGACAAGTGCATTACTCCTTCCGTTTGTATCAGTCCACTGGCGCGGTTTTTGCCGTCCAGTTAGGATCCGATTGAGCTTTACGAGTTTCGCAGTACAAAGCTGATTATGTGTTGGTTATTTCTCCTGGTATACTAATTTGGTTAAGGGCAGTGGAGCGGTCCAGGTTTGTCACCTAAGTACTTGTCCCGTTAAGTGGAACGGAGTACCGAAAAAAACTGTGACAAGCTAATTACCCATACCATCCGTGTTATTGTTAGTGCTTTATTTTTGTCAAGATGAGGAGCAGGAGTGTCATTTATTTAACAATCAAGGTCTTGTTTTTGCAAGCTCTTTTAAAAGCTTTGGCCGTGCATCAGCTTGTGGGGCTTTTAAATGTGCTTGCAAAACAAAATCCAGATGGGGTGACTCGTCCTTAAAGCCGAAATCCCAGAACCAGAATGTCATCTGTTTGGACTAAATCACCTTTCCATTGGTTAAATTCTTCTGTAAGGATTTCTTTTTGCCGGATCATCGTATTGTTATGATTATCGAGAAGTAATTTTTTCAGATGTTTAATCATAAAACGTCTGTTTTCCGGTCCACCAAACTGATCAATTATTCCATCAGAAAAGAGATATATTGTATCGTTTTTTTCAATATCTATTTCATGAAGAGCAAAATTCCCATTTATTTCATAATACCCTATCGGAATTCTGTCTGCTTTTATTTCAAAGATTTCGTCATTATGTATAAGAATCGGTGGATTAAAAGCACCTGAGTACAGAAGTTTATTTGATTTGGGATCAAACCAGATGACTGAACCTTCGATTCCATCTTTAATATTGCCGATCCCTTTGTTTTGTCCTAGAGCCCGGATAATCTTGTAACGAAGACTTTCAAGAATTTTATCAGGTTGTATAATATGATCATGTAAAACGATTTCATTTAATAATGTAATACCCAAAATACTCATGAGGGCTCCCGGTACTCCATGTCCTGTACAATCCATTACAGCAATAATAATTTTATTGTCAACCACACATAACCAGTAAAAGTCGCCACTGAGAATATCTTTCGGGAGGTCCAGGATGAAATATTCCGATAAAAATTTCAGATTTTTTTCTGATGTACTTATAACAGCATTCTGGATGTATCTGGCGTAATCAATGCTATCGTTGATCTTCTTGTTTCGTTCCTCAATTTGGTCCAGATAGTGAATAAGCTGTTCATTAACTTTTTTAATATTTAATTGTGTTTTGACCCTGACTAATAATTCACTCTTTATGAATGGTTTTGTAATATAGTCAACAGCACCTGATTCAAATCCTTTAATAATACTTTCTGAATCTGTTTTTGCTGTAATAAAGATTATAGGAATATCACTAATAGCAGGGTTCTTCTTGATAATGGAACAAACTTTATATCCATCCATGTCAGGCATCATAATATCAAGGAGAATAAGGTCAAATTTCTTCTTATCCAGCCAGTTTAACGCAGACATACCATCAATTGCGAACTCAACTATCAATTCCTCATTTTGTAAAAATCCGCCGATAATCTGAAGATTATTAACATTGTCGTCAACTATTAAAATTGATGGCGGATTAAACAATTTTTCCTGGTTCATCAGGTAATCTTAAAATTTTTCACTTATAGTTTCCATCGTTGTTCAATCTACAACACTGTTTTGAAACAGTAGCTTTACAGAAGCACCACCCCCGGGATTGTTACCAACAATTATACTTCCGCCATGTCCCTCCATGATCATTTTGGCAATAGGAAGACCTATCCCGATACAATTATCTTTGTACTCATCACCAATAGTAAATAATTCAAATACATGGTCAACAGTTCCTGTTGTGAATCCTTTTCCATTATCTTTAATTTCACAAATAATAGTTTGTTCTTCAACATAAGTGTCAATTTCGATGGAACTGTTCTCAGGAGAGAAACGTACTGCATTGTCGAGTATATTGCTAATGCATTTTTTTATCAGTTCAGCCTCACCGGAAATTAAACCAAGGGTTATTTCATCGTTTCTTTTAACCTGAATACTCCTCTCTTGAAATTTTTCTTTTTCTTCGTTTAACACTTCATTAATCAGGTTTGACAGGTGGATTCTATCTTTTCTTGTATTAAATTGTTTTGTTTTAAGCCTGGTAATCAGGAGTGCGTTTAAGGAGAACCTCTCCAGTCCTTTAACAGACATATCAAGGATTTTAACCAATTCGCCAATCTCACTGGCAGAAACAGGTTCCTTCAAAAGCTCCAAAGGTCCTAAAATACCATTCAGAGGTGTACGGATCTGATGGCTGATAAGGTTCAGGAAATCTGTCTTAGCCCTGTCCAAATCGAATAGTTTAATGTTTGTAGCCTCCAGCTTTTCGTTGGATTCTTTTAGCTGTTGAGTTCGTTCAGCCACTTTTTCTTCGAGTGACTTGTTAAGATTTTCCAGTTTTTCAAGGCTATATTTAAGAGTAAGATGAGTTCTGACTCTTGCAAGAAGTTCCCTGCTGTCGAATGGTTTGGTGACAAAATCCTGTGCACCAAATTCGAATCCCTTTAGTATATTTTCTCTATCAGTATCTGCCGACACAAAAATAACAGGGACATTGTTCATAACAGGATTTGACCGTACCTTCATGCATACTTCAAAACCATTCATGCCAGGCATGTTTATATCAAGTAATATAAGATCGAATTGCCGCTTTTTCAGCCACACCAGGGCCCCTTCACCATTGATGGCAAATTCGATTTCAAACTTATTTTCCTGCAATATCTTACCTAATACCTGAAGATTCTGAGGGTTGTCATCAACGATCAGGATGGCAGGGGAAAATGATTGTGTAGTATCCTGACTAGTCATTGCTTATATTTTTGGTTGAATCTTTGAAACTTTCAATAATAACCTTATATTTTCCAATAAGTTTTAGTATCGCTTCAATATTGAAACTATCTGCAGCACTGATTAGATCCTTTCCATAACCGGTAATAATATTTGAATTGTGTTCCAGACCTAATTGACTCAAATTCTTACCGAATTCCCTGATTTCCCTTATAGATTGTGTGACAGCAAATGTTTTCCAGGTTGCATAAAAACTGGTTTCGAGAGATTGAATTAACCCGGGCAGGTCGGTTATTCCTCCAAATAAGTCAACTTCTGAATGTGGCTTATCTGATTCAGCCTTCCTTGTTGACTTAAATGGTAAGAAATTCATTAGTTCGATATATAGTTCGGCAACTTTAACAGGTTTTATTAAAAGCCCGGCGAATTCACTCTTATGTATCCGTTCTTTCTGACCTTTTAAGACAGATGCGGAATAAGCAATTGCAGGAATATGTTTCAACTTCTTATCGGTCTTTAGCTTTTTTAATAACTGGAATCCATCCATCTTAGGCATCTTTATATCAGCAATAATCAGATTAGGCACAATCTCTTTTGCCAGTTTATAAGCTTCCAAACCATCTTCCGCTTCAACTATTTCCAGGTTAGTGTTTTTAAGGGCATCTGTGAGATAGCTTCTGTTATGTTGCACATCATCGGCAATAAGAATTACTGCTTTCTCAAATACAATTTCAGATGGATCAATCTGGATATCTACTGTTGCTTTGGAAAAGTCTCTCAAATATGGTAACTCCGGAATCCTGACGGTAAATGTACTTCCCTTACCAAGCTCTGACCGAACATTGATATTCCCGTTCATGAGCGCTGTGAGTCTTCTGGTTATTGCCAGTCCCAATCCTGTCCCTCCATAATGTTTATAATCTCTTTCCTGAACAAACGGTTCAAAAATAGCCTCCTGTAATTCTTTTGATATCCCGATCCCGGTATCCTCAACTTCAATTATTAAGTTAATTAATTCTTTTGTTTTTCCTTTTGAATAATTCACAATCTGAGGGTTTTCGGTATATATTTTAAGTGTAATTTTACCTTCTGAAGTGAATTTGATTGCATTTCCGATGAGATTAAAAACTATCTGACGCACCCGTGCCTCATCAATATAGACTCCCTGTGGTGTTCCGGATGTTATATCCAAAATGAATTTCAGACCCTTTTCAGTTACTTTAAGAGAAAACATTCTTTCAAACTCAGAAAAGAAAGAGTATGTATCGACATAATCTAATTCCATCTCAAGTTTTCCGGCTTCGATTTTTGACAGGTCAAGGATGTCGTTAATCAGTGTAAGAAGGCTTCTTCCGCTTGATTTGATTGAATTAATATAATCTTTTTGAGTCTGGTCAATAATTGTAGAGCTTAACAATTCGGTATACCCTAAAATTGCATTCATTGGTGTGCGGATCTCGTGACTCATATTTGCCAGAAATTCACTCTTTGCCTGGTTTGCCTGTTCGGCTTCAGATTTTGCTTCAACAAGTTTTTTATTGATTTCTGTAAGCTGCTTTGTTCTTTCTTCCACTTTTATTTCAAGCTCATCTGCCCGCTTTTCTTTTTCTTTGTTTTGAAAGGCAAGTTTTTTGTTAGCAATGGCTAATTCATCAATTTTATTCTTCAGTTTTTCATCTGCACGCTTGAGCTCGGTGATGTCAAGGCTGGCTCCCACAAGTCCGATAATATTCCCGTCGTTGTTCCGAAACGGCACTTTGGTGGTTAGAATAATCTGTCGGGTGCCGTTAGATAAAATACGGGCTTCTTCTTTATTCACCACGGGAATGCCTTCCATTACCCCTAGTTCGTCAGACATGAAGCCTGCGGCTGCCTCAGGCGGGTAAAACTCAGCATCGGTCTTGCCGATCAACTCCTGCGGCGAGGACGCTCCCATGTAGCGCGCACAGGCGACGTTAGCCACCAAAAAACGCATTTTGTGATCTTTCACGAAAACAAAAGAAGGTAATAAATCCAAGAGGGTGCGCAGCAGGGTTCGCTCATTGGACAGCACCTCCTCCGCCTGCTTGCGCTCGGAGATTTGATAGGCAAGTTCTTTGTTAGCAATGGTTAATTCATCTGCCCGTTTTTCTTTCTCTTCGTTTTGAAAGACAAGCTCTTTGTTAGCAATGATTAAATCTTCTTCAGCATGCTCGCGAGCTGTGAGCTGACGTTTGATTGCAACAAAGGAAAGTAGAAACATACCAAGGATTAATGCTATAATCGTTATGATACCCCGAAGAAAATTTGTCGAGCGATTTTCATACTTTGAGATATCTGCATCAGTCCGTTTTTCAAACATTAAATAAAAATCATCGATCGGTTTCATGATCTCCGCTTTTGTTTTATAATATGCTTCACCAAACATTATCCTGATTGCCATCTCTCGATCAGGTTTTTTCTTTACCGTAAAGTTTCCGGAACCGTCATCAAACAAACCTTTTACCGCGTTCATTGCGATCTTTTCTGTGCTGACCAATCCATCCGAATTCCTCTGCGCTAAGGCTAATTTATCAAATTCGGTTTGTGTGAAACCCGCATTGACCATTAAATCATGAAGTGATATAGCTTCACCATCTGGACGTGGTTTCTCACCTGTTGCAGGCATGAAATCCCAATAGATACGGTTATAATCAACCGGACGGAGGCTTTTGCCATTGCGGATATCAAGGATAGACCAGTATTCGCGTTCAAACTCTGCGTTTCCGGTCACAACATAAGCCCGTGCCATACGTGTAAGATCGTCCGAGCTTTGGCGAAGTTCATCAGCAAGGAGATAGGATTTGAAATGAACGTCCTGGCTCTTAAATAGGTCTCTCTGATTCTTAAAAAGAAGGAAAGTCAATATCATCAAAACAACAACTAATAGAAATTGAATTCCAAAACGAACTATGAACAGTTTTTTTAATGACATCTATACCTCCTCTTTAGAAATTTAAAATTAAAAATCAGGAATCAAGAATTAATAAAATAAATATTGGTTCTCATTTTCATATAATATCAAGCAGTTGATTTTCTTCATCTTTCATTTTGTCGATAAGTATCCGGATCTTATCTATAAGGATTTTTCCTCTGTTTGTCTGAAACAGTTTGAATCAATCTAATATTCCTCTTTTCTAAATCAGTAAGGTAGGTTCTTACATCCCTATGCTGTCCCTTGTACCAACCTTGCATTTTAAAATAAGTATCCATTTCACTACCGGGATTGAAAATGTATCCATATCGTGCATAAATCTCGTTACGCATTATTTTCAAATCTGATACTTTCATTTTTGTTAATTCATCTTTGTTTAATTGTCTCAAAGATGCATAGGGGAATTTACCGTAATAATAGCAACTGATGGAACCACAAACAAATCCAATTTCGTATTCTCCTTTTTTTGAAACACTGCTCCAGGGATTATTGTAAAGAATTAATCCTTTTGTGTTATCATAGATAATAAATTCTCCATCTGTTTTGTCCGTAAAGAATTTATTTCCCTGGATTCTGACATTTTTCAAAGTTATATAATTCCAGATCCAATCACGTTTTTTATCTTTTTTTACCCATTCCCCATGTTTGATCTGGGCATAGCAGGAATTACTGTCTATAATTAAAATTAAAGATGACTGCAATTTTGAAAATCCGAAATAATATAAATATTGATATTCCTGGATCTGTTCAGGAAGCCAGGGCTTAAGTTTAGAATCATCAAATCTTTTAAACCCATATATTGTTTGTCCGGATGCCAGAGTATTGACCAGTGTTATTGTAAAAAATAATAGTATTACTTTCATATTGTGATGTTTTTGAATGGCTTATAACTTAATAGTGTTTTTTTACATAGTCTTAATACAGCCATTAAAAGATTCCTTAATTACCTAAAATTTCGATCATAGAAAAACTAAGCAGGTCAATCATAGTCGGATTATCAGGTTCAATGGATAAAATCTCCAGTCTGCCAGGATACTCTTCAGCATAGTAAGTCTCAGGCCTTTCATTTGGTTTAAGGTTATCTGATGGTACGAACCTTCTCCCCGGCCAATAACTGATAACTTCTCCTTCGATACTATTTTTGTTATTTGATATTCTGATTTTCAAGCCTATGATATTTTGCTGAATCCAATGCAGCAATCTAAGATCCTCAATATCCCCGGGAAGATTAATTATTGCAGGCCATACAGCAATCCTAAGTTTACTCTCTGATGGGATCATTAAATTAACTACAAAGTATTTGTCTCCTTGAAAAGTCAAAACATCACCCTTTTCAAGCATCTTATCACTTGAATAAGGGCCGAGGAATTGGGCTGTTTTTTCGTTGAAGAGTTCGTACTTGTTCATTAATTCACCCTTCCGAACTTCTTTTCTCGAACGACTTAAAATCATATAAAAGAATCCAACGCATCGTCACTGAAACACTTTCACTGATCGCCAGTGGATTTTAAAACTCTTATATCACTCATTCGAATAATCTTATTATTCCTTTCAGCGTATGTCAACATCAAACATGCTTACGCCTCGTCAATCCCATTTTTTGGAAATCGGCAAAGCGGATAAAATCAACCGTTTCTACCAGAATTGTTATAACGGTTAAGTGTAATTACAGAGTTTAATAGGAATTGGCATCAAATTGTTACCCTGATTTACAGACTTTTTTTCAACAATTCATAAAAAATGGTTTAAATCTGAACAGCATCAAGTTACGCCTGAAAGAAATTGCCAGTTGCAGTGAAAGGATACTGCGACAATGAGATTATTGAGTGCCTGAGAAACCGTCAGAGCTATGTTGTAAGATATTTCTCTGACAAATATATGCCGCTCAAGAAACACTTCCTGTCAACATGCTGCTTTTATGGCTTAAGTTCAGGCCATTATAGCTTTATTACAACACCCTGCAATTCTTTAATAGCATACTTAAATTACGTCCTGTCTAAACTATCCGGGAAGAAAAATTTGGTTGATGAGATGATCTGTAATAAAAAGTTATTATAGTCTCATTGATTTCCTCCATTAAAAAGAAAGGAGATAATTTCTCTTATTTGATATAACTTTAAGTTCATTTTAATACGGCTTACGGTTGTGAATAAATCATTAGAAGATATAATATTTGACCTCATTGAATTATTCAGACCTCATATTGAAGGTATTGGTTCTGTACTTGATATTGGAACCGGAACATCACTACCTATCCATATTTTTGCCGAGATTTTTCCTGAGGTTAAATATAATACAGTAGATATTGTCGATATAAGAAAAAGAAAAAAGTTGCCGTTTGTGATTTATGATGGCAAGACTTTACCATTCGATAATGTAGAATTTGATGTTTCATTATTAAATGAAACATTACACCATTGTGAAGATCCTGAGTCCGTATTAATTGAAGCTCGAAGGGTGGCGAAATTAGTTTATGTTATCGAACATTTTCCCAATCCCGATGCTAATATCAAAGAATTAGTTAAAACTGAAATTTATGCTCTTATCAACTTTGATATAGATTGTCAAATTTATAAGCCTTTTACGGAACATTCACTTCACTTATTATTTAAAAAAGCAGGCTTAGAAATTTTGGACAAAATTGAAATACCTTATTATGGTAAAAGGAAAATAAGAAAGTATTTTTTCAAATTAAAATAATAAAACTCCGGGATCTGTGATCTTCTTAATTCCAGCTTAATTAACCCAGGTAGGTTTTTAATATTCTACATATCATAATATGTTTTAATTTTTCGATCGCCTTTTCTTTGATTTGTCTGACCCTTTCATTTGTAAGATTAAATTTCTCACCAATTTCCGCGAGCGTATTTGTACAATTACTATTTAATCCAAAAAAAAGTCTGATAATATCGGCTTCCCTTGGGGTCAATTTATTAAGGGCCCTTTCGATTTCTATCCTTAGTGAATCCATTAGCAATTCTTTATCAGGGCTGGAAGCATCTTCGCCTGATAAAACATCATACATGTTCTCTTCTTCACCTTGAACAAGCGGGGCATCCATTGAAATATGAAACCTGGCGTTTTTAATGGCTATTGTCACATCAGTAAGAGACTGCTCTAATGTCTGTGATATTTCAAGGATAGTTGGTTCTCTTTCGTACTTTTGTTCCAGTTCAAAAAGGATTTTTTTTAATTTATATATATGGCTGATTCTGTTTAGCGGGAGACGTACAATTCTTGTCTGTTTAGCCAGTGCATAAATAATAGCTTGTCTGATCCACCAAACGGCGTAGGATATAAACTTAAAGCCCCTCGTTTCGTCAAATCGTTGTGCTGCTTCAATCAAACCAAGATTCCCCTCATTGATCAAATCCGCAAGACTCAAACCCAGGTTCTGATACTGCTTTGCAACAGATATAACAAATCTGAGATTTGCATTTATCAAACAATCCCGTGCCTCCAAGTCCCCCTTATGTATCCTTCTGGCGAGAGAAACCTCTTCTTCTGCGCTAATCAGCTTAATCTTACCTATCTCATTCATGTATTTGTCCATGGATGGGCTCTCCCTGTTGGTAACTTGCTCGATGATTTTCAATTGCCGCATTTAAAAGGAGGATTTAGGTTTAGGATATATGAGTAAAATACTTTCTAAAGGTACCACTTATTGCGGAAAAAATTCATTTTTTCCTTCGGGATTTGTTGATCCTGCTTTTTTACGGAATCATCGTATATGAATTGTGCCTGCAGAATGTTTTAAACAATATTTATTTTTAACCAATTACCTGCTGTCTATAAAAGGTAAGAAAATTTATGATGTTACGTTTGGGAAGTTGGGGTGAGTAATTTATAAAAGTATACTTAATGGAGTATATGGAAAAGCCAGTACCCTTGACCACCTTGGGCCGGATCAAATTGACCACAAAAAGTCAGAGTTAAGTTCTTGTATTTTAGTTTTGTATGTTATTTATAATATGACCAACCAAATGTAGTCAAGATGTCCGGCTTTTGCATTTTGCAATCTATCCTCTCATATTTACACTGATTTTATCTCATAAGAAACGAGAATTTGCCAACATTTTTCAAAGCAATACCTGTTCCTCGTACAACTGAAAATAAAGGATCCTCAGCTATATGGAAATGAATATTTATTTTATCAGTAAATCTCTTGTCAAGTCCTCTGAGCAGAGTACTACCTCCTACCAGGTAGATTCCTCGCTGAACAATGTCTGCATAAAGTTCAGGTGGTGTTTGTTCGATAACTGAAAAGATCGCTGTTTCAATTTTTGAAATAGATTTATCCAGGCAATGGGCAATTTCCTGATAAGAGACTGGAATTTCAATGGCCATTGCAGTCATAATATCAGGTCCCCTGACAGTAAAATCCGGAGGTGGATTTGCCAATTCATAAAGTGCTGAACCAACCCCAATTTTAATCTTTTCAGCAGTACTTTCACCAATATTAATATTGTGTTTGTGTCTCATATAAGCCTGGATATCAGATGTAAAATCATCACCTGCAACTCTGAGACACTGATTGAAGACAATTCCTCCGAGAGCAACAACTGCAATTTCAGTGGTTCCTTCACCAATATCGACAACCATGGTTCCATCCGGGGTATTCACATCGACACCTATTCCTATGGCGGCTGCCATCGATTCGTATATCATGTAAACATTCCTGCCACCAACGTGTTCTGTTAAATCCCGGATAGCTCTTCTTTCAACTTCAGTACATCCTGACGGAATAGTGACTACTATTTTTAGCGAGAGAGTAAAAAGGAGGTTACATTTGTTGATCATTTTTATCATCCCCTGCATCATTTGTTGGGCAGCATCATAGCTAGCAATTACACCATTTCTGAGAGGTTTGATTGTTGTAATGTTTTCATGTGTTTTACCATGCATCTGGCGGGCTTTTTCTCCTATTGCAATCATCTTGCCCGTCATTGTATCAATAGCAATAATGGATGCCTCATTCACTACAATTTTGTCTTTATGAATAATCCGTGTATTTCCTGTACCCAAGTCAATTGCCAGTTCCTGCTTAAAAGAAAACGCCCCCATATTTTATAAGCCCTTTATTAATTATTCCAAAATTTAGTTATACTTAATTAAATTTTTCAGAAGAAGAGTTATTGGAGGAGTACTTAAGGATATTTACTTGTTTGTAATTGAACCTTCCATGAAATTAATCATTGTGAAGAATGAGAAGCAGCAACTATTAATCCTTATTATTGCTTTTGTGAAATAACCTTACAAAACAATGACCAATATAACTAATTCTTACTACATGAGCTATTAATCCCTCGTTTTCTTTTGTTTATAAGATGGTTCTGTTTCTCCTTAGTACACTTCCTTACTCCAATTAGCACAAGGAGTACTATACCCTGCTTGTAGAAATCCAGCGAGATCACATGTGCTGCCTTTTATTGACTTTTATTAAA
>Ga0315532_1001708_pt1 | contig 15890 bp, 10 predicted proteins | sample SalMarWE160370MG_FD_203082 | JGI IMG/M metagenome (GOLD analysis project Ga0315532, IMG submission 203082) | Salt marsh sediment microbial communities from the Plum Island Ecosystem LTER, Massachusetts, United States - Salt Marsh Sediment WE1603-70 ... | reverse complement strand
CCCTACGAGTCTACATTATAGCTCCAGCAAATATTCTGGATCAAATAAACGGTTTACACTCACTCCTAGGCTCCGGCGACAATACGAATAAAAACTTGGGCGTTAAGGTTTTTGTAGACGGCTCTCTGGCTGCACGAACAGCAGCTCTGCGTGAACCCTACAGTGATGACCCCCAGACAAGGGGACAGCTACTGTACTCCCAAGAAGAACTGAACGCGTTAGTAGTTAAGGCTCACAAAGCCAAGTTTCGTTTGGTTATGCACGCAATGGGCGACCAAGCAATTGATATGACTTTGACCGCTATCGAAAAAGCTCTGATGGAAGCGCCGAGAAAAAACCATCGGTATCGTATAGAACACGCATCAGTTCTCAACGAAGAGTTGATTCAGCGCATCAAAGAACTAGGGATGATGGTTTCTATACAGCCCAAAGTTGTTATCTCTGAATTTTCGGTATGGTCAGCAGTTGATCGTTTAGGACCTGAAAGAGCTAGGTGGCTTTATCCACTAAAAACGCTAATCAACGAGGGCATATGGGTTGCAGGCGGCTCGGACTGTCCAATGGAACCGTTAAGCCCTTTACAGGGTATCCAAGCAGCCGTGGAGAGAGAATTTTTTCCTGAGGAGCAAATCACCGTTGATGAGGCTTTACGGATGTACACGGTTAACGCGGCATACGCATCCTTTGAAGAGAAAATTAAGGGCTCAATTGAGGAAGGCAAACTAGCCGATCTTACAGTACTTTCAGGTGATCCGCGAAAGACTCCGCCGAGCAAAATCGGCGACATTAATGTGGATATGACCATTGTTGGCGGAAAAGTGGTTTATCAAAATTAACTAAGTTTCGATATTTCCCTACTTTTGTTTCTATAATAGTTTTGTGTATGACTTGTCTTAAAGAAGATGAGAATATAGATTTAGGGGCCACTCATTAAATGGTTCATCAAATAGTATTGCTATTTCTTTGACGCCCTCGATTTTGGAGATTTCTTCATTTAGTTTCCATATTTCTTCAAAATTTTTGAAAGGAGATACAGCAAATATCTCGAATGCTCCAAAACTCGTTATAGCTACAATTATGTTTGGAACCTGAATTATTCCTTCAAAGATTTGCTCCAACTTATTTTTATGTGATATTTTTATCAAAAAAATAGCTTGACCTAAAAAGCCAATTTTTTTGAGGTCCAATGTTATTGTGGCGTGCGGCAACACGTTCTTTTTTAATTTTTTATATATCCTAATCACTTTTTTGGTTGAAATACCGACTTGTTTAGCTATCTTCCTGAAGGAGATGCGGGCATCATTCGTTAAGATTTTAGCGATTTCTATGTCTATTTCATCCATTGTTTCTCATTACCTTCTTTGATTTCAAGGTTTTCGTAGTGATCCACTTTTATCAAATCCCAAGCAATAGCAAAATCTGCATTTAAGACATATGGATTTTTTTTTACATATGAAACTATTTTGTCCAGTTCCTCAACTTCTGTTAGTGCCACAGCTATCATAATATTATATCTGCCCATTAGTTTGGTTAGGTGAATGATTCTGGGTGTCTTCTTGAGTCACTCGTACGTATGTTGCCTTTTAGTGGCTTCTGCTTGGACAAATATGTACGCGATGTAGTTGTATCCCAAACTTTTGGGGTTTACTTGAGTTATTGAACCCTTTACGATGCCGGCTTTTTGAAGCCTTTCAAACCTAAGTCTAATACTATTACTTGATACGCCGCATTCTCTCGCAATGTCGGCATAAGTTGTACGGGCATTTTTTAGCAAAGCCTTCAAAATTTTCGCATCTATTTCATCAATTTTCGCTCGGTCATTCAATGCTTATCCCCTTCAAAATAGGTGTTTAATAATAATGTTTCTTTTGTAGGATTATTTTAATATAAATCCACGTATTAATAATCTTTTGTATCCTTTTTTGTCAAAAAAAGGTAACAAATCTTAAATAGAGTTCTTTGTTTATCTATTCATGTGATAGAAGTGAAAAAATTGGAAAATCTAAAAACAAAATCAAAACTATCTACTATTGCTTTAATTCTGGTGTTAACTATATCTGCTATGCTGGTTGCTTTACCTTCTGCCGCTGCACAGGCTCAAACGAAGGCGACCGTTTGCTATCTTGGGGCTATGCCTAACCCCATAGGTAAAGGACAACCGGTGCTGCTGCATGTCGGAATTACAGACTATCTATCGAGTACAGAGATGGGATGGGAAGGTCTAACAGTAACAGTCACAGATCCTGAAGGAGGCGTAAGCACATTAGGTCCGATTAGAACCGATTCGACAGGTGGAACGGGGAAGATGTTCTACCCAGACAAGGTCGGCACATACACTCTACAAGCTCACTTCCCCGAACAAACAGTACCATACCAGCCATTCTTTGCCCCCTTCCCTGTCGACCTGACATATTTGGCCAGCGACAGCGAAGAACTCAAACTTGTTGTACAGGAGGAGGCGATAGAGTATTATCCTGGTCATTCGCTTCCAAGCGAATACTGGACTCGCCCCATAGATGCACAGCTTAGAGAATGGTCAGCGATTTCAGCAAGTTGGCCGACGATTCCTAGAAATATGTACGCTCCCTACAATGATGGGCCAGAGACTGCCCATATACTGTGGACAAAGCCGCTAACGACAGGAGGCCTAGTCGGAGGAGAGTTGGGCGGGTACTCCTTCGAAATTGGAGATGCATACGAAGGCAAATGGACTAGCTCAGGCGGTCCCTATGCGTGGCATTCAACTTCCATAATCCTCGCCGGAAAACTTTATTATCAAGAGAGCACGGTAGAAAAACCGGTCGTATATCACTGTGTAGACCTACATACCGGAGAAGAGCTATGGGCTAAAACCTTTCTGGACAACCAAACAATATCGTTTGGTCAAATATTCTATTGGGACGCATTCAATATGCACGGCGCTTTCGCATACTTATATGTACAAACTGGAGGCGGTGGTTTTTACGGACCACCTATTCCCACAACTTGGTATGTATTTGACGCCTACAGTGGAGACTGGGTATTCACCATTGAGAATGTGCCTTCAGGTACCCAAATATACGATTCAGACAATCATATCTACATTGTATCTGTTAATTCAAATGCAGGCTGGATGGGTCTGTGGAACATGACTGCTCTTTGTATGAGTAGGGCAAGTTCTATGTATGGTGGTAGCTGGGGAACCAATGTGCATATGCAAACATTTGACGCAAATGCAGTTCCTGAGGCATGGACTGTGAACGTGACGATTCCAACAGGCTTATCCGGAGGAGTTAATGTGGCTTGGTATGGTGACCGAGTAATCGGTGGAAGCGTATCTACAGAGGAAGTCACTTTGTGGGGCTTAAACTTAAACTCGACAGAGGGCGACATAGGAGACGAGCTGTTCAATAACACTTGGCAAGCACCTGATTACTGGGCTGAAATGAACCTAACCTTAACCAGTTTCATCGACGTTTGGGTGGCTTGGAGCCAAGAAGATAAAGTTGGGGTTTTATGGGCAAAAGAAACTAGAGAACATTTCGGCTTCAGCCTCGAAACAGGAAAATGCCTGTGGGGTCCAACCCCGAGGCAGCACTATTTGGACGCGTTGGAAGACTCGCCCGCCGAATCTAGAGCCATCGCTTACGGCAAACTATACTCAGCGAGCGTGGGCGGAATACTGTACTGTTACGATATTTCAAACGGAACTCTCTTGTGGACCCACAAAGCAGACGACCCATACTCAGAAATGCTGTGGTCTAATAACTGGTGGATTAAACCGTTGTTCATTACTGACGGAAAAATCTACGTGGCTCATCTGGAGCACTCTCCTGTCGATCCCAGACCTCGTGGTGCGCCATTCATTTGCGTTGACGCAGAAAGCGGAGATGTGATATGGCGAATAGACGGTGCCTTCCGTCAAACCCGTTGGGGAGGACGTGCAATTATCGGAGACAGCATAATAGCCACTATGGACACATACGACCAGCGCGTATACGCAATAGGGAAAGGACCAAGCGCCACAACAGTAACAGTTTCACCAAAAGTTGCAGCACAGGGAAGCAGCATACTAATAGAAGGTACGGTGATGGATGTGTCGCCGGGCACAGAAGACACCGCGTTGCAATTACGATTTCCGAATGGAGTTCCTGCAGTATCGGATGAAAGCATGAGCGATTGGATGCTATACGTATACAAACAATTCGGAATCCCCGCAGACCCAACTGGCGTTGAAGTAGTATTTAACGCGGTTGATTCAAACGGCGGATGGCATGACATAGACAGAACAACAAGCGACATGAGCGGCGCATTCAGCTACGCATGGACTCCACCAGCTGAAGGCAAATACACAATCATCGCCACGTTCATGGGATCCGGAGGCTATTACGCCTCATACGCAGAAACTGCCGTAGAAGTGGGTCCAGCAGCAGCGGCATATCCAGTGCCTCCAACCGCTGACGAGATTGCTGCGGAGACTATAAGCCAACTTCCAGCATACCCAGACGTTCCAAGCGCCACACAAGTCGCTCAGGAAACTATAAACCAACTTCCAGCATACCCAGAAATACCAGAAATACCAGCCTACCTCACAATAGACCTAGCCATCATAGCAGCAGTTGCCATAGCTATAATCATAGGATTATACAGCATCATCAAAAAACAAAAATAAACCCAAAAATTTTCCCTCCCTTTTTTTTATTGGGGAGTAAAACATCAGAAGAATAGAGAGAGGGACTGAAAAGGCTCAAGCACGAAAAGGCAAATGACAAAAGCAATAGTAACAAAGTTTTGTTCATCTGTCTTTCATTCCTTCAACTACGTGCAGGAGCCTCAGCAAACCCTCTCACAAACACGTATTTACGTTTCTACCCTTTTGTTCCTAGTTTTCCTACTCAAATATTGTCTTTCTCTTCCATACCCCAACAGAAAACCCCACACATATTAAGGAAATACGTTTTCCTCTCATCCTTCTAGAAACTAATTAAAATTAGTGGGGATTTGTTTTTCCCATTCTAACAAAAACAGTAGAATTTACTCTTAGGAACTTGTTAATACTTGAGTTTTATCAAGAATTAACTTAGCTTGTTATGCACGTGAATATTTCATTGAATTAAGATTTGCCAACGATTTTTTCAGCCAATCGAATATGTAATGACAGCCAGGTATTCTTCAAATACAGTTTAAGCACATCAAGCTGCGCAGAAAGCATCAATCTTTGTAAAAGATTAGAGGCAAACCCAGCATTGGAGCTGTTAGAAGCCATAAATCCATGTTATGGTTCAAAAACCAAGCGTACCATATGCTCCATCCTCCAACACTCCCGAAGATAAGCCACAGAAAATAGGTGCCAACAAAATATAATCCAAAGAAAGTGAAGATGAAACCGATCCTGTTTATGTCAAGCCCGTTCAAGTCTTCTATTCCAATAGACTTCCTCGTAAAATTAGCAGTGTATAAAGCGAGTAGGAGCAATCCGACTGAAGTCAAACAGAAACTAAACAAATTTACAGGATATGCACTAACATACTCAATGCCCCTCATCAGTATTGTACCTAACCAATTACAGGTATAATTGAGCCAGAAAACAAAAAGGTAAACTGTGCCTGAAATCAACGCCCATTTTATAGCATTTCTAACTGGTTTATTTGGGTTCAAAGCGAAAAACAATTTCATCAATACAACTGGAATTAATATTGATTCAGTCAAAACAGGTATGGTTAATTCAATTATCCACATGGGGGTTAGCAATTCAGGGAAAATGAAGGTAAACACACCCGAAGGTATAAGAGATACAAAAGTAGCCGCTTCGAAGATAAAAATAAACCTTAAGGACGTCGCTAATTCTGGTCTAGAAAAATCTTTATTAAAAATCCAAAAAAGAACCGTCACTACAGCCATGAAACTTGCTCCGGTTCTGAATCCCATACCTAAAACCCCAGGCAAGTCCTGAATAATTATTGGCCATACTGTGCTCCGATTAACACTGCCAAAGGCAAATTCATAAAACGTAAAAGAGAACCAAGCCAAAGCAACAGCCAAGAATCCAAGCTTTACTGTCCAAAGTGCTTTTGTATCAATCATGACCATCAACACTTCAAACCCAGTCAGGTCTCTACGTATATTATCATTATGCCATTAATGCCCATGCGCCCACAAAACATCAAACAAAGAACAGGTGAGCATCTGAAAATAAACAATTTTCAATGAAATGATCTGGATGGTCAGGCTTATAAAATGCAACAGCAACATTCTTCATATAAAGAACTGTGGTGAGTTTTAGAGGAGGCTTAACCGTACTATGAATAGGAGATCAGTCATGTTTCTGTTTTTTGTTCAATTAATTGGCGCGATTTTTTATTGCGTTCTTTTAGCCGCATATTTTCTTTCATTTCCTTCAACCCAAGTTTTAATTGGAGAACCCATTTTCAAGTCACTTCTCTCAGTATTTGGAGGTCTTTTCTTGGTTTCAACATTGGTTTCGATAGTAGTTTTTAAGATAAGTAAAAAACATGAACGTGTACGTGAACGAATTCAATAATTCATTTTAAAGAAGACCGAACCTCCATTTGGGGACATGGAGGCACCCGCTAACCTGATGAAATGAAAGTTTAATGATTCTTATGGCAATCGATTTAAGTATGATTTCTGGACTATCGGTATCTGTAAAATTAGTATCTATCACTTTAGCAGCAGTGTTTGATCGATGATAGCAATAACAAGTCTATTAATTGCAGTCTCGGTTCTCGTCTTAGCTTTAGTGTTAGATCTGATTTTCGGCGACCCCTCTCCAAATTATCCATGGCGAATCCAATTCAAATTGCATCCAACCGTCTGGATGGGCAAGTTAACCACAGTATTAGAGCCTCATTTCAAGAACCCGAATCCAAAAATAGAAAAACTGAACGGTGTCTTGTTAGCTCTGATAGTAATAATCACTTTTACTTTACCTGTCTACTTTGGGTTAAGAATCATTTACACTTACCTAGGATTTCTTGTTTACATTCTCGTCGCCGCTGTAATCCTTAAACTAACTATCTGCATGAAGCTTGAAACAGACTGGGGCATAGCCGCAGCCAAAGCCATTGAATCAGGAGACCTGAATGAAGCAAGAAAGTACGCTCATTTCTCACGAAGAGACAATAAAGACTTAACTGGACCACAAATAGTCTCCTCTGTTATCGAATCACTATCCGAAAACCTAACGGATTTTAGACTATCCCCCATCTTTTACTATGGCTTTTTTGGTGTTCCAGGCGCCGTCGCGTTTCGAGCAATCAACACGCTTGACGGGATGGTGGGATTTAAAGACCCTGAGCACCTTCACATTGGATGGTTTTCCGCAGTCTCTGACACCATAGTCAACTATATTCCAGCTCGATTAACAACCATTCTAATAATTTTAGCCTCAGCTATTCTGGGCGAAGACTATAAGAGCGCGTGGACAATTGCTCGTCGAGACCAAGCTAAGATTCCCAGCATAAATCACGGATGGCAAATGGCATCCATGGCTGGAGCACTACGCGTACAATTAGAAAAACCGGGGCAATATGCGGTTGGAGATCAAATCGAAGATTTGACCTCAAGCAAAATAATTCGTGCATTAAGAATCCGAAACGTTGCAATAATCTTGGCTATACTCCTTATGCTGCCAGTACTTTTGCTAACAAGTCTCTACTTGTTTCCCCTTTTAGGCTATTAACGTCTCGTTTGGATGCCTTTTCATCAGTTGAACTTATTTTTTCATGTGCGAACGCCTTTTATGCAAAACATATTAATCATGTGTCTTGTTGTATTTATGGAAAGGACAAACGCTCAGGGAAGAAATATGATGCCACATGTAACCCTTGTGAATCCACCCTACCCGAAGGGCGCACACCAGCATCCCCCATTTACGCCTTTAGGTTTGGGGTATTTGGCTGCTGTTTTAGAGAAAAATCGTTATGAATTTGATGTAATCGATTGCCAAGCCCTAAATATATCGTTTGAAGAAGTAAAAAACGAGCTTCGCAAACGTCAACTTGATGTGGTTGGATTAACCTCTACCACCCTCACTTACAAGTCTGCGTTGCGTATAATAAAAATTGCTAAAGAACTTAACCCAAACTGCTTAACCATTCTTGGGGGCTGTCACGTTACGTTTTGGGATGATAAAGCACTGCAGGAATGTCCTCAACTAGACATTGTTGTGAGGAAGGAGGGCGAAATCACGCTTCTGGAGCTGATGCAAAACCTAGAAGCAGGTAAGAATTTCAGTGATGTGTTGGGTATAACCTACAGAAAAGACGGAAAGATTGTGAAGAATGCAGATCGTCCCTACATAGAAGATCTTGACAGCTTGCCCTTTCCAGCTCATCATCTCTGGCCTCTTGACCGTCTTCGAAAATACGGAAATGTAATGTTCCCCTTAATGACGAGCCGAGGCTGCGTATTTTGGTGCGAGTTCTGCTCGGCGGTCAGGATGTTCGGTCGAAGATTTCGGATGAGAAGCCCAAAAAACGTCGTGGACGAGCTTGAATATCTTCATAACACTTACGGCACTGACACTTTCACTTTTTATGACGACGCGTTCACTGTAGATCAATCTAGAGTTGAGGAGATATGCAGAGAAATTCATGATCGAAAACTTAGGATAACGTGGGATTGCGGGACCCGTGTTGACATGGTTACAAAGGATTTGCTTCAGAAAATGAAAGAAGCCGGATGCGTTGCCGTATGGTTAGGTGTCGAATCGGGTTCACAGCGGGTTATAGATGCCATGGGAAAGGGATTTACTGCAAATAAGACAAAGAAGGCGTTTAAACTGGCAAAAGAAGTTGGATTAATAACCATTGCAAGTGTAGTTTTTGGGTTTCCAGGTGAAACGCGAGAATCCGCGATGGAAACCATTAAACTTGTTGAAGAAATAGATCCCGATGACATAGGTTATTATATTGCAACGCCTTATCCTGGAACTCCGATGGCTGATAATGTGATAAAGATGGGTTGGCTAAGGGTAACTGACTTCGACAAGTATGATACAGCGACTCCCATCTTTGAGCTTCCAAACTTGAGCATGCAAGAGTTGAGGGAAATCCGCGAGCAGGCTTTTCACCGGTTTTATCTTCGTCCCCGTTATGTTCTCCGCATGTTCGCTAAAGGTGGAACGTATGGTTTTTCAGCAACACGAACGGCTTTTGCGCATCTGCTTAGAGCCACCAAATCTAAACTTCATCGTCCATAATTTGGGAAGATGGGCTTCTTAATCCAAATGGTTACGGTTAACATGTGAAAGAGAACCTTGCATAATTAGTGCATAGTTGTGTCTTGTTTTTACGGAACTTGTTTTGGTTTGAATTTGATGCATTTCATGTATCTTTGTTGATTTCAAGTTTGGGTAGCTAAATTATAAGATACCATATGCTTTTCAAGTCTACTTTTCCATGCCTTACCGAGATAGTATCGCAATGCTTAAATTGTTCAAACTAACAACAATGTAAGTGTTAAAAAAATAGGAAAGAACATGTATGAAAATTGATAACGGTAAATCTAAACTATTTGCTATTACTTTGACTATGATTTTGACTATATCTGCAATTGTTGCAATTTTACCCGCTGTCAACGCACAAGCTGCAACTAGGACAACCTATCCTTTCCTCGGTGTTGTACCCAACCCCGTAGGGGTAGGCCAGACAGTGCTTTTGCACGTCGGAATCTTCCAGCAGTTGTCAAGTGCTAAAATGAGTTGGAAAGGTTTAAGCATAACAATTGAGAGACCTGACGGGCAAACTGATACAATTACTGGCATCAATACTGACGCGACTGGAGGAACAGGCAGAACATATACGCCTACCATGAGCGGTACATACTATTGCAAGTCACACTTCCCTGAACTAGTGGTAGAACAAGGCGTAAATGAGGCACCAGGTATCCCAATTGGTACCGTGATGCTAGCAAGCGAGAGCGCAGTACTTGAACTTGTAGTACAAGAGGAACCAACAGCATACTACCCTGGTAACCCGCTTCCAAGCGAATACTGGACACGCCCAATAGACGCCCAGCTTAGGGAATGGAAGGCAGTTACCGGTAACTGGTTGGTTGCAATGGTCGCGCGCCCTGAAGGCATTCCTGGCAACGAAGAAGCACCAGAGACTGCGCACATATTATGGACAAAACCGATGTATATCGGAGGTGTGTCAGGAGCAACAGACACATCTTCTCCTGAGTGGGCATTCAGTGAGGGAGATGCATATGAAGGCAAATGGGAAAATCGACTTATAATCAACGGTATACTCATATACACTCATCGTACCAACACTCGCCCACTAGTATATACTGCTGTAGACGTGCGTACCGGAGAAGAATTGTGGAATAAAGTACTTCTAGATAACAGAACGATTGCCTTCGGTCAGAATATGATATGGGGAGGATATAACCATCATGCCGCTTACCCATACTTCTGGGTAACTGTTGGCAACACTTGGTCTGCGTTTGACCCCTGGACTGGAGAAAAGGAATTTACAGTGGAGAACGTACCTTCTGGCACCACAGTTTTCGATGATCAAGGCTGGCTATATCAGGTCTACGTTGATAATTCTGGTTCCGGATATATCTGGAGCATGGTAGATCTTATGGAACCCTTCGGTGAATCCAGCCCCACTCCGGGCAGTTGGGTTCCCGCAGGCTCCTTCTATGGAAGCCGATATGCAACATATGATGCAGCAGCAGTAGCAAATGAAACCACTGGAGAACTCACAGAAGCTGCACAGCGTGCGTACATAGCTGAATTCACATTTGATGCTAGCCGAACCCCCGGTAGTAGTACAGGATGGGGTTCCGCAATTCGTGCTATGGAATTTAGTGCTAGTCGTCAAATGGGGAACATAGATGAATGGACTGGAAAGATATTCGGTCTGCAATACAGTAGAACAGAAATCAAAACTTGGGCTATCAGCTTGGACGCAGGCAACGAAGGAACTATATTGTTCAGTGAAACTTGGGCTGCACCAGCTGAATGGGAAGCAGGTGGGATTGAAATAGAATTCAACTGCGTAAGCTTAGAGGATGGCGCTGCAGTCTTTTGGGTACATGACACTCTAGAATACTATTGCTTCAGCACTGACACCGGCAAATACATGTGGGGTCCAGCCGAACCCGAATATTACATGAACTATTATGGCTGGACAGAACTTCTGGAGCGCCCACCTTTCATTTGGGACGGCAAACTCTACTCAACTGGTGCCGGCGGACATATCTACTGCTACGACCTCACTGACGGCCATGTCCTTTGGACCTACGTTGCAGACGACCCCTACCAAGAATACTTGTTCGCTAATAACTGGTGGCAATTCTTCCTGTTCATTACTGACGGCAAACTCTATTCAGCCCATATGGAACACTCTGCTATAGAACCTATGCCACGCGGTGCACCATTCCTATGTCTTGACGCACAAACTGGAGATCTAATATGGGAAGCCGACGGTTTGTTCCGTTCAACCCGCTGGGGAGGACGAGGAATCATAGGCGACAGCGTAATGGTAGGATTTGATACATACGACAATCGCATCTATGCAGTTGGAAAGGGTCCAAGCCAAACCACAGTCTTCATTCAAAACGATGTTATCACACAAGGAAATAGCGTAATGATAAAGGGCAAAGTGACTGATGTATCACCGGGCACAGAAGACATTAAACTAAAACTGCGATTCCCGAACGGTGTTCCAGCAGTAGCTGATGAAAGCATGAGCGAATGGATGCTACATGTATACAAGCAGTTTGAGGCTCCAGCTGACGTTAAAGGTGTTGAAGTTCTTTTGCTTGTTGAAGATCCTAATGGCGAATGGTACTCAACTTATGTTACAGCCGATAATACTGGTGCGTTTAGCCACATGTGGGCTCCCAGCATCGTCGGCGAGTACAAGGTCACTGCGGTATTCGAAAGCTCCAAATCCTATTACACCTCATTCGCAACAACCGCGTTTGGTGTAAACCAAGCGCCAGCAGATCCAGGCTATCAAGGTCCAAGTGCTGATGAGATTGCTCAGAAGACGGTAAGCCAGCTTCCAGCATACCCAGACGTTCCAAGCGCAGCAGCAGTCGCTCAGGAGACTATAAGCCAACTTCCAGCATACCCAGAAATGCCAGACATACCAGAAATACCAGCATACCTAACAATAGACCTGGTCATACTAGTAATCGCTGCAATCGGTGTGGTCATAGGCTTAATAGCCTACATGGCACTCAGAAAACAAAAATAAACCCAAATTCCCCCTTTTTCTTTTTTTTCAAATAGAATCTGCTAAAGCTAGCGAAAGCTAGGAGAAGAACTGAGGGCGCCTACTGAATCTCCACAATGGCATATACGTGAGAGTTTTTCTCATTTCAGTCAATGCCAACAAAAATGCGTTAAGCCTATGCGACACATGTACACAAATAATACATCCAATCACTATGGTTTATTAATCATCTAAAGTTTCAAAAGGCATACACCCTAACGTCTAATACACAGAAGCTAATGATGCAATCAACTTCTTTTTACTTTAACCTCATTTACAAGCTCTTGAACTTTTGGAGAGTTATCCGCACTAACCTTATTAATAACCCTCTTTGTCTATTAATCGAAAATATTTGAGGGCGTAATTATACAAGTTACTTTTGTGAATCCACTTTACCCAACAGGATCTCATCGACACCCACCGTTCATCCCTCTGGGCATCGGATACCTTGCAGCCGTCCTAGAGAAAAACGGATACGATGTCAACGTCATCGACTGTCAAGCTCTTAAACTCACATTAATGGAGGGGTAAAACGAACTTCATAAACGTCAACCCGACGTGGTTGGATTAACCTCCACTACCCTTACATACAAATCCGCCCTCGAAATAATTAAAGTAGCTAAGAAAGCTTTACCCAAACTGCTTAACCATTATCGGAGGCTCTCACGTTACGTTCTGGGATGATAAAGCACTGCAGGAATGTCCTCAACTAGACATTGTTGTGAGGAAGGAGGGCGAAATCACGCTTCTGGAGCTGATGCAAAAGCTAGAAGCAGCCAAAAGTTTTGGTGACGTGTTAGGCATAACTTGCAGAAAAGACGGAAAGATCGTGAAGAATGCAGATCGTCCCTACATGGAAGATCTTGACGATCTCCCGTTTCCAGCTGTTCATCTCTTCCCTATTGAGCAATTCAATAAATACGGAAACATCATATTCCCAGTGATGACGAGCCGCGGCTGTACATTTTGGTGCGAGTTCTGCACAGCCGTAAGAATGTTTGGGCGAAAATACCGAATGCGAAACCCAAAAAAAGTCGTAGACGAACTCGAGTACCTCTACAAAAAATACGGTGAGAAGCAATACACCTTCTATGACGACACATTCACTGTGGACCAAACCAGAACCGAAGAAATATGTAACGAAATCCTGAGGCGAGGCTTAAAGATAAAGTGGGATTGTGAAACCCGTGTTGACATGGTCACAAAGGATTTGCTTCAGAAGATGAGAGAAGCCGGATGCATTGCCGTATGGTATGGTGTCGAGGCGGGGTCACAGAAGGTTAGAGACGCTATGGGAAAAGTAATTTCAACCCAACAGACCTTTAATGCCTTTAAGTGGACAAAAGAAGCTGGACTGATAGCCGTTGCAAGCATTATTCTCGGCTTTCCAGGTGAAACTAAAGAAACCGCATGGGAAAGCGTAAAACTTTTGGAAAGAATAAACCCCGACGAAATCGGAATCTACATTGCCACACCCTATCCTGGGACTCCAATGTACGATTATGTAACGAAGATGGGCTGGCTAAAAATCCATGACTTCAACAAGTACGACACAGCCACACCCACCTTCGAGTCTCCAACCATGAGCATGGAGGAATTGAGAGAAATCCATGATAAGGCGCATCAAAGTTTTACCTCCGCCCAACTTATGTCATACGAGCTTTCAGCAAAGGAGGCGTGTATGGTTACTCGACGACCCGCACTGCCTTGGCGTGGCTTCGAAGGAGCATAGCATCCAAACTAGGCTTTAGGTAATTCTGCACCATAACTACACAGGCTCAACTGGGGGATGATCTGTATTGCAAAAAAGAAAGCTTGGAAGAACAGGCATTCAAGTCTCCATTGTTGGTTTTGGTGGAACATGGATTTCACAGCTAAGCATGGATGAAGCAGTGAAGGTTGTCCGACGGGCTTTCGAACTGGGCATTAACTACTTCGACACTGCGAAACTGGATGGGGACAGCGAAGAAAAAATTGGAGTAGCATTAAAGGCTGTAAGAGACGAGTGCATTTTAGCTACGAAAACCGCCTCAAGAACTAAAAGCGAATCGTTAGCAGACTTCAAAACTAGTCTACATCGACTGAAGACAGACCGATTGGATTTGATTCAACTTCATGGAATAGATGACGAAAAAACGCTAAGGAAGGCAATAGGTTCAGGCGGTTCACTGGAGATGTGCAAAAAAGCTCGTTCTGAAGGCTTAGTAGATTATATTGGCATAACAAGCCACAAGCCTCTCCTATTGATTAAAGCCCTTGAAACAAACGAATTTGACACCATACTTGTGCCCCTTAACGTGGTAACGCAGCAAGCTTTAGAGGAATTGATACCACTCGCAAAAGAGTTGGGCATCGGCGTTGCCATAATGAAACCATTGTCTGCTAAGACCTCCAAACTCGTAACCTGCTTATATAAGCCATCTTTATCTCTGCTCTCTGACGAACCCGAACTGAAAGCTCTTTTAGGAGAGAATACGAGTTCAATGGTCCGCAACGCCCTCAACTTTGTTCTGTCACAAGATGTATCCGTGGTTGTCACCGGATTGAAGTCAATTGAAGAAGTTGAGACAGCAGTTCAAGTAGGAAATGAATACAAAAAGTTGACAAGAGCTGAAAAAAACCACTTCAGCATCCAATTTTATGGAAAACATTGCCGAGACTGTGGACTCTGTTTACCTTGCCCTCAAAACATTGACATAGCAGCTGTACTCAGGTTTCATACACTATCCGCAACTTACGGATTGAAGAATTGGGCAAAAAAACTGTACAACGGACTTGAAGTCAACGTCAACAAATGCACAGAATGCGGCGAATGCGAACCAAAATGTCCATACATCCTGCCGATCCTATCTATGCTGAAAGATGCGCAAGCGTGTCTACAGCGCTAGTTTCATAAATCAGCGAATAACAAAAATCAGTAGTAGCACATGCAATACAACCCAAATTAGGTGAACAAATTGATTTCTGAACAGTCTAGTGAGCATTTCTAACAGTTCTTCTCGACTGGAAAAGTGAATGTGAATAGTGGCTATTGTTAGACAAGTTGTCTAAGGTGCTATCGGGTTTAATTTTTGGGGGAGTTAGGAAGACGCAAAATGTCCATGTGAAATCGCCAATTTTCTGACTCTATCTATCGGGAAAGACAAAAGCAATACTAAATACGCGGTTAACCTGATTGGTAAAGCTATACGTTGGAAAATTGACAAAAAAAACGGAATAAATGTGCGGTCATGGACTAGAAAATCATAGAAAATTTCAGACACTCTTTTCGCCTCGTTGTAAGCTTCCTTTCGTTTAGCTGGGTTAATAATTGCCGATGTATCCACCATGAAAGCCGTGTCAAAACTTTTATCTTTAAACGGCAAGTGCAAAAACGATGCGCGAATAACCTGTTTTCCTGTTCTTTTGGCGCGTTTAAGCATTCCTTTACTGAAATCGACACCCAAATCTGCGTAAGCCAAAAATCTGCCATTGCCGCATCCTAAATCCACGGTTTTTCCCTTTTGCTTCCTTAGAAATTTTCGAAGTTTATTGTCATTCAAATTGAAGTACAATCCAAAAAGGAACGGTAAAGACTGGAAATAGATTGGGGAAAAATTGCTCCAATAGTCCGGTTTGTCATATTCGCCAAGCCATCTGTATTCCGGTTTCATAATG
>Ga0315532_1001707_pt1 | contig 15895 bp, 9 predicted proteins | sample SalMarWE160370MG_FD_203082 | JGI IMG/M metagenome (GOLD analysis project Ga0315532, IMG submission 203082) | Salt marsh sediment microbial communities from the Plum Island Ecosystem LTER, Massachusetts, United States - Salt Marsh Sediment WE1603-70 ... | reverse complement strand
TCAACATCCTTAAGAATACGAATTAAACGCAGTTCTAAACTGTGATATTTTGCGGGATTCTGCTTTCGCAGACGCGATAAACCGTTCTCCATCCTGTGCCTTTTTGCCCATTGTCGTTTATCAGTTGTTGGACCATCACAAAGCAAAGAAGGCAGCTTACGCCTAACGCGATCCGCATTAACCATTAGGACCGCTCCAAAAAAAGGGAAAGAAGTTGCGGGAGAAATATCCACTTGTAGGCAATTTGGTTAAATAATAGAGTTTTCACCTAAATAACGCACGTTAAATGAAGGCTGAAGGTCTGCAATGCTGATACAGGAAGTCATCTTGGAGAATTTCATGAGTTACGAGTATGCGAGGGTACCCTTTAAATCAGGCGTAAACGTCATCGGCGGGCCAAACGGCGCTGGGAAATCCTCGCTTCTTTTGGCCATTTCCGTGGCTTTGGGGCAGTCCTACACGGAACGTTCTAGGAAGCTTAGTGACTTGATACGTTGGGGGAAGGACAGGGCGCGTGTTACGCTAATTTTGGATAATAGTAGGCGGGGCGGCAACCGTCCAGTTCGAAAATACAACAAGGATCAGCTTTTTCTCACGCGGGTTCTGCGCAGGGATGGCAAGTACTGGTTTGAATTGGAGAATCGTGCAGCCACCAAGCAGGATGTTGAACGCGTGTTAGGCAGGTTCGGCGTTGACCCTGATAACATGCTTATCATCATGCACCAGAACATGGTGGAGCAGTTTTCGGTGCTTTCCACCGTGGAGAAGCTGCGGATGGTGGAGGCAGCTGTTGGTTTAGAGCCGTTTCGCGAGAACGTGTTGCAAGCGAGGCGTAAGTTAACGCGTATTCTCAGCCAGGAAGAGTCTGTTGGCAAGTTGTTGGAGTCTGCTGAGCAGACGTTGAACTATTGGCGTGAGCAATATGAGAAGTTCCAGGAGAAAAAGCAGTTGCAGACGAAACGTCGGTTTCTTGACCGTGAGCTTGCGTGGGCGGAGGTGGAACGGCGGGAAAGTATACTTAAAGGATTGCAGGCTGACAGGCTGGAGCAGCAGGAAAATCTGAATCGCATTGATGATGAGGCTAAGGCGGCGACGGACCAACTGGAGAATCAGGGGAGCCAGCAGAGAACGTTGAAGGATGAGGGTAAAACTGTTTTGAGTGAGCGTCTTAGCCTTGAACGGGGAATTGCTGAGAATGAGATTACGTTGTCTTTGGTGCAGCAGTTGCTTCAGGAAGCTTCGGTGTTGGAGCCTGAAATCAGGAAAAGCGCAAGCCAGTTTAAGCTTCTTAAAAGCGAGAATTTGCGGGGGATGGCTGAAAACTCGCGGCAAAACCTTTCGAAGATTAATGAGAAAGTTGAAGAGAACCAGTTTAAAATGCAGAGTATAGACGAAGCGGCTGAGAAAATTACTGGTCAGGTTTTAAACAATCGTATTCAACTTGCTTTGCTGCAGTACCGCAGGGAAAAAGTTACGGCTCACCTGAAAAAAATTGACGCTGCGGTTAAAGATGCGAAAGCTAATTTGGAAGCCGCTGTTGGCAGGGCGGAAGAGTCGGGTGCTCGAATCGCCGTTTTGAAGAGCGCTGCGGATATTCTGGATGAGATTCGCGTTACGGATGGGCATTTGGCGGCGCTTGCGGATGTGTCGGAAAATATTGAGCGCATGTACGAGTCTTATTCTAAGCTTTATTTGGAGTTGAAGGAGAAGGCGCAGGTTGTTGCTGAGAACCGTGAGAAGACGCTTGAGGAGGTTAAGACGAGGATGCAGGCGTGGCGGAACGTGATGCAGAGTTTGCTGGAGCGCGTGAACTTGGAGTACCAGAAAATTATGGGTCAGACTTTGGCGACTGGTGAGGTGCGGCTTGCGAATGGTCATGACATCGAAACTGCGGGCTTGGAAATTCTGGTTGGGTTTAAGGGTGGGAAACCTGTGGCTTTGGATGCGTATACTCAAAGCGGCGGGGAAAGAACCACGGCGACCATGAGTTTCCTTTTAGCCTTGCAGCAGCATGTGCGTTCGCCTTTCAGGGCTGTTGATGAGTATGACATTCACATGGACCCGAAGAACAGGGAGATGATTGCGCGGATGCTGTTATCGCTGATTAAGGATGCTACGTCGCAGTACATTGTTATTACGCCGAGTCAGATCACGTTTGCCCAGCAGAACGCTAACATAATCACGGTGCAGAATGTTGAGGGTGAATCTATAGTTCGAGAGGTTGCGTAGTGTCGTCGAAGAAAGAGCAGAAGAAATTGGGCAGGGAGAAGCTGCAGCGCATCATAGAGATGTGTATGGCTATTGAAAATCACACGGTGGACCCGTTTCTGCTGAACGTGGATGACGTGATAAAGGTTGTTAGGGAGTATTTTCCGCAGTGGGTGGAGGCTGACGAGCTTAACTTGGATTCTGAGGCGATTCATCACTTGGCGTCGGTTATAAAGTTGCAGAGCGAATGGGTTAAAAACCGTTCTACCTCGCTTTACACGGATCCGTTTCTTCTTGAGGAGAAGATTGTGCAGGCTGGCAAAGAGGAAATGGTAAGCGTGTTTTTGGGGGTGTGGCATCCTGTTGTTGAGTTGGAGCAGCTTAGCTTGCATAGTCTTGCTGAGGCTATGCGTTATTGGGATGGGCTGGTGCCGATTAGGGAGAGGTGGAAGGATTTTGAAGTGCCCGATTTTGCTATGGGATTCACCAGCAGGGACGAGTTGATTAAGGAGCAGGTGCTTGGGGACAAGTTTTTCTCGGAGGAGTTGGAGGCTTACTGGCAGGAGCTGAAGATGAAGGTTAGGGAGAAGGGTGCTGACGGCAAGATGTTTTACTGGGATTTCATAGGCGCAGATACGTATGAGGAGACGGTGGAGCGGGCGTTTCTGGCGAGTTTCTTGATTTCGTACGGTTATGCGACGCTTGTGATTCGGCCTTTGGAGGAGGAGGTTTTCATTAAACCTTTTGAGAAGCCTAACACGAAGATTCAGTCGCAACAGTCGGTTTCGATTCCGATAGCGGTTACGTATGAGAACTGGCAGAAGTGGAAGAGAGGCGAGTTGGATTGAGAAAGAAAACGAAGGGCATTTACGCGAGCAAAATGAAGCGTGCCACTCACATGCTGTTCTACAGGCGACACCAGAAACCTGGCGTGAAAGGCTGGGAACTTCACAAGACGTTGGGTGCTGATTACCCGAAAGTGCTGGAAGTTCTGGACGAATACTTGAAAAGCTTGGATTTGATGGTTAAGACGGTTTTTGAAGAGGAGAAAACGCCTGTTGGTAAGCCGACTTTGGAGGAGCTGAATAAGGCGCGTTTTTACGTGACGTTGCGGGGTGAGTTGACGCCGAAAGAGTGGAAGATGATTGGGTGGCGAATAGACGATTTGGCGGGTTTAGCCGTGGCGATTTCGTACATAATCAGCAAGAAGGGGCAAGCGCCGCGAAAAGACGTTGAGGAACTTTTAGGCGAGAAGCTTCCAGGCTGGAAGGTGGGCATGAACATTGACCGTTACATTCGCTATGGCTACCTGCAGCAGGACGATAACGAACAGTTGTATCTGGATTGGAGAACGCGTGCGGAAGTGGATGAGAAAGCGCTGATTGACATGCTTCTCCGAAAAGAAGCGCAAACAACGTTGCCTTCTGAAAGCGCAGAGGAAGAGGAAAGCGGGGAAGAGCAGGAAGGCGAGGAAGACCTCTAGCGCTCGGAAAAACTTATACCCCCTCTATATATAGCTTCAAGCCCAGAGTGAACTCCACGTTATTCAAATATGAAGCATTATTTTTCAGAGCAGGTATTAGGGCGCTTTGTTGTGCCTGCGTTTCTTGAAGTAAATCAGCGAAACTGTCCCTATAACAACTACGCCTATGACGACTGCAATAATCGTAGTTGGCAATGAACTGGAAGGGAGGACTTGTGTGGTTTCAAACGTGGCATAACTTAAATCGCCCGTTACAGGAGCCTGGCGTTCAGTCCCAATCGCATGGTCAGTGACTAAATGAAGTCTGTTCTGAGAATCCATAGCCATTGAACTAACTCTTAAAGGCCACCCGAACTGCCATGTTAAATCAGAGGCTACCTGAAAGTCCCAATTTGAACCTATCAATGTTGCATACATCACAACAGATAAACCCTTATCACGCATGCAAAAAATTATGTGCGGTCTGTCATGCGAGTCTAACGCGAGAAGATGCACATAAGAAGTAGAGGCGTCCGAACTCACATTCTGAGTATTCCAAGTTGATCCAGTCCAAAAGGCGTGGATTAAGGTACCTTCTAATGAGAATCGACCTGAACTACGTATAAAAGATGCGGTCGACCATGCGAATCTAGAACCATGTTTCCGAAAACACTTGCACCAGAGAAAGCCGTTTGCATATGCCATTCTGCACCCGTCCGCGAGGCATACTTGATGTTGTAACTATAATCTATATTTTCTGTGTAGATTATTTGAACGGAGTCATTTTTGTCCAAAGCAATGTAAGTTCTATCGACTTTCGGCCCTTGTGAGTCAACAGTCTGGATAGTCCATGCTGAATTATTTAATTCTGCGTACTTCAACGCGCCGTCTTTTAGGTAACTTAAGTGTGGCTTGTCGTTTGATTCCAAAGCAAGAGAGACGTAACCCACTCCGTCTTGATCTACAATTTGCTTGTTCCATGTTGAACCGTCCCAGCTGGCGTAAATAAGAATACCATTTACAATATAGCCTATATGAGGACGATCTTGAGAATCCAACACAAGAGGACCGCTGGACCCAGCTGGATCAACGGTTTGTATGGTCCAGTTTGTACCTGTCCAACTGGCGTATTTTAATGCGGATCCGGAATGGAAGCTTATGTGTGGGTTGTCCTGAGAATCCAAAGCGATTGAGCCATCTTTTCCATAGGGGTCAATAACGTGGCTTCTCCATAACGATTTTGCGTGAACGGTGATTGCACTCTGAAAAACCAGTATTGTTATGAGCAATAGCAGAGCCCACTTAAGGTTTCTCGAGAGTAATCCCCTTGTAAAGCATGGGCGTTTTGAGAATATTAAACTGTTGGTGCACTCAACTCCGCTATTTAATGTTAGTGTTTGCGTTTCTTGATGTAAACAAATAAACCTATGGCTGCGATGGCAATTCCCACTGAAGCCACAAACAGAAGTGAAGCTGGAAAAGGCGTTGCTGTCGGCGTGTTTGATGTATTTACTGTGAAAGAAACGGTTTCGTTGAAGTGACCGTTTAAACCACCGACAAATGTCTCTCCAAAGATTGTGAGGTTATGGCTTCCATTGTATAAACTAGCAAGAACTTCGTTTCCATTACATTGTAAGGCGGAGTTAAATTTGAAGGCATGATTATCGTCATTGGAATAGGAGTCTGCCCATCTAAACTGTAGTTGAGCCATTTTATTCTCTCTATATTGCCAGCGTAGATGGTGCTTCTTATTTGCACTGTAACATTAAGGGGGATGTCTGGAACACTGTATGTTGTGTTTTGAGAAGGAGATGCCATAGTGACTATGGGTGGGTCATAGGGCAAGCCTTCGAATTGGGTATAATCGACTTGCATTGACCTTACTACTGACATCATTGAGAACAAGAGAGACAAGACTAATATTAGGATTAAGGCTGTTTTCTTCACTACAGCACCATAAAACAATACGTTAAACTAGACCTTAGCGTTTTCGGTTATTTGCCGTCACGCATAAGATACGGCGTACTTCAAACACTTGTCAGCGACGTTTAATTCGCCTATCCGCCTAAAAGAAGCGCTTAGGTGATGCTGACGTTCTGAATGTCGAAGTACCGTTTTGCTAAAAAGCGCAGGCGTTCCGCGTTTTTGCCGTTCTTGCCTATAGCGACGCCCTTGTCCTTCGGGTTAACCGTTACGACCGCCATCTTTTTCCCGTCCATCCGCTCGGTTATGCGGACTTCTCTGACGGCCGCGGGTTTCAGGGCGTTCTTTATGAACTGCACGGGGTCTTCCGAATACTCGATTATCTCGTGTTTCTTGCCGGTCATCCTTTCAAGCGTGTGGATGTTCCTGCCGCCTTTCCCTATGGCAACCCCCACTTGCCCCTGATTCACGATGAATATTGCCCGTTCCTGTCCCTCGTCGATTATGCAGTCTTTGACGCTGGCGCCGCTGACGCTTTCAAACAACGCGATATAACGCATTTCATCGCAGGTGATTTTTATGCCTGTAGTCACTCAATTCCTCCACTGGTCTCTTCGGTCTCGCTTTCTTCAATGACTTTAAGAATCTCAGAGTCACCCGTTTCTCTTATACTTAATGCCGAAATAACAAATAACTTGTTGCAGACAGTCGCTAAATCTATTGCAGCACCTTTATACGTCATGATGGGAACCTTAGAGATTTTACCATAATATTCTATTTGCTCTTTTATGTCTTTTGGACAGTTAGCGGCTAAAACAATCATCTTAGCCTTCCCAGTCTTAGCGTTCTGCAAAGCCACGTTAGACCCGAAAGCCACCTTGCCTGTTTTCACAACCGTCGCTAACGCCTTATCCACGTCAATCATGTTTCAGTTTTTCCCCCTTTCTTCTCCTGCTTCTCAAAAGTGGACATGTACAACTCCACCAAACCCGTGCCAATCGGAATCGACTGCCCAACAATAACGTTTTCCGTTACACCCTCCAACGGGTCGCTCTCGCCCTTCACGGCTGCCTCCACAATGTTCGGAACCGTAATCTCAAACGCCGCCCGCGCCAGAACACTTGCCTTCTTGCCGCTGATTCCGTGCCTGCCGATCTGCTGCACTTCGCCCGTTGTCGTCATCATGTCCGCCACAAGCATCACGTGCCGCACATCCACGTCCAAGCCCTGATCCTCCAAGACGCCTTTCGCCTCGTTGACAAGGGCGTTTCTTGCAGCTTCTATCCCCAGCGTTTTAGCTATCTCGTGAACGTTGTTTGTGGTCGTTCTTGAAGTGTCCACGCCAGTGACCTCTAAGACCTTGGACAGGTTTGACCCGTCTGTTCGGATAACCCACTCCCCGTGTTCTTCAGTGACCAGCACCCGCTTTATGTCAGGCACACCTTTAACGTGGAACCCAGGAATCTTGCTGAGGATTTTCTTCATGTTTTCAAGCTTCTTAGGCTTAATCTGCACCGTATCTTCCTTCACCGTCACGTCGGCGTTTTGCATCTGCAACCTATCCGGAAGCTCCTCCATGGTTATCGCACGGTCCTCCATCATGGACTTGTTCAGCTCAACCACTATTTCCTCAAGCACCGGGTCCTCGTAAATCGCCGAGGCTATATCCTCCAAACTCGTGTAAATGATGTTGCGTGCAAGCTCCACTGCGCCTTCTTTGCTTTTCTTGTACTTCCCTGTCAAGTAAATCGTCATAATCGGCGTGGAAGGAATCCGGCGGGCGTCAACAATCTCAATCAGCCGTGGCAAGCCTAAAGTTACGTTTTGCTCCTTGACTCCAGCGTAGTGGAAAGTCCTGAGAGTCATCTGCGTGCCCGGCTCACCGATTGATTGGGCAGCAACTATGCCCACGGCTTCACCTGGCTCGCTCAAAGCCTTCTTGTACTGTTCAGCCGTGAGCTCAACAGCCTTTTTAACGCCAGCCTCGGTGAAGTTGGCTTTCGCCAAATCATGTTTAAGCTGCTCCATAAGTATGGGTGTAAGCTGCTCCTCAACCGTGGCTAACTGCGTCTTGATGAAATCCGCTGTTGCAACCTTGCCTTTTTCTTCGCCGATTTTTATCTGATTGATTAGTCGGGTAACGTTCACTGCTTGACCGTGGTCGCTCTTGGCAGGGTCCACGCCGTCTTCGCCGTACATGAACTGAATTATGTCTCCACCTGAATCTCTAACGGTGCCGTCATACTCCAAGCGGATGTGCTCCAAAGCGTTAATGAGCCTGCGCTGCATGTAACCGCTCTGCTGCGTCCTCACCGCAGTGTCCACCAAGCCTTCCCTGCCACCCATAGCGTGGAAGAAGAATTCAATGGCGTCCAAACCGCTCTGATAAGAATTGTAAACGAAACCCCTTGCTCTCGGGCTAGGGTCACCTTCAACAAAATGCGGCAAAGCCCTTCCAACGTACCCTCGCAATATTCTTTTGCCACGCACCGACTGCTGCCCAACACACGCTGCCATCTGACCGATGTTGAGGCTTGAACCTCTGGCGCCAGTCCGCGTCATAACGATACCCGCGTTCTCTATGGTGAAATCCTGATCTGCAATTTTTCCTGCTTCGTCTCTGGCAGTAGCCAACTCGTGCATAACGTAGATTTCAAAGGACTCTTCAAGTGTTTGCCCTGGCAACCGCGGCAAAGTTCCGTTGCGGAAGTTTTCTATGTGCTCATCTATCTTCTTTTGGATTCGCTCCATCGTCTTCTTAATCCGCTGCTCAGCCCTAGGCGACAAAACAAGCTGGTCGTAAGTGTAACTGAAACCCCGCATGGTTATGAAAAGCTTCAGCAGCCTCGTAATCTTGTTTAGGAATTCGCGGCCTGCTTGGGTCCCGTAATCCTTGATTATCCTGTGGAGTAGGCTTTCGGACTGCTCCGAACCTATGGAACGGCGGTCTATGATACCGGAAACGAGTTCACCGTTTTTAACAACAACGTAAGCATCGTACTTGCAGTCTTCTTCTTCACATTTGGTGCATCCCTGACAAAGGTTAGCCTTCAACACGTAATTCAGCGTCTTCGGCAGGAAAAGGCTGAAAATCTGTTTGCCCGACCACAACGGCTGAGGTTCTTTAACTGTGGGTTCGGGAAGTTCCCCAACGTATCCTGTTGACGTGAGCAGCCGGCTAACCTCGTCTTTAGGCATGAGGTTTGCTCTTCGAGTGAAATAGTACGCGCCCGTGATGAAGTCGCGTATGGCACCGATTATGGGACCGCCAAACCTAGGTGAAAGTATCTGGTCCTGCACCTGCATAAGCAGCAGGGCTTCAGTTCGCGCTTCCTCGCTTTGGGGCACGTGCAGGTTCATTTCGTCACCGTCAAAATCCGCGTTGTAAGGGGGACAAACGCACAGGTGCAAACGGAAGGTCTTGTAGGGCAAAACTCGCACGTAATGCGCCATGATGGACATGCGGTGAAGTGACGGTTGACGATTGAATATGGCTATGTCACCGTTTTTGAGATGCCGCTCCACAACGAAACCAAGCTCTACGGCTTCAGCGATTTTCTCCCTGTCAACCACGAACTCAAGTCTTATGCGTTTTCCATCAGGACGGATAATGTAAAGAGCGCCAGGATACTGTTCAGGCCCGTTGATAACCAGCTTCTTCAGTTCTTCAATGTTCCATTCAGTGACTTTTTCAGGGACAGACAACCGCATGGCAACGTCTTTCGGAACTCCGACCTCGTTTATGTCAAGGTTCGGGTCTGGAGAAATAACTGTGCGCGCGGAGAAGTCAACTCTTTTTCCTGAAAGGTTGCTTCTGAAACGGCCTTCTTTGCCTTTCAACCTCTGCGACAGCGTTTTCAACGCTCTTCCTGAACGATGCCTTGCCGGCGGTATTCCAGAGGCTTCATTATTAAAGTACGTGGTAACGTGATACTGCAGAAGCTCAGACAAGTCTTGAATGATAAGCGTAGGCGCGCCTGCTTCCATGTTCTCCTTAAGCCGCTGGTTAATGCGTATAATGTCTACAAGCTTATGGGTCAAGTCGTCTTCAGAGCGGATTCCCGACTCCAACGTTATGGAGGGGCGAACGTAAACCGGAGGCACAGGCAAAACCTGCAAAACCATCCATTCAGGCCTCGCCGCCGTCGGGTTAAAACCTAAAATCTCCAAGTCCTCGTCTGAAATACGCTCCAGCCGTTCCCGGATCATGCTGGGCGTTAACGGTTCAGAACCTGCTTCAGTTTGCTCAATGAACTTTGTTGGTTTTTCAAAAGTAATCTTATACTGGTTAGACGCGCAATGCGGACACTGCTTGGCTTTAATTTCCTGCATAATGGTCTTATACACCGCGTCAGGTATCGCGCCTAACAACTTCTTGTATCGTTCAATTCGCTCTCGAACCTTCTTCGCTTTCTCATCTGCCAGAAGTACCCGACCGCAGCTGCGGCAGGTTGCCTTCAACAGGTCATGAATGATCTTTGTGAATTCAATGTGTACTATGGGCACCGCAAGCTCGATATGCCCAAAATGGCCTGGGCATCGAATCGCCGTGTTCCCACAGGTTTTGCATCTCTGCCTAGGTTCCAATGTTCCCAGCCGACCGTCCATTAACCCTGCGGTGATGGGTGCGCCGTCTTCATCGTAAGTGTCGGGCGTCTGAATTTCTACGACTGACTGCTTGCGCAGGTCCTGAGGCGAAATCAAACCGAAAGAGATCGCGTCAACTACCTTATGAATAAGTTCTTCTGAAGACATTATGCTTTCTCCTTCAAGGTTAATTTTGGCTTAATACACAAACTCTGCAGTTCTTGAAGCAACAGTTTAAACGCGTAAGAAACAATCACAGGGGAAATCCTAGCTTTTTCATCGCAGACTTTACACACATACTTCCGCTGCTTCATGTCAAAATACGCGATTTGACCGCAGTTTTCACAGATGTACAGCGTGTACTTGTCAGACTCCTCAAGCAACCTGTCCCTGAGCAACATGGCTGCGCCGTGACCTATGAGGCAGTCGCGTTCCATTTCACCGAACCTTAAGCCTCCGCCTCGGGCTCTGCCTTCAGTTGGCTGCCGCGTCAGCATCTGCACTTGACCTCGGGCTCTGGCGTGCATTTTGTCAGCGACCATGTGATGCAGTTTCTGGTAGTAAACAATGCCCACGAAGATATCAGCAACGAATTTTTCGCCTGTCGTGCCGTTGTAGAAAACTTCGCTTCCGGTGTGGCTGAAACCGTATTTCACGAGGTTTTTCCTGATTTCAACAGGTCCTTCATTTGCGAATGGGGTGCCGTCTGCTGGTTTTCCTCTTGCAGCTGCAGCTTTTCCCGCGAGGGACTCGATGAATTGTCCTATGGTCATTCTTGAAGGTATAGCGTGAGGATTAATCACTATGTCTGGAACAATGCCTTCGTCTGTGAAGGGCATGTCTTCCTGTGGCACAATTAAGCCTATGACGCCTTTTTGTCCGTGGCGAGAGGCGAACTTGTCACCTAGCTCTGGAATGCGTTGGTCGCGGACTCTGACTTTTACGAGTTTGCTTCCTTCTCCGGATTCGGTTACGAAAATTCCGTCAACGACGCCTGTTTCGGAGGGGCGCATGTCCACGGATGTGTCGCGCATTGAGGGGCCTTTAACTTCAAACTCCTTGTATTCTTCGAGGAATCTAGGGGGGCTTATTCTTCCGATCAGAACGTCTCCGCCTACCACGGCAGATTCCAAACTTATTATGCCGTCGGGTTCAAGAAGACGGTAGTACTGTTCGCCGCGGTATCCTCGGGTTCCAGGTTCCGGAACTGTGAATTTGTCTTTCAACCCGCCCAAGTACTGGCGGCATTCAGCCTCATACATTCGGTAGAATGTGGAGCGGGCTAAACCCCGTTCAATTGAGGCCTTGTTGAAGATTAAGGCGTCTTCCATGTTGTAGCCTTCGAAGCTGAGCACGGCGACAACGCAGTTTTGTCCTGTGGGGCGCTGCTTGTAGCCGATGACTTCCATTAATTCTGTTTCAACCAAGGGCACTTGTGGGTAATGCAGCACATGCGACCTTGAATCTACACGGTGATGGAAGTTTGTGCCGTAAACTCCGAGCGCCTGCTTAGCCATGGCTGCTTGGTATGAGTTGCGAGGTGACTGGTTATGTTCAGGGTAGGGTATGGTTGACGCGCATATTCCGAGAATCGTGTAGGTCGCGATTTCAGCGTGCGTGTGCTGAGGCGAGACAGCGTCAAGTGACACCGCGAGATACGCGTTTTCTTCTTCTTCAGCGTCTAAATATTCGACCAAACCGTTTTTGACAAGGTCTTCCCATGTCCATTCGCCGAGAGCTATTTTTTCCATGTGTGTAGGCTGAAGCTTCGGAACGCCGTTTTCAACGATTATGAGTGGACGCCGGACTCTTCCTTCGTCGCAGTTAACGCTTACTTCTTCCATCTGGGATTGCTCTTTCGAAAAGTATGTTATGTTAACTTCGGTTGATATTTCGCCTGCTCTCCGTTTTTCTCGGAACGTGTTAACCATTTCGGAAGGTGAAGCGCAGTATCCGATTATGTTGCCGTCAACGAAAACTTTAGCCCCAGAAGTTCGCAGGTCTGCGCCAGCTTCATAAGCTGGAACCGTGCCCATTTCAAAAACCAGTTGCTTAATTCTCTCAGGGTTCACGCCCACGGAGATTGACGCGGACAACGCTAGATTCTTGACCAGACCACAGTTGGAACCTTCAGGGGTCTCGTTAGGACATAATCGTCCCCAATGCGTCGGGTGCAGGTCTCGGGCTTCGAAGTTAGGTTGGCTTCTGCTTAAGGGTGACTGAAGCCTCCGCAGGTGGCTGAGCGTGGATATGTAGTTTGTTCGGTCCAAGAGCTGGGTGATGCCGACTCTGCCTCTTCCCCAATTTCCAGTTGCAAGGGCGTGCTGGAATCTTTCGGTTATTATGCCTGGGCGGACTGCCGCGGACACGGTTATTATGGGGCCTTTTACGCCTATGCGTTCAAGCTGGTATTTTATGTCGCGGGTTAAGTTTCTGAAGGAGACGCGGAAGAGGTCTGCCAGCAGGGGTCCTCCGAGCCGTAGACGTTTGTTCTTGAAGTGGTCTTTGTCGTCGGGTTTTCTTCTTCCAAGTTTCAGTTGGAGAACTCTGAAAGCCATTTCGCCTAGGAATATGGCTTTTTCCTTCCTGTTGCCGCTGCTTCTGCCGAGATGCGGAAGGAAGTTTTTGTCGAGGGCTGTTTCAGCCTTTTGCAGGCGGTACTCTTCAACCTGCCCGTGGGCCACGCGGTTTCCGATGAACAGCATGGCGTCGGCGGGGGTGTCTACGCCTATGGCTTTTTCAAATGAAGCGCCCAGTAGGCTTTGGAGGTCCTTGTCTAGGGAGACTGATTCGGCGATGTCTTTGTCTTTTTCAACGTCTAACGCGCGCATTATAACTACGAAGGGGATTTCGGTGGGGACTCCGGGCATGGTGACGTAGATGGCGTCGTCTGACTTCAGTTTCAGCTCGATTCTGGCTCTGAAGCCTACGGTTGTTGAGAAGATTTTAGCTTGATAGACGGGTGAGGTTCCTTTCTCGTCTAAGTCGACGATGACGCGGTTGGGCGCGAGGTCTTCCATGGCGACTATGACTCGTTCGGAGCCGTTTACCACGAAGTAGCCGCCTGCGTCGTCAGGGTCTTCTCCTGCGGCGATGAGTTCGTCGTTTGAAAGCTGGGACAGGAAGCAGAGTTTTGACTTGAGCATGACGGGGATGTTTCCGATGTAAACGAGTTCTGTGTCCTGTTCTCTGCCGTCTATCACGGGCGTCATTTCAAGGGCTACGGGAGCCGCGTAAGTTAAGTTTCGAAGTCTGCCTTCCATGGGGTAGATTTCGTGTTTGGTGCCGTCTACTTCAGTGGCGTAGGGTCCTGTGATGCGTGATTGAGGGTCTATCACCCAGATTTGTCCAAGTTTTACTTTGTAGGGGTTTTCGGGGACTTCGATGGCGATTTCTCCGACTTCGTCAACGACTTCTTGTAGTCCATGGTCTATGAATTCGTTGTAGGAGTCGAGGTGTTGCCTTACTAAGCCTTTCTCTTCAAAGAAAGTTTTCAATAAAATGTGGATGTCTTCTTTTTGAAATTCAGTCAATTTTACCATTCTCCCGCAAGCTTAAATTTGTAAATGTGAATGTGGATTTTTCTGATGCGGGTTTTTTCCAAATTTTTCGTTTCCTCCGATGTTGGATTGACCAACTCGAAAAAGGGTAACCTATCTTTTTTAAAGAGCACAAACACATGCTACCTAGCTCACTAATAAACTTTTTTATGTCTACGCGCCCACAAATCAGGGTTTTTCTAAACTTTTAGAGTTGTTGCGTGCTAATAACTTTTTTGAGTTGCGTGTGCCCCGCAAAACCTGAATGGAGAATGAATCGTCGCGCTCTATAGCAAGCGTTTCGTTTGCTGACAATCGCTTTCGCGTTTTATGATTTCCAGATTGCATGCTGTTGACGCCGGGGCTGTTTTCTTTTGGATCAGTGGAAGTAAAGTTTTGTCTGTTTCGTATCCTACGCTGTTTCGGTTGTTTTGCATCGCGAGCTTAATTGTGGTGCCTGAGCCTAAGAAGGGGTCGAGCACGGTGTCGCCTTTCACGCTGAACATTCTGATGAGCCTGTTGGCGATTTCGTCGGGGTAGGCGGCGGTTCTTCTTTCGTGCTGGCTTATTGTTTGGCGTGTGCCGGTTATGTCCCAGATTTGCGTGAACCATTCGTCGCGTTGTTTCTTGGTGAAGGCGCTTTCGTATCGAGTTTGGTCTTTGGGCGGGAACTGTCTAAGTTTTCCTTTTCTGAAGATGAGGATGAATTCGCAGTCTAAGGTGACGTAAGCGTTGGGGGGGAGGAAGCCTGAGCCGAGGAATGCGCCTTTTCCTTTGTATTTTGGTTTGGTGGTTGGCTTCTTCCAGAGGATGTAGGGCAGGGTGGTGAAGCCTGTTTTTTCGCAGTGTTCAATGATTCGGGAGTGGTTGGGGAAGAGGCGGAAGCTGCCGTTTACGGTGCGGGTGGCGTCACCTATGTTTAGGCATGCGATGCCGCCTTCGATGAGCACGCGGTGGGCTTCGCGCCAGGTTTCTGCGAGGGTTGCGTGCATGGCGTCGTAGATTTTGGTTACGGTTTCCTCGTTACCGTCGGCTTCTAGTTTCTGCTGGAGCGTGGCGATTTGAGGGTTCACCGCGGCGAAGTGGGTGTCCCACATTTTTATCATGGGGTAGGGTGGTGAGGTGACAATTAGGTGGATGCTTGAGTCTGGGAGTTCTGGCATGTGTTGGCTGTTGGCGAGGATTATTTTGTGTCTGGTTTGCATGGGGTGTTCCTTGTGTTATACGTGTGGAGGGGCTTTTACATTTTTGGTGTCTGGGTTTTGTTTGGATTCGGATTTTGAATTCAGAGTCAGATTTCATAACAGATATGCATAAGCACAAACAAAAGGCGTAATCAGTGTCCACCTTGAAGGCAGCCTCATCAGCAAAAAACATGCAAAAGCTGTTCGCAGCCGCGGCAGTCACAGCGCTTCTACTTATGACTCTGAGTTTTAGGGTTGACGCACAAAGTGGTCCATCGGCTTTTCCTGAGTACCAGCGGTACGTTCACACCGATTGGCTGGGCAACTCGACTTACGTCGAAAAGCCCATGTTCCCGGTTTACTTTAACGAGTCTCAAGTGCCAATCGGCAAGAACTGGACGGTTGTCTGCCCGTTAGAGGCTGACCACAGCTACCACGCCTATTGCTACGGCGCCTGGGTGCACACTGGACCTGAGCCTAAGACGGACTATGACATCTACGTCTATAACCCGCAAGGCGCGTTAGAGAGCATGCACACCGAAGCGGCTGGGCTTCCTGAACACTTGGGAACCACGGTTGACGACGCGTTTTTTGTTCCCGCCAGCACGGGCAACTACACGTTCGTGATAGTGAACGACGCGCGGGAGAGCAACGGCGCAGAACAGGCAACTTTCATGATAATCGAGAACATTGAATGTGACAAGTGGTACACGCACGCGGTGACGGGAAAAATCGCGGATACTCCAGCGTTCAGCACCAGCTGGGCTTACGAGTTCATGACCGACAGCCCGCAGATAGAGCTGTGGGTGCGCGTACCTGACACGCTGGACATGTACGAGGCTAGGCTTTACTTGATAAGCAACGCGGAATCATCCATCGTGAACAACGTTTCGCTGCCGTGGGAGATGGGGCTTTACGGCAACCTAAGCACCGTGGGCGGCTACAACCTTGAAAGCGAGGAGTACCGCGGCGTGGCTTACGCGAGCTGCGAG
>Ga0315532_1001698_pt1 | contig 15937 bp, 22 predicted proteins | sample SalMarWE160370MG_FD_203082 | JGI IMG/M metagenome (GOLD analysis project Ga0315532, IMG submission 203082) | Salt marsh sediment microbial communities from the Plum Island Ecosystem LTER, Massachusetts, United States - Salt Marsh Sediment WE1603-70 ... | reverse complement strand
TAGAGCGTTGTTCATCAGCTCGCCTTTCTCCTTGGTCGCCTTAGACGGGTCCCCCGTGGCACCGTAGGGCGTCAGCTCGTCGAACGTCCACTTTATCTCGACGTGGGGTGGCAGATCGGGGACCACCCCCCGGGCCCTGTCCATGTCTACCAGCGACGGGTCCACCCTGAGCATCATGCTGGTCTCGCCCTCCCCGGCGTGGCCGAGGCCGCCCCAGACCTCGAAGGTGCCCGGCGGCACAAGCTCCCCGGCGGCCACCCACCAAGCCTCAAGCACCGCGATCTTGAACTCGGGGCGCCTCGTCCTGTACTCCCGGGACGCTGCGTCTATCGCCGGGATGTTGCCGTCGTGGCCGTTCACTATGAGCAGATGCATGACGCCGTGCTTCACCAGCGAGTCGAACACCTCCGTTAGAACGTGCATCAGCGTCTCGGTGCTCAGGGTTATGGCTATGGGGAAGCTGCTGTAGTGGGCGCTCATGCCCACGGGGATGGTGGGCAGCATCAGAAGCCCCTCCACCCTCTCGGACACCTCCCTGGCCAGGTGCCCGGCCACCAGGGTGTCCGTCCCGTAGGGCAGGTGGTCCCCATGGTACTCCGTGGCGCCCACGGCGAGCACCGCCTTATCGTAGCCACGCTCCCTGTACTCGTGCCCCTTCAACCTGAGAAGACTGTTACTCAAATACACCACTGGAAAAGTATGGAGCCACCACGTTAATATGCTTCAGGGTCACTCGTCGGGGGCCACGGGGTCAGGCTGATCCGGGCCCACGCGGCCCACCTTGATGTCCGCGTATATGAAGTTCTCCGACGGCACAGGGGAGCCGGCTAGGCGCCGCAGCATAAGCAGCTGCCCCACGTGGGCCATGGCGTCCGACAGCGGCCCCTGGAGGAGCTGCGTCTCCGTCACCTCTCTCGGCTTACCCTCAGCCATGGACGCGTCTAGTCTCTCCAGCGTCTCGTAGAAGTGCTCCACCTCGCCGCTCCACGGCTTATCGTCGAAGTACGTGGTCTCGTACCTCTCGTAGAAGCTGTGGGCGTAGCACAGTACGCCGGTCACGTGGTGAAGGATGCGTCGAGGCGTCCTCACCCCCATCCCGACTTCAAGCTCTGGATAGCCTGGCGGCGCGTCCCCGATGGCTTTAGAGGCGTGGTACGCTATGCTCGCCAGGAAGTGCCTGAGAAGCGTGTCCCTTTCGTCCATGCCCAGAATGAGTCTGCGGAGGCATTGAGGCTTTCGGCTAGATATCTGACCCACCATGCTACTCTGGGCTCTCCCCGAGCCCCTCCAGCCGCCTTACCTCTTCCAGCGCCTTGATGGCCACCTCTAACATGTCCGGCTCCGGCTCCTTCGTCGTCAGCCTCTGGAACCACAGCCCCGGCACCGTCATCAACCTCATGATCGGCGAGTCCCGGTGCTTGTCGCTGAGCCTCAGCACCTCGAAGGAGAGCCCCGCAAGCAACGGTATCAGCAGCACCCTGTAGGCTATCCTCAGCGCCAGGCTGTGGGACGGTATGAGGCTGAAAACCACCACGCTGGTGAGCACCACGATGAACAGGAAGCTGGTGCCGCAGCGGGGATGAATCCTCGGGTACCCGGCAACCTCGTCCACCGTCATGCTGGCCCCCGCCTCGAAGGCGTTGATGGACTTGTGCTCGGCCCCATGGTACTGGAGCACCCGACGCATCTCCCCCCACCGGGAGATGGCGTACAGGTATCCCGTGAACATGGCGAGCCTCACCAGCGCCTCAACCAGGCTGAACACGAAGCCCTCCAGGTGCAGGTAGTTGGTGAGCACGAACGGCACCACCATGAACACGCTGCTGATCACCACCACCAGCGCCAGCACCAGGAGGTAGTCTGTGAACCCGAACTCCTCCTGCTCCTCCTCCAGCGCCACGTCCGCGGACCGGAAGATGCCCTTCATCCCCCAGTACATGGCCTCAAGCATGGCCACAACGCCCCTCACCACGGGGAGCCCCAGCAGCGGGTTCCTCCGGGTAAGCGACGAGACCCCCTGGGAGATGGTGGCTATCTCGCCGTCGGGCCGCCTCACGCACATGACCAGGTGGCTGCGGCTCCGCATCATTACCCCCTCTATGAGGGCTTGGCCGCCGAACGCGAGGGACTGCTCCTCGGCTCCGTCATGGGGCTCCGTCATGGGGTATACAGCATCATTCATCGTGATAAAAGCTGTCATGATCTGTGTGAAGGACGGGTCTGGTGTCTGAAAACGGCCCTTAATCATGATTGGCGCCGCTGACCGGCTATCCTCGGGTCCGTAAGCACGGCGTACACATAGTACCTGGCCGTGACCTCGTCGCCGAAGCCGTCGGGATCGTCCACGGGCAGCATCTCATGCGCCTTCTGGAAGTTACGTTTGGTTATCCTGAAGTCGGTCCTGTCTATGACCACCCAAGGCCCCAGCAGCTTGTAGGTGAAGTCCAGCCCACGGACGGTCCTGAACACCTCACCCCTGTTTGACCGTATCCTGTCCCACACCTCATCGAAGTCGGCTGAATCCATTCTATCTCACCGTCATCGCCTAGAAGTCACGGGTTGTACTGCCCGCAGGCGGGGCACCTCCTCGACTGGACCGCCATGTAGGCGCAGTTCTTGCACAGCCACGCCCCGCACCTTCTGCACCTCTTCCACTCCCCGAAGAAGCCGATCTTGGCTCCGCAGACGGCGCACTTCCAGACCATGACATGTTGAGAACCACGTTACCTCAAATAGTTTACTGCACGTGGCCGCCCAAGATTTGACTGGCTTCACTCGCTTCGTGCGCCCGCTTTTCCCTGCAGCATCGGGCGGACCTTGAGGTATATGTGCAGGAACAGCAGGACCGCGAAGACCTGAAGCAGGCTCCCGTGCAGCCAGAGAGACCGCTCCTTGGTGAGCAGCCCCAGGGACAGGCCCTCGATCAACCTGTAATCGGAGATCCCCATGCCCGTGACTACGTACAGGAAGGTGACCGCGGTGAGCGCGAAGTGGACCCACCGCCTCAACGTTCCATCCCTCAAGGCTACCTCTCCCAGAACGAGTCGTCGAGGTCCCCGCTGTTGCTGTAGCCCCGTTCCTCCCAGAAGCCTTCGTACCCGGCGTCGTCGCTGAACTCCAGCTCCAACACCCACCTGCACCACTTGTACCCCCACTTGGACTCGGCCACCAGCTGGAATGGGAACCCGTTCTCCTCGGGCAGCGTCACCCCGTTCATCTTGTACGCCAGGATCAGGTCGTTCTCCTCCACGTACTCCAAGGGCAGGCTAGTGGTGTAACCGTCCTCGGCGTGGAATATCACGGTCACAGCGTCCTCCGTCGGCCCCGCGGACTCCACGAGGTCCATTATGGAGACCCCCTCCCAGAGGACGGTGACGCTCCACCCCTCCACACAGTTCAGGGTGACCACCTTCTCCTGAGCCGTGAAGCCCTCCAGCACCTCACCGTAAGTGTACTCCGTCGGGGTCTCCACCAGCCCCGTGACTCTCAGCCCGTAGTCAGTGATGTTCACGGTCTGGGGGCCTTTGATGCTGTTCTCCCTGAACTCCGAGATGGAGGAAAGTCGCTGACCTTGGTACTCCGTCACCTCCACGTAGTCCCTAGCCGCCGGCGTCGAAAGCTGGTTGAACGTGTATACCCCTACCACCAGTAGCAGCATGGCCGCGACCAGCAGCGACCCATCTACCTTTTTCAACAAGGTCTCCACCGCCTCAGCTCGTGCACAGCCTGACTAATGGTTGACCGCATATGCTAAACCGTCTCTCCCATAGAAGGGCGGTTCAAATAGTGATCACTTTTAGGCGAACAGGGGAGAGTTTTCACCTTTCATGGTTCTCTGTCCACGTGAACCATATGAAGAACGTGTACAAGCCGTGACGTGCACCGAGTCAACTTATACGGGCTACGAGCCGCGAACCCATTTTTATGGTTATTTTATTGAAGAAACCCAAGAAAATATGGGAATAAATATGTGATTGATCGCAGAAATTGTTGAAAAACCATGTTTTTCTTAAAACTCTATGCAGAAAAACGGAAAAAACGTGAAAAACCCGTTGGGGACTAGCGTTAACGAGGTATTTAAAAGGCGCCGCCCGTTAATAGGGGTGGATTTGCATCAAAGTGGGTAAACGACTAGTAAAGAACGAAGGCGACATCCGGAAGCACATGAAGCTCCCCAACAAGTACGACATACTGGGCATCGTCACCAAGAATTACGGCCAGGCACGCATGAACGTCAAGTGCCAGGACGGCGAGACCCGTATGTGCCGCGTCCGGGGCAAGATGAAGAAGCGCCGATGGGTGCGCGAAGGAGACGTCGTTCTCATAAGCCCATGGGAGTTCCAGTCGGACCAGAAGGGAGACATAGTATTCAGGTACACGCAGAACCAGGCGCACTGGCTCAGGCAGAACGACTACCTCAGGATAGACGAGTAACCCGTACCTTCGGTTCTAATGAAATTTTTAGAATGACAGTCATTCGTTTTTCCTAGACGAAATCAGAGCATAGATGTTGATTACTTTGCAGCTAGGTAAATCCGTGGGATAAATTACCTTTGATGGTTTCGTGGGTCATGTAAATCATTAATTACTAGGTGAGGACCTTCTTCAGCACCTTCTCCCTGGACTTTATGAGCACGGAGTCTATCCACGCTATGCCGTCGATCTTCCTGAGCCCGTCTATGAACTCTGAGAGCCCGTCCAGCTGGGGGCAGGTGGCGGTGGAGATGATGTCGTAGTTGCCCACCGCGGTGTAGAGGTTGCATATCCTCTCGTTGTCCTTCATCTCGTCGATGATCCTCTCGGGGTCGGCGCCGCCACTGACCTTGATGAGCAGGAGGGCCCGGCAGTCGTAGCCCAGCTCCTCGTCCTCGATGATGCTGACGTACCCCTTGATTATCCCCCTCTCCTCCAGCTTGCGTATACTGCGGGACACCGTGGGGGGGCTGGAGTATATCCGTTTGGATATCTCCCTGACGCTTATCCTGCTGTTCCGGGAGAGGAGCTCCAGTATCTTCCTGTCTAGGTCGTCGTAATCCAACAGTTTCAGTATATCGGCATGTTCGTCGTATCTAAGCCTTTTTTATACGTTGGTCTGGTTGAGAGGTAAATTATTTATCTTTATAACGTAATTTGAGAGGGAAATGAAACATTGTTTCATTGAAGAGTGATTATGATGGCTAAGAAAAATCTGTTGATACTCGGGGCCGGCGCCGCCGGCTCCATTGTGGCTAACAAGGTGACCAGGGAGCTCAGAAACGAGATCGCTAAAGGCGAGTTCGGCGTGACGGTTCTGGACAAGAGCGACACGGCGTACAACCCCGCCGGCTACACTTTCATGCCCTTCCACCTGCTGGCCCCGGAGGACATAATGAGGCCCATGAAGAAGGTCATAAGCCCTAGGGCTGACGCCTATTTCGGGGACGACGGCGAGGTGGCCCACGTGGACCTGGGGAACCGGAAGGTCTCCGTGAAGAGCGGCAAGGAGTACAGCTACGACTACCTGCTGATAGCCACGGGCGCCCGGCTGGCACCCGAGGTGGTACCCGGTCTGGCGGACGACTACAACACGTTCTACACGATGGACGGCTCGCTTGAGCTCAGGGAGAAGCTGAACACCTTCGACGGAGGCAAGATCGTGGTGATGTCGCCCGAGATGCCCATAGCGTGCCCCGGGGCGCCCAGCAAGTTCACCGTGCTTCTGGACGACTACCTGAGGTACGTGCGGACGGGGGACATCAGGGACAAGACCGAGATCACGTTCCTCTGGCCCATAAACAACGTTGGGCCGCCGGTGTACGACGAGAAGGTGATCAGCGGCTGCGAGGGCAGGGACGTGGACCGCCGGTACAACTTCAAGACCGAGTCGGTGGACCCGGAGGCCAAGACCGTGACCTCGGAGGACGGGGAGACTTTGGACTACGATCTCCTGATATCCATACCGCCCCACAGGGGCGCCAAGGCCATGCTGGACTCCGGGATAAGCGACGACAAGGGGTGGCTGCCCACCAACAAGTACACACTCCAGTACAGCAAGTCGCCTTCGGAGAGCTACGACGAGGTCTACGCAGTCGGAGACGGGGGCCCCATCACCATGAACAAGATGGGCATCAACGCCCACTTCCAGGCGTTGAAGACGGGCCAGAACCTTGTGAACGACTATCACGGCAACGGCGTCAAGTCCATCTACAAGGGCGAGCAGGGATGCCCCATAGTGGAGTCGTCCTACACGCCGTCGACGGACGGCAAGGCGTACATGGTGACGTGGACGTATGGTAACCCGGCCAAGTCGTTCAGCTCGGGTAAGATGGGGTGGCTCATCTACCGGATGTACTACTACATCTACTTCGATCTGACGGCGAAGGCGATAATGTAGGTGATGAATGTGACAGAGGAAACAAGTATCGGAGGAGTAACCCTGGAGCCCCACACAGTCGAGTCCATGGTCGAGCTCATCGACACCTTCGGGCTCATCATGACCTTCCTGAACGACCAGGCCATACAGGACCTGGCGGGCATGATGGCACAGATTCTGAAGCTGGTGAACGGCCTCACCGGGAGCGACATCGTCGACCTCCTTGAGGCGGCGCTCATGGACCCGGAGTTCGACAAGGCCATGATCGACCCGCAGAAGGTCGGCATGTTCGGCATCCTCGGCGCGCTGGGCGACGAGGACACCCAGAGGGGGATAGGCATCCTCCTCGCCTTGGTGAAGGCGTTGGGGAAGGCCTCGACCATATAGCCTAAAGCTTCCATTTTTCTTCCCTTTTATTGTTTACAACAGCCTAATGGGGGAGCTGGTGGTTCAGACCGTAGAATTTAGATTCAACATCATACCTATTATCGGGGGACGAAAGTGGAACACTCTATCATCGTGGAAGGCCTCACAAAGAGGTACGGCGATAAGCTGGCGCTCGACGGCGTCAGCTTCAAGGTTGGACGCGGCGAGGTGTTCGGCTACCTCGGCCCCAACGGCGCGGGTAAGTCCACGACCATAAACATACTCTCGGGGCTCATCGAGCCCACCGGCGGCACGGCCGTCATAGACGGGCACGACTTGAGACGCGAACGCGTGGAGATCAAGAGGAAGATAGGCGTAGTCCCTGAGGCGTCCAACCTTTACGACGAGCTGACTGTGCGGGAGAACCTCGGCTTCGTTTCGAAGCTCTACCATGTCCCGAGGCGGCTCCGGGAGGAACGCATAGCCCGGCTCCTAGACTCCTTCGACCTCGACGAGTACGGGGGCAGGCGCTTCGGCAGGCTCTCCAAGGGCTTGAAGCGGCGGGCCGTCTTGGCCGCCGCGCTTGTCCATGAGCCTGACATACTCTTCCTCGACGAGCCCACCTCCGGGCTCGACGTCGTGAGCGCGAGGACTCTGAGGCACATGATCGAGGCGTTCAAGGAGAGGGAGATCACCGTCTTCCTCACCACCCACTACATAGAGGAGGCCGGCAGCCTCTGCGACCGCATAGCCATACTCGTCTGCGGAAAGATAGTGACGATCGACACGCCGCACGCGCTGGAGGCCGCCGCCCAGGAGATGCCCGTCCTGGATGCCAGGGTGGAGAACGGTGAACGTTTGACGGAGGAGGCTCTGGGCGGGGTGCCGGCGCAGGACATCAGGGTCACAGGTGACCGGGTCAGGATCTACACGCGGGACATACCGGGCGCCATAAGAGCCCTGTCCCGTGTCTCCGAGGAGATGGGGTTCTCCATAATGGAGCTGAACACCGTGAAGCCCAGCCTCGAGGACGCCTTCATTCGGCTCACGGGGCTCTCCGCCGACCTGATGAGGACCGAGAAGGAGGGTAGGCGATGAGCTTCACTGAGGAGTTCGAGGGGGTCGTCGCCATCGTGGAGAAGGACCTGAAGGCGTACTACTTCAAGCCGCCTAACATAAGCTGGGGGATACTTTTCCCGGTGGTGCTGGCGCTGGCGTTCAGCCTCAGGAACCCTGACGGGTTGACGGAGCTTGCCCCCGGCCTCGTCGCTATGGCGGCGCTCTTCGGGACCACGAGCATGGAGGCCATCGTTATAACCTTCGAGAAACGGGTGGGGGCGTTCGAGAGGCTGCTGCTGGCCCCGGTGAGCCACGCCTCCATAATGCTGGGGAAGATACTGGGCGGCGCCGTGTTCGGCCTAGTCATCTCGGCTGTGATGACGGTTCTCACCACAGTCTTCCTCGGAGCCCAGATGACGGACGTCCTCGGGTTCACGGCGGCGCTACTGTTGACGGTCGTCGCCCATTCGGCCCTCGGGGCGCTTGTCGCCGTCAGCGTGAAGGAGGTGTTCGAGGCCCAGACCCTGAGCAACTACTTCCGCTTCCCCATGATATTCCTCTGCGGCGTCTTCATTCCGTTGCAGCGGATGCCCCTCGTCCTACGGTACGTTGCGCGTCTGCTTCCTCTGACGTACTCCGTCGACGCCTTCGGGGCGGTCATGGGAGGAGACGGGGCCGGTCTCCTGCTCGACCTGGTCGTCCTGACCGGCTACTGCTTCGTGCTGGTCGCCTCATCGGTGCGTCTCCTGAGGAGGAACCTATGATCAGAGGAGAAGCCCCCAGCTTGACGGTCGCCCTGGGGGAGCCCTGTCTCCGGTGCATCCTCTTCCTGTCCTCGGACACGGTTTCTGTGGCTTGGTTTCGGTCATTCCATGAGTCTGAGATACTCCTCGCTGGGCATGACGTGGCCGTACATCAGGGGCCAGCCGTGGCTCAGCAGGTGCCTCTTCTGATCCTGCTTGACGGGGCCGTCCATGGACTCGACCAGGTCTGAGAGGATGTAGGTGAAGAATCCCCTGCCCCAGCCGTCCACGATGGTGGCGTTGACGCACCCGTCCGCGTAGAACCCCGCGACCAGGTAGGCGTCGGAGCCTATGGCTTCTCTCAGCTGGGGGTTGGTGAAGGCCGAGTAGCTGTTCTTCACGACTACCTGGTCTCTGGGCTTCACCTCTATTCCCGGCTGGAACTCCGAATATTCCTCGACGTGCTCGGTGACGTAGAACGTCGCCCGGGGGTTCTCACGGTAGAGCCTGTTGATGTTGCTGGGCAGGTTTTCCTCCGTCCAGGGGACCGGCTTGACCCAGATGACCCTGCCCCCATGGCCCGGTGCAGTTCAGCGAACTCGTTCAGCCTCGGGATCGTTTCCCTTACCCTGCTGAAGCGTATGTTCCATTCTGGGCGCTCGTACTCTCTGCCGCAGCATCCCTTCACCGGGTCAATGACCACGAGGGGGTGAGGCTCCGCTCCTACCTTGATCATATCGGTTAGTCGGTTCAAGTCAGAGCTTAAATCCTTTCGGCGTTCATCGTGGGGTGGCTGCGATGCTCACCGTGGATGTCGGTGAATCAGCGACAGCCGTTGTTTAACGTTTTAAAACACTTATTATATGAGTTAAAATAGGAAATCTTGTTCTGGTTTTATGTAATTTCATTATGACTTTAATTATTGTCAGATGCGAGATAAAAAATTGGATTTAAAAACAATAGCGGGCAGTGATCTACACATCAATTGTTTTTTTATAAATTTAAGTCAATGATTATCCTTGGAAAGTGAAGTTTTCCTGTGATCAAGTTTATCTTTGAGGGTTTTATAACCGCTTATTATCACTATCAGTAAGCTTGGCAAGGCCAAGTAACCTAACGGCTTGTACACCGTGATGGATACGGCTACCTCTTTTGGTGTGTCCCTTTTTATGGCTCTGATCTTGTTGTTTAATACCACGTGCACCTTCCCGAACCAGTTTGTGTTTACCTCGATATACTCCCAGAAATTCTCTGAAATCTTCACATGATATCTTTCATCGATCTCGCCGTATTCCTCGGATTGAAAGTGGTGAAAGTTCTCATCATCCATGATGAGCACCTCAAGAACGCCCCTGGCGTTATCAGATAGGTTTTCTGTTCTGACGCCAGCCCCTACTTCAAGGTTCTGTCCGGGATAGACCCGGATCGTGTAGTCTACATAGTCGCGTGGGGGCACCGTCACTCTCTCGTTGGCTATCTCAGTCGAGCCAACATTGGATAACAATAGGAGGAACAGCCCCAGGAACAAAGCGTGTCTGAGATTGATTATTCTATGTGCTCCGGGCGGCCCTGTTTGTTTTTTATTGGCAGTCTCTTTTCCCATCAACAGCAGGTGTCTCCTCCCACCACTTGGCTGGTGTCCGGGTCAACCCAGACTTCGAGGTAGCGTCCAGGTCTCCCAAAACGTACTGCGATATAATCGCAGGCTTCGGGCATCCGGGGATACATTATACCTCGGTAGTGGTGCCAGTAATAATTAGGAATCCCGTGTTCAAGTGAATACTCCAGATATTTCCCAGCCTCAATCTCATTCAGAGATAGAAACGCCTTGGCAGAATACACAGCCCTGCTGAGGTTTTCCTCAAAGCTACCGTAACTAAAAAACTGTGGGGCTTCCTCACCCTTCAATGTTACATGTGCGGCCAGGACCTCGGGGTCTGATTCAAGGCAGAATGTAAGAACCCCGTTCCTCGGGGTTTTCAGGTAGTTAAAGAAGTAATAGGAGTCGGTGACGTTCACCAGTATCTCTGAATCCTTACCTAGATATTTGCCAAACCCCCACTCAGGAGAATCTCCTAGGATCACCGTAAAGTTAACTGGCTTTGAGGAATTATAACCGAACAAGATGACCTGTCTTTTTTTAACAGACGTATATAGGCGTGGCGAATGAATGGTTAATGAGTTTACTTTACCCACTCGAAAACTGTATGGAAGCTCATGGGTTCCATGACCTCCAACCGTCGCTGTGCTCACAGGGTCTATGACGCCCTCGGGGGTTACGCCTGTGGCATATACTTCGTGGGTTACATGTAACGGTCGGTCTTTGGAGTAGGATACTACAACTGTAATTACAGTGACCAACAAGAGTAAGGCTAATAGATAGTATGTTGCTTTATCGAGTTTCATCAACCATCAACTTAACGTTATAGTTATGTTATTTTTGAAGTCAATATAAAACTAGGTTTTAGAACACCTGTTCAAATGCGTAGGATGATATACACGGTATCTTCATTTTAAACTGAAACAGATGGAGGAGGATTGTTCATGAATGGAGTTAGACGAATCCCGAGACCCTCGAAGAGGGGCATGATCACCGCCGCGGCGCTCGTCGCGCTGCTCTTCTCGGCGTACATGGTGGGAAGCAAGTACATACCCGGTGGCGGCCCCATGACCCCTTCAGGGCTCAGCTACCAGCGTTCATCCGGAGGCGAGGCAGCAAGGCTCACGTCGGGCGCGAGCGACGCCGTCGCGGCCGCGGCTGCCGCCGAGGCGGCTTCCGTGGCGGCGGACTCCGCTAAGGCCGCGTCCGCGAGCCCGTTGAACGTCTGGTTCGACGTCGTCACTACCGGCGATGAGGGCGAGTACGAGGTGGAGGTCGCCGAGCTTTACGCGGAGAGGCTGGTGGTCTTCACGGCGCGGCTGGAGCTGGAGGTCGAGGACGTGGAGGCGACGGTCGACGCGGTGAGGCTGCTGGCCGAGAGCCACGGCGGCTTCGTGTCCACCGTGAACACGAGGAACGAGAGGGGCTCCATCACCATCCGCGTCCCCCAGAGAAGTTTCCACGACGCCGTCGAGGAGATCGAGGGGCTAGGCGAGGTGCAGAGCCGTAACCTGCAGGGCGAGGACGTCACCGAGGAGTACGTGGACCTCCAGGCCGAGCTCACCAACATGGAGAGGCAGGAGCAGAGGCTCCTCGACATAATGGAGATGGGCTCCACCGTGGAGTCTGTGCTCAAGGTGGAGCGGGAGCTTGAGCGGGTCAGGGGCCGCATCGAGAGCCTCCAGGGCAGGATCAACTACCTGGACAGCAGGGTCGAGCTCGCCACCATTACCGTGAACCTGAACCTTGAGCCCGAGGAGGAGCCTGAGCCCCATCTGGCTTGGTTCCCGGAGGTGGACTGGGGCGAGCCGGTGAGGGCGGGGCTATCCGTCCTCTTCACCGTGACTCAGGGCATGATCACCATGGTGATAGTGCTCGGGCCGTTCGCCGCCGTCGGCTACGGCGGGTTCAGGGCGTACAGGTACTTCAGGGGCACCAAGGCGACGGAAGCCGAGGCAGCCGCCTAGGCCCGAGGGCGAGGCGCGAGGCGACTCTAGCCTCTTTTTTTTACGGCTGGAAACCGATGTCCATGTACACGAGGAGCCTTCAGCGCCTCATCTTCACGTAACGCCGACCCGATGATCAGTTTCTGATCAGGTTTTTACGGATCATATATTGGCGCTGATCACCCCTGATCATGTATAAGAGCAGGTATGCAGCGAGACAATGACACCCCGAGCCCGTCCTGGAGACGGGGGCTGGTCACCGATCTGGTTATCCACCTCGTGCTTGAGGTCACCGTCGTCAGCGGCATCGACCACCTGATACGGAACACGGCGGCTAGCCTCGTCATCGGCATACTGCTCGTGGAAGGCGCCCAACATCTAATGAGACGGAGGCAGGTGACCCGGCTCAACGCTTGTTGAGCTCTTTCCCGCATAGCCCAACGAAGCCTCTGATCCCGTCGAGGAGGACGCTCCTCGCCTCGTCATCGAGCCCTTCGAATGCCCCCTGTTTGAGCCCGTCGATGCCGAGGGTGCCCACCACCTTTATCCCCCGTTCATTAAGCGTTTCCTCTAGGTCGGTCAGGGTGGTCCCGATCTTGTTTTCGTAGGTACAGAAAAGCGCCGCCTCCTCGGCCTCCGCGTCCCTCACGAATCTTCTGATCATGGACTTGGGCTTCTGGAACCCCGTGGGGGTACCGACGACGACCAGCCTGCATGCGGAGGCCCTGCTCAGCGCGGCGGCGTAGAGCGCCTTCTCCCTGTCCCTTTCCTCCTTGGTTCCCTGGCCCTTCTTCTCCATCAGGTTCACGGGGAGGGCGTCGCAGCCCAGCTCCTCAGCTATATGCTCGGCGACGGCCTTCGTGTTACCAGATTTGGAGTAGTAGACGACGATAGACGCCATGCCTATAGATAGCCGTCACGGGATTTATCGCTGCTGCATAGCTACAGACTTGACTGAGTTAATATGCCGATTATTCAACTCACGATTCATGTTGGATATCAAGAGTCGAAGTTATTGAACAAGCAACGTCTTCATACGCTCCTGATGGCCTCAAGTAGAGCTAGAACCCCGGCTCTCTCCGCCCTCTCCTTCAGATATCGCCAATCCAGCTCGACGTCGTCCCTCTCAAGGACGCTCTTTATGTCCTGCTCATCGACCACCCCGCGGTCCGGCCTCGCCAGCTTCGATACTATGAAATCCTCGGGGGACACCACCCACACATCCACGCCGGCGACGCCGAATTTTCTCCGCCTCTCCAGGGTGTCTCGATCCCATTCGATCCCGTCGGGTCTGGTCCATACCTCGACCTCGTAGCCCGTGACCCTGTCGTGGAAGAGGCAGACGGGGTTCTCGTAGGAGCCGAGGTAGACCGAGTAGCCCTGTTTCTCCGCTTCCCCGCAGAAAGCTTGGAAAACTTCCTCGTTCGGCATGGCCGCTGCCACGTCGATGTCCAAGGTCACCCTCACCCTCCCGTAGTGAGGCAGGGCATAACCGCCGATGAGCATGTAGTCCATTTCTTCCTCGTCGAGGAGAGACACTATCCGTCTAATCGTCTCCTCAAGCCCTGACAAGGTTGTTCAGCTCCAGGAAGGCTGCGTAGGGTTTTTTGCCCCGCTCCATAAGCCTGTTGACGTACTCGGCGTCCCTCTTGGCCTTCATGAGATCGTTTCTGTTGCCCCTCAGGGGCTTGATCATGAGCTTGTTGTAGGTCTCTAGGTAGTCTTCGCCCAGCGTGGTGGCTGTGATGACCTGCCTCGGCCTCCCCCTTCTGCTGGTTTCTTCTGGCTCTACGTCCACGAGGCCCGCGGCGTTCATCCTCTTGATAGTGGAGACTACGGTCTGGGTCCGTTTCCTTATGATCTTAGAGAGCTCTCTAACTCCTGAGGGGTGTTTCTTCACCGTGTACAGTATCTGCATCTCGACCTCAAGGGACATTTTGTTTCCCATCCGGAAACATATCTATACTATTGGGGCTCGGCGATTCATATAAACATTATCGTTTGAGACCATATTTCCGATGGTAGGCAGGAAACGCTTCAGCGACGTGGCCCTCATCTAGGATTAATTCTACGCTTCTCTGGTGACGGCGGCCCCTCCTCACTTGAGGCCTGCCTCTGCACATCAATAAAAAAGAGGGTCGTCATGGCTCCGGTATCGCCAGGTCCTTCGCGCCCTGCTCCGAGAGCCTGCCCTCCGGGTAGTGCTTCTCCACCAGGCCCCTGATGATCTCGGCGTACTTCACCTTCTCCCTGGCCAGGAACGACAGCTTCCCCGGGTCCACCCACGGCTTGTACGCCACCCCCGACGAGACCTCCGGCTCCAGCTTGTAGTAGCAGGGGCTGGCTATCCTGGTGATCTCGGGGGTCTCCCAGAACCTGTTCCCGCCGCCGAAGGACTCGAAGTAGTAGACATAGATGTCCATTGGTATCTCGGTGACCTGCCTGATGGAGGCCAGCATGGGCAGCGTCAGGTCCCCCACCGGGTTGAAGGTGTCCGCCCCGATGAGCTCCATCACCTTGGCGCCGCCAGGGTTCCCGTGGCCCGTCCACACCGAGACCTTGACCTTGATGTCCCGGGGCAGCTCCCCAGCCTTCTTGAGCTGGGTGATTATCCACATGAGGCCCTCGTCGGTGACCATGAAGCCCCTGATGCCCAGGTCGTAGCACCTCATGACGTCTGAGAGGAAATAGTTGATCTGGTCGCAGCCCCTGTGCCTGAAGCCGCACCTCTTACCCTCCTCTGTGGCCACGCCCCTCCCGTTGTCCCAGGCGGGCCTAGGGCCCGGCACCACCGTCACCTCCATCTCGTCGTCGGCGGCCAGCTCCGCGAACCTCCTGATCTCGTCGTCGTCAAGCAGGGTCGAGCCCATGCACATGCTTACAAGCTTGTGCACAGGCACGTCCCGCTTCTTCCTCTCGTCGATGAGGGCCTCTAGGACCTCGGGCCTCTCGACGCCGGATATCTCTATCCTGTAGTTGCAATCGTCCGGGAACTTCTTGTCGGAGGTCGGGAGGCTGTACAGGTCCCTGCCCGGGATTCCTATCTTCTCCAGCGCCTTCCTCATGTCTTCACTCACTGTGTTTCCCTCAGGAAATACAGGTCACGGAGACTTAATATTACCTTTACATTTTTCCGGAGTTGAAGGGTGGCCGGGAGTAAACCCTGGCTACCTACCTGTACCATCAATTTACTGATCTAGTTTTACAGTTAATAACAGCTTAATAACCATCCATCGTTCTGGCTTCCATGAAAAACAAGGTTTTACTGGCAGCCATAGCGCTAATCGCCGTCTTAGCGGCGGGAAGAATGTTGACGGCGCCGAGGCAGCAGGCCGAGACGCCCGCGACTGAGGAGCCCGCGGCCGAGACAGGCGCCGAAGAATACGATGAGATCAACGCCGAGATCATGGAGCTCATAGCCGAGCTGGAGCAGGGGGCCTTCAACGCCACAGAGCCTGGGGACGAGCTGTCCATCGAGGTCTTCGAGCTTGAACCCGAGAACGAGGGACTGGGGGACATCTACTGATGAGGAAGATTGCAGCACTTCTGTTGGTGGCGTCCCTGCTAGCCCCGGGGATGGCGGCGGCCCTCGACTACCCTGTCCTCGACAACCAGGTCGAGACGCGGAGGAGGCACCTCACCTGGCTCCTATCACTGCAGGAGACCAGCATGGAGGCCGTCCGTGACTACATCGACGAGATCAGCGACGGGGAGGGGTCGGCCCGCCTAGATGGCATCCTGGACGAGTACAGGGAGGCCGTCGCAGACATAGACTCCTACGACACCCACGTCGGCCTCAACAACTACATACGGAGCCTCAGGGACGTCACCACGAGCTTCAGGGAGGAGACACGGGAACGCATGAGCCAGC
>Ga0315532_1001687_pt1 | contig 15998 bp, 15 predicted proteins | sample SalMarWE160370MG_FD_203082 | JGI IMG/M metagenome (GOLD analysis project Ga0315532, IMG submission 203082) | Salt marsh sediment microbial communities from the Plum Island Ecosystem LTER, Massachusetts, United States - Salt Marsh Sediment WE1603-70 ... | reverse complement strand
CTCAACTCATCAGACATCTCCTCTGAAGAGATGCCCAAGGTATCTGGACTCTTTTCATCTTCTTCTTCCAGGTAATCTCTTAGAGCTACTTCATAGCAATAGTTTCTTACCGCAAAGAAACAAACCCCGGAAACCACGTCAGATTCTCCTCTTGATGGCTGCCTCATCCGCCTTGGTTTCCGTTTGCTCAAGCGGAATTGAGTTAATTTAACACATCCCATTTTGTCTAAATTTCCCCAGATGTCAACTCTTCACGCTCTTCGAATTAAAGCTGCCCCAACATTTCTGTTTTTTCGCCAACTTACCTTTGACAAAGTGTCTGGCAATGATAAGATAACCACTGGTGGCTGTAAATTAAAGAAAATAGAGCTTGAGAAAAAGGTAAGAAATAGGCAATAGGAAAAAGACGAATATAACAAGGAGAAAGAAATGAGAGAGTTTGCATTCGATCTAGCCAAGTTCATTCCCTATCGGGACAGACAAATCTGTGAAAAGGTGAGAGCCATTAACAGAGAGGATATCTGTAAACATCCTAAGGCGCAGTTTAAAATCAGAGTAATTGAAAATACCGATGAGTTTTACTTTGAGTTTGCCCTAGATATAGTCACCAGAATAAGACAGGCTCTGGAGGAAGGCAAAAAGCTGGTTTTGATTCTTCCGGCAGGGCCAATTTCTCAATACAGGATAGCGGCTCGTCTCATTAATGAATTAGGAGTTTCCTGTAAGCACGTTCATACCTTTAACATGGATGAGTACGCCAACGAGAACGGAGAAACTGCTCCTGAGAGCTGGCCTGGTTCCTTTAAAAAGTCGATGCAGGAGAACTTCTTCTCTCTCATAAATAAGGATCTAAAACCTCCTCAGGAGCAAGCCCATTTTCCTTCTCACAAAAATATAAATCATTATGGTAAAATGATAGAAGATGCTGGCGAGGTAGATGTATGCTACGGAGGAATTGGTTGGTGCGGACACATTGCCTTCTGGGAGGCTCATCTGGGAGCGGAATTTGGAGAAGATATTGGAGCATATAAAAAAGCAAATCCTCGTATAGTAGAACTTCATCCTATGACCATTATGCAAAATGCTCTTCACTCATTTAGTGGGGACTGGTCTTCTGTTCCTCCTAAAGCGGCCACCATAGGGCCTTGCCAAATCGTGGGAGCAAGGATGAGAAGTTTTTGGCTTGATGGTTATCTGGGGGGCGGGGTTTCCTGGCAGAGATTCATAGCCAGACTTGTCGCCTATGGCCCGGTAAACACCCTGGTTCCCGGATCTATCCTTCAAACTGTTCCTACTACCTACACGCTTTTAGGAGGAGTTGCTGATAACTGCGAGATAAAGATAAAATAAGGAACTGAAAACGCTTTTTTTCGGCAAGTGGAATTTGACAAAAAATTTTTTAAGGATTATAGTTTGCTAATTAAGAGCTGAATATTTATGACAAATAAGAGAAAAAATATTACCAGACCAGAATCTGTAGGCCCCTTGCACTAAAGAAGACCGAGACAATCACCCTCTGAGAGAGAATAAAAGAGCACCCTTTTAAATTTAGCTGCGTTAAGGAAGTCCTGCAGATTAAAAAACTATCAGACAAAGAGGAGGAATAAAAATGGAAGAGAAAATTTTCCCCAGAAATTATCCAATGAAAGGGAAAAAATTTCTGGAGATTTGCGAAGAGTTTCTGGAAAAAATAGAAGAAGGACAGGCTGAGAATTTCAAAAAAGCAGGCCAGCTTATCGGAGACAGAATTATGGAGGGTGGTATCGTCCATGCAGTTGGTACTGGGGGTCATACGTGTCTTCCAGCATACGATATGTTTTATAGAGCCGGCGGATTGGTACCAATAAATTACATTATTCCCGTCGGCGCTTTGTATGGAGCTTCTGGAGCCACCCATGGAATGAGAATTGAAAGAACCCCGGGTTATATGAACCAGGTCATCGACTACTATCGTGTGAAAAAGGGTGACGTGGCTTTGATATTCAACAACATTGGCATCAATGCGGCTACAATCGATGCGGCATTAGCTTGCAAAGAAAAAGAAGCCACTGTAATAGGTGTGGGAGGCTCAGTCTGGCAAGAAGAAATACCGAAAGGTCATTGTACTAGACATCCTAGCAATAAAAACCTTAAGGATATGGTAGACTTATTCATCGACGACTACAATCCGGTGGGTGATGCAGTGATGGAGCTTGAAGGATTTGATCGACCCATTGCTCCCATATCCAATGTCACTGATGCATATATAGTACGACGTATAGAAATTGAGGCTATAAAATACATGCTTGATAAAGGATTTACTCCGCCAGTTTGGGTTAGCGCTAATACCCTCGGGGGAGATGAGGCTAACAAAAAGTATCAGGATGAGTATTTTTATAGAATTAAACTTCTCTGATCCTCTGCTAGATCTTGTCTTTTCCTGTTTCTAAGAGACAATTCGTAGGCTCATAGAATTAAAAGCTGGGTGAACAAAATAAACGACAGAAAGGGTCTTAAAAGAAAGGAGGGGGAGGTGATGACATAGATTTACCAAAATAAGACCCTGATTTAATAGAAAAGGAGAGAAAAAGATGTCATCAAAAAATGAAAAAGTGAGAGGAGCGTGGATAGGGATAATAGTAGGTTTGCTAATCTTCTCTTTCCCAGTAACGATATGGGCCCAGGAAACCACTCAACTTACCTATTGGCATCATGAGGCTCCTGCTCACCGTGTCGCTGCCCACCAGCAAGTGATAGACATATTCCAAAAAGAGCATCCCGATATTAAAATCACTCAAGAGGTGGTGATGTGGGGAGATGCCTGGCCCAAGACCCTGGCAGCTATAGAGGCGGGAAATCCACCTGATTTTCAGTATTCCATTCCTGATCTTTTGCTAACCGTTTACCGCGCCAATGCCATTGTTCCTGTTACCGATGTGGTGTTGGAGATGGATGAAAAGTACCACTTCTTTCCGGGTCAAATAGCCCCTTATCATCACAAAGATGAGTACTGGGGCATTCCTATCTGGACAATGGTTTTCCTGCTCACCTATCGACCGAGTTACTTTGAGGAGTACGTAGGGACTACTGAACCCCCCAAAACCTGGGAAGAATTTTTAGACTACGCTGAGAAATTAACCCAGGCGCCAGATCTATACGGTATTGGATTGGGTGGAGCTAAGAACCTTATGATAGATGAACAAGCCTATTGCATTATGACCACCATGGGAGCTAAATTCTTTGATGAGAAGGGGAATATAATATTTGATAGTCCCAAAACGATAAAAGCCTTAAAGTTCTATAAAGAGATTTTCCAATACACTCCTCCTGGTGCTGATGCCTGGTCCTGGGGGGAGATGGAGCTTAATATCGCAGCAGGAACGGTGGCCATGGCACCTTATTTCCCCTCTGTTCAGAAAAGATTTCACGAGGAACTGGATACTAGTGACTATGCCGGTGCCCATATGCCCTATCCTCCGGATGGAAAGCCAGGTACCATAACCTATCCCAATGAGATTCATGTGTATAAGCAGACAGTAGCTAGAGGTCACCTACCTGCGGTTGAAAAATACATTGAATTTGTCCTCAGACCAGAGATCAATTACATTTTGACAGCAGTTCAGGAACCGGGAGGTTTTTATCCCGTTACTGAGGCAGCTTCCAAGGCACCTGAGTTCTGGAAGGACCCCATAATCACCCGCTTCAAAAAGACGAACGAGGTTGCCATGAAGGCTCTGGAATATGCAACTCTTTATGGTTTTGAATATGGACGCTGGGTCAATCTGGGAATAGGCGATATCACCGGAGCAGATGTGCTGGCTGATGTTGTTCATAGAATTGTTACCGGACAGATGAGTGTTGAGGAGGCGGTGAAATGGGGTGCCAAGCAGATGGAGAAGTACTCTGAACCCGTAGGATAAAGAAAATCTAAAGGAGGGTAGCTTACCTTAAGCTACCCTCCTTTAAAGAGCAAAATAGTGAGAAGAAAAATCATCGGATACCTTTTCCCCCTGCCCCTTCTTATACTAATCCTGGTGATTTTTCTTTATCCTCTCCTATCTACGGTGAGATACTCTCTCTACGATATCCCCTTTGGCGCAAAGGAAGGGCCCTTTGTAGGGCCTCAAAACTACAGGATCATTTTTGGCGAACCTGTATTCTGGCAGGGGTTCAAAAATAGTATTATCTGGGCTCTAGGAAACTTAGCTCTCCAGCTGACCATTCCCTTTGGGATAGCTATTGTTTTAAACCATCGACTTAAGGGTATCAACTTTGTCCGGGCCACAGTTTTAATACCCTGGATAGTTCCCGCAGTAGTAGTAGCTATATGTGCCAGATGGCTACTTTTGCCAACCATGGGTCCTGTTAACTATTACCTTATCAAAAGTGGTATCATTACTCATAGGCTCAATTTTCTGGGTTCACTTGGGCTAGCTATGCCAACTTTAATTGCTTTAAATTCCTGGAAATTTTTCCCCTTCGGAACTCTTTTGATTCTCGCTGCCCTGCAGACAATACCTGTTGAGCTTTATGAGGCAGCCAGGGTTGATGGAGCAAATCCCTGGCAATGCTTCACCCGGATAACCTTCCCCCTGGTTGGTAGAATGGTGTGGTTCATTGGCTTTCTTGTCTTTGTATGGAACTATAACATTTTCGACTTAATCTGGCTCACTACCAAGGGGGGACCGGGAAACACTACCCAGACCCTGCCTGTTCTTATTTACAGGAGGGCTTTTAAAACCTTTCGTCCGGGGGAAGCATCATCTATTGCTGTAATTATAGTGATATTTTTAGCCGCTCTGGGCCTAGTTTACTTTAAACTCCTCGCTCCAAAAAAAGAGGAGAGAGTTATTGTTTAAAAAGAGGTAGAATTTGAACATAAGAAGACCAGTTGAGCTTTCTATGGATTATCTTGTGGTTGCTATCGTGCTGGTGGGAGTTTTATCTCCCTTTGTTTATGCAGCATTCTCATCTTTTAAACCTTTAAAGGAGATAATGACTGTGAGACCCGCCTTCTTTCCCCATCAGCCCACTTTAAAAAATTACCAGACTCTTCTTTTAGCCAGAACCCCCATCAGGAATTTTCCCCTGTTTTTGTACAACAGTTTTAAAGTTTCCCTGGGCACAGCCCTGTTCACTTTAGCTCTGGCCTGTTTGGGAGGGTATGGTCTGGCTAGATACAGGTATCCGGGTAAAGAACTTCTGGCAAGGATGATGCTATTTATCTATGTTTTCCCTACCATTTTGCTCCTTATTCCTGTCTACAAAATGTTTTCCCATTTTAATCTGTTGGATACTCATTTTGCTCTCATAATTGTATATACTGCACTGGCGGCTCCATTCTGCACCTGGCTTCTTAATTCTTTCTTCCGGGGGATACCTGCTGAACTTGAGGAAGCAGCTATGGTTGATGGGGCTAAAGGGTTGACCATCTTTTTTCGGATCGTCTTTCCTCTGGCAGCTCCTGGTATCCTGACTGCAGGGGCGTATGCATTTATAACTGCCTGGGGGGAGTATATGTTTGCCCTGGTTCTTTTAATGACCAGTGCTCGAAGAACCGCCCCCTTAGGTCTGGCCACATTCACGGCGGAACAGTATATTGAATGGGGTCCTCTTCTAGCAGGCTCCTGGCTTATAATTTTGCCCATTGTGGTTTGTTTTCTTCCTCTGGCAAAGCACTTTATCAAAGGGTTTGTGGCTGGAGCGGTAAAAGGCTAAGAGCTAGCTAACTTAAATTTTGTTTAAGGAGGGTGAAAATGGTAAGATTAAGAAAAGTAGGTCTTATGGGTATGATGCTGTCTTCTTTTCTACTATTTATCTCCTTTTGGAGCTGTGAATCTGCTTTCGGTAAAACCTCACTCTCTCAGGGGGTAAAGGTAAATATTCTCAAAGATGTGTACATTCTTCCTGCTGCTGAATTGGCAACTACCAAGACCCACCCCGATGTCATTGAGATAGCCAATGAGTATCTGAAGGTTTCCGTGGTTCCTAATCGTGGACGCCTTATCTTTGACTATTTTTTTGAGCCCACCCACCACACTCAGATCTATAATAACACCAGACCATCTCCCACCATGACCCCAGCTGGATACATAGTAGAATTTGGAGGATATTACCTTTCCATTCCCTGGAATCCAAGAGCTCGTCAACCCTATGATCTAGAATATAAGATCGTTGAACAAACCCCGGCAAAAGCTAAAGTTTACCTATGGGGCAAAGATCCCCTCAGGCATATTCTTATGGAAGGCTGGCTAACTGTAAGACAACTCTCCTCTCTGGTAGAGATAAAAATTAAACTAACTAACAAGGGCAAAAGAAAGTGGAATATTAAATTAAGCGACTATGTGATTATTGCTCCCGGAGGAGGACTTACCCCGGACAGTATTTTTGTGATTCCTACTTCTAAGGTTAAGATTGGTAAGAGTGAGAATGAGTGGATGGGGAAGGAAGGAAGTGTGGTGAATTGGCCGCAGAGCTGGTCTGATTGGGGTAAATTCAAACAACCAGGTTCATTTTCGACAGGGGCAAAAGAGATGTCCGCGCCTTTTATAGGGATGATAAACTACAGTAGTAAGGATGCCTTCATTAAATTATGGGAACCAGCTAATTTCTTTGACGAGCTTAAAATATGGAGCTGGGGTGCAAGCTTCGAAGAGGTGAAAAACGGGACCCCTACTGCCACTCTTGAAAATAAAAAACGAACCTTCTCCCTATCTCCCAATGAATCAGTAGAATTCTTTACTTATTTTTATGCTCTGAGAGACATGGAAAATTTAACTATGGCTAGTATAGACTTTGCAGGGTGGATAAGTCCTGATAGGACTTCGTATAGGCTCGATAAGGATAGATTTCTGAATGTAAAATCTCAGGTAGGTACGAGCAAGAATCACGAAAACTTAAACTTGGTTATTTACCTATTAAATCAAAAGGAAGAATTGTTAAAAGAAGTACACCGTGAGCAAATCGATGTAATATCGCCAATGGGGCCTTATTCAGTGGCTTTTAGGATCCAGCTACCAGACTTGCCAAATACGGAAGGGAGGTATTTTCTTAAAGCGCAACTATCTGACGCTCAGGGTAATATTCTTTTTACGGCGAAATCAGCGTTATTTACAGTAAAGTAAACCCCGTTAGAGATTTTCTCTCTAACGGGGTAAATGTATGACCCCCCGGTGAATTTTTATTCAAATGACCCTAAAGCATTGCGGGGAGAATAATTATTCAGGAAAGGGGTCAGATCATGGAAAGAACATGGGAGAAAGATTAGACAAACCTAAAAAAGGAGCTAAAAATGCGTATTTTAGCAGTGGGGGCTCATCCCGATGATCTTGAATTTCTCTGTGCTGGAACTTTAGCTAAATTCAAAGAAAAGGGAGCCAAGATCTTTATGTCCTATCTCTGTGATGGGAGTATGGGCCATTTCAAGATCCCAGGTCCTGAACTAGCAAAAATTAGAAAAAAGGAGGCTGAGAACTCAGCCAAAATCTTAGGAGCCGAGATTCAGGGAGGAATGTTTCCCGATCTTGATATTCATCCGGATAAAGAATCAAGGAAAAAGGTGGTGGACCTCATTAGAGTTGCTCGACCAGACCTCGTCATTACTCACTCTCCCCATGATTATCTATGCGATCACACTGCAGCCTCGAAGCTAGTTGTTGATGCCACTTTCATCGCTACTTTACCTAACTATAAAACAGATCATAAGCCCCACAGTTTAATTCCCCCTATCTTCTTTATGGATACCCTCGCCGGGGTAGATTTCATCCCTACAGAATATGTTGATATAAGCGAGTTTATCAAGATTAAGGAGAAGATGCTCCTTTGTCACCAATCCCAGTACAATTGGCTTAAGGAACACGACGGAATTGATTATGTAGATTTCATGAGGAAGGTTGCCTCTTTTCGGGGACTACAATGCGCAGTTCCTTACGCCGAGGGCTTCCGAGCCTATTCAGTCTGGGGTAGGATCAAACCAAAAAGACTGCTTCCCTGAGCCTCTCTTGCTCTTCAAACTCATCTAAACTGCCGAGGTAGGCTCTGGGGAAATTACATTTCTGTGGAGTATATCTTTTAACTTTCTCTTGGGTACATGAAGCAGCCCTTTTTTATCTTTCCAGTATTTAACTGAATTTTCGAAAGGTTCGAGAACTGGACTTTCGTCGGGGTAGCCTAAGGCAATGACTAAGTCAATTATGTATTTTCTGGGAATATTAAGTCTTTTTCCCAATTCTTCTCTATCAACGGAACCAAAACAGCAGGAACCCACCTCCTCTTCAAGAGCCGTTAAGATGATGTTCTCTACCGCCATCCCCACATCATATTCAAATCCGTTCCTCTTCACGTCTTGATTGATCAACACGATGATGTAAGCGGTGGGCCTCTGTGAGGCAGGTGGTGAGCCGTCCGAAATATACCCGGCCCACTGTAGAGTACCGAAAACTTCATCCAATAGATCCTCCTTATCAACGATCAGGTACTCACAGGGCTGTAGATTGGCCGCTGATGGAGCAAGTCTGGCCGCATTGACACATTTCTCCAAAACTTCATAGGGAACTTTTTTCCTTTGGAAACGCCTAATTGTCCTGCGTTTGAGTATCATCTGGTATATGTTCATTTCAATCCTTTCAACTTAGCCTAAAAGATCCCAGGACCCTTCCACCTCATATTCTTCTTTGATCAAACGTTCCATCTCCAGGGCCACCTTCTTCTGAGCTGCCTCAATATCATCGGGATCTTGAGCAAGGGAACGCTCATAAGCCTGTCTGATAGAGGTTCCAATATTGATCTTGCTTATTCCATTTTGAATAGCCTTCATTACGTATGATTTTTGAATTCCCGATCCCCCATGAAGAACTAAGGGAACTCTGGTTACTTCCACCAATCTTTTAAGATGTTCTATATTAAGGCGGGTGAAAATTTTTTCTTTATCCTTAGCTGCTCCACTTATAGCTCCATGGACATTCCCTATGGCTACTGAAAGCCAGTCTACCTTGGTTTCTTTTACGAAACGCTCGGCTTCCTCGATCCTGGTAAATCCTTTTCCAGTGTCGAAAAGCTCCTCATAGGGAGGAAGAGGGCCTTCCTCATGACCCAGAACTGCTCCCAGTTCAGCCTCAACTGGTACATCTTTTTGGTGAGAAAGCTCCACTATTTTTCGGCTAGCAACAATGTTTTGCTCCAGAGGCAGTCTGGAGCCATCAATCATCACCGAATCATACTTTAGTTCCAGGGCAGCTCGTATTAAAGACTGCCAATCTACCCGCAGGTCATCCTCATCGATTACCGGGATATGATCCAGATGAAAACGGCTGAATCTTCTATCGGCCAGGGCATAATACTCCTCGGCAACTCTTTGAAAACTCTGGGCTCCGAATTTCTCTACATCTGGACGGGCAACTTCTACCAGCCCAAAGGTACGGGTGGCCTTCAAGGTATCCACTATGGGTCTGACCATAGGAACATAGGCAACATTGAAGGCAGGAATAAGAATTCTCTTTTGGTAGGCCTCTCTCATAATCTTAGCCACGGGGGTCTTTTCCGTAATCATTATGATCCACTCCCTTCAAGTTTCAGAAATAAAATCCAGCCTTAGTCTATCATAGGTGAGGGTAGACTGTCAAATGCCTTATTCGTATCTCAGGGCTTCGACAGGGTTGAGTTTGGAAGCCTTGTTGGCCGGATAGATGCCAAAGAAAAGACCCACCACCGTGGCAAATCCCAGGGCCAGAGCTATTGCCGGAAAAGAGACTACAGTAGTCCATCCCCCGATCGAGGCAGTTATTATTGATCCTATCCAGCCAGCAGCTATCCCAATGACTCCTCCTAACAGACAGAGAACCAAAGATTCCCAGAGGAACTGAAGGAGAATATCCGACCTCTTAGCCCCCACGGCCATCCGGGTACCGATCTCCCGAGTTCGTTCGGTAACTGAAACCAACATAGTATTCATGATGCCAATTCCTCCCACCAAAAGAGAGATTGCCGCAATACCCACCAGCATCACGGTGAAGGTCTGCATGACACTCCCCATAGTGGAAAGAAGCTCCTCCTGGCTGAAAATCCTGTATTTGGTGTCATCCTGAAATCTCCGGTAGAGGATGGCATCGATCTGTTCGGTGGCCTCACTGGCAGCTTCTTTACTCTTGGCCTGGATCGAGAAACTATTCACGTATTTGGTCTGGAGGAGTCTCTTCTGAGCGGTGGTAAGAGGAATAAAGGCCTGCTCATCAAAGTGAGAGAACATCACCTGTCCCTTGGACTCCATCACCCCAATCACCCGGAACTTGTATCGACTTGACGGGCCGTTTACCATAATACTCTGGCCCAAAGGATCCTCGTCCCCAAAGAGATCAGTAGCTACTTCCTGACCGAGGACAATGACGGTACGAAGACTCTTAAGGTCCCGATCATCGATGAACTTTCCCTCCTCGACCCAGAAATTCAAGACCTCCTGATACTCAGGAGTAACGCCATTGACCTGGATTTCTGCATTTTTGTCCCGATACTGAAGGAGAAGTCTTCTATTTACTACTGGTACTACCCGTTTGACCGCTGAGGCTCCCTTGAGAATCTTCTCTCCATCCGCCACGGTAAAAAGGTCGGTAAGTGTTCGAGCTCGCATTCCTCTAGCTCCTCCTCTTCTTCCGGGGCTGACATTGATGAGATTCGTTCCCAGAGCCTCAATTCTTTCCGAGATACTCTTCTGGGAACCCTGAGTTATGGAGATAATGATAACCACTGCCGCTATACCAATGATAATTCCGAGCATAGAGAGAAAGGACCGCCTCCGATTGGCATTTAACCCTTCTAAGGCACTGGTAAAGGTTTCAGTAAACTTCATTTTTGGCCTTTAAACTCCTCAAAGCATGAGAATTCCTGAAAGACAGAAGTCAGGTTTACCTTCGTCTTTCATCGTGCTCAATTAATCCGTCTCTTAAATAAACGGTTCTTTGTGCAAGTTCACTTACGTATCGTTCGTGAGTGACCACAATCAGAGTGTGTCTCTGTTGGTGAAGTTTTTGAAAAAGCTCCAAAATCCCTTCCCCGGTTTTGCTGTCAAGATTTCCAGTGGGCTCATCTGCCAGAATAAGAGAAGGATTAGTTACCAGGGCTCTGGCTATGGTAACTCTCTGTCTTTCGCCTCCCGAGAGCTCATTGGGCCGGTGATAAAGGCGGTGAGCCATTTCTACTCTCTCCAGAGCAACCCTCGCCCTTTCGGCTCTTTCCCTCCGATTTACCCCCGCATAAGTCAAGGGAAGTTCCACATTTCTAAGGGCTGTAGAGCGAGAAAGAAGATTAAACTGTTGAAAGACAAAACCGATTTTCTTATTGCGGATCTCCGCCAAGGCATTATCTTTTAACTTTCCCACTTCCAGATCGTCTAAGAAAAGTTTACCCGAGGTGGGCCTATCCAAACAACCCAGAATATGCATCAGAGTCGACTTACCCGATCCCGAAGGCCCGGTTATGGAGACGAATTCTCCCTCTTTAATCTCGAAACTTATTCCCTGCACTGCCGCTATTTCGATCTTCCCTACCCGATAGGTCTTATTAATGTCGATTGCCTGGATCATATTCTTTTTTTCCTCCGCTGAAAATCTCCCTCAACGTCTTCTCGGTCAGTGAAGGGGAAATCTCATTCCCGGTCGTCTTTCTTCGGCCTCACGCTGCTTCCTTCGCTCTTCAATTAGCTTCTCGAGGCCGGAAGAGAAGACCGTCTCTCCCTCCTCCAAACCCCTCTTGACCTCAACATTGGTTCCATCAGAGATCCCCAGATTCACCTTACGCTGAGTGGGACCACCTTCTTCAGATACCATCACGAAGTTGCCTCTCTCAGTTTCGCTGACCGCCTCTACCGGGAGAAAGAGGACACTTTTGGCTTCTCCCACAATGATATCGGCACTGGCAGTGAATCCTGGCTTTAGCTTGGGGTCTGTTTTTTCGAGTTCAATTTTGACTTCTACCACCACCAATCCCTCAGAAGTGGTGGTTTCTGGCGCAACATACACGAGATTCCCCAGAAAAACCTCCTCCGGATAGGCATCAATCGTCACCTCTGCCTTTTGTCCCAACTGGATTTGGGCAATATCGACTTCATCCGCGGTAACCTCGGCAAAAAGTCTTGAGGTATCAATCAGTCGCAAGATTGCTTTAGAACCGGAGACCGCTTCTCCTGCAACTATTTCCCCCTTCTCAACGTAGGTTTTGGAGACCATCCCCGAAAAAGGAGCCTTCAAAACCGTATCTTCTAAATCCTTTCTCTCAAGCTCGAGTTCAAGCTTTCTTTCCTTGAGCTGCCTTTCTTTTTCTTCAACCACATTCTTAGGAGAACCGAGTCTGGCTGACTCTAACTCCGATTCTGCTTCCTTGAGGGCGTTTTCTGCCCTCAGCAGGGATAATCTTTCCTCTTCGTCCTCTAATTTAGCCAGAGTCTGTCCTTCTTTTACATAATCTCCTTCCTCGACTACAATCTCCTTGATTCGGCCAGCTTTACTGAACTTCACTTCCTGACTCGCCTGGCAGGAAAGAGAACCAGTGGCGGAGACAATTCTGGCAATATCTCCTCGTTGCACCGTAACTAAAGACCCTTGCTGCTGAAGCTCCTCTTTTTTGGAAAATAAAAATCGGGAGCCAAGACCTATTCCTCCGACGGCTACGATCACGCCAATTATTATCCATAAAATCCATTTCTTCACTAAATTCTCCTTGACTGTTAAAGCTTCCTTCCTAGGCTTTTTAGAAATGTTGATCGGGCAGTTTCATAATCCAATATTGCATCTAAAAGGTCTATCTCGGCCTGTTTAAAGTTAGTCTCTTTTTCTCTAAGCTCATTCTCGGTGATACCACCACCGGAAAATCTTCTTTGGGCTATCTCCAGACCTTTTTCAGACCAATTCTGCGAGAGTCTGAGAAGCTCAATTCTTCTCGACCCTCTCTGAAGATCAAAAAAGGAGTTTCTTGCCTCGGCTCTGATATCCCTTCTAAGCTTTTCCAAATTAAGATAAATCCCTTTTAATCTAGTTTCCGCTGTTTCAACTTCCGCTTTACCTTCTCCTCCATCCAACAGAGGAATCTGGAAGATTAAGGAGGCCTCGTATTCCCCCTTTTCTAGTTCAGTGTAGCTGTAGCCTCCAGAAAGATTGAGCGAAGGTGATCTTTTGCTTTTTACCAGGGCTAAGTCAAGCTCACCTTCCTTCATAGTGAGCTCTTCTTGTTTTATCTCCAGGCGATTGACCAAAGCTTCCCTCACTGCCTCCTCAAGATTTAGCTCCAGCGGTTCTGGCTCATAGTTAGATTCTGCTATCCATTCAATCTGAGCCTCGGGATTTATCCCTAAAAGATCCTTAAACTCTCCTGAATACTGAAAGAGCTCATCCTGGCTCTGGAGAATTACCTCTTCGGCATCAGCGACCTTCATTTGACCCTCCAATAGATCCACATCACTGGCCAATTGGTTCTCCCATTTATCTTCAACTACCAAAAGATCTTCCCTGGCTTGCTTCAGGTAAAGTCTGTTTAATTCGATTTTCCTTTGTTGCTTCAGAATCTCATAGAAATTGACGGTTACTTCAAGCTTCAAGCGATTTTTCTCTTCCTCCAGAGTAAGTCTTTTTTGCCTTAAATCGAGGAGCGATTTCTCCAGCGCCAAGTAAGAAGAATCAACTCTGGGATGAGGTAGAATCTTCTGAGCAAGAATTAAGGACCAACTAGTATTGATTCTTTCATCCTCCCCCTGTTCCTGCTCTAAGGTGAGACTGTAGGTGGTTCCCCCTTTGGTCAGGAGACTGGCCGTCAAACCAGCCTGGGGCTCATAGTGAAGTGAGTCAAGCTTTCCCGCCCAGGTGGCCGGAGCAAGATCCAGGTTTAGTTTTGGCATGAAGGAGGCCTTGCTTTGAGCAACTTTGGATTCCGTCTCCTGAAGCTGGATTTCAGTAATTCTAATATCGAGATTATGATCAAGTGCCTGTTTGACACTCTCACTTAAAGTTAGCTTAATCGGTGGTTGGGCAGACCAAGCTGGGGGCGATAGAAGAAAAAGCAAGCTCATAAACAGCAAACCAACCCTCATCTTCTTCATCATCGATGTCCCCTTTAAGAAGGTTTCTCTGTTTTCTCTTGAATTTTCTCGAGTTCGCCCCCTATAGCCCTAATAAACTGTCTCTTGGCCAGATTAGCGGTAAAAAGCGCTTCCAGAGCGTTTATCTTTGCTTGAGTGAGTTCAATCTGAGAATCTAGTAGATCAGTCGCAGTAATGAATCCTGCCTTATACTGAGCCTGGGAGATTCGATAGCTCTCCTCCTTTTCTTCCACTTCTTTTTTAGTAATCGGAACGTTGGCCTCTTTCACTTTCAAACTGAGGAAAGAACTGGTGATCTCTAGAGGAATTGAAGTCATTAGCTGTTCCAGATTTACCTTCACTTTTTCAAGTTCTATTTTTGCCTTCTTTTTCTCGATTTCAGAGGTGTATTCATTCTCTTTAAGACTCAATTTCAGTTTGGCAAATTCAAGACTATCCCGAGCCTCAACAATCTCGTACCTATTGTTCATAGCCTTTTGGATACTCTCCTCCAGGTTTATCTCTAATGTTTCCAAAGAAAAAGTATCGGTGAGTTTAACCGGTAGATCCAGGGGTAGTCCCAGGACATTGTTGAGATCCATTCTAGCGTAAGTGAGGTCATTTTCAGCCTGGGTTAGGTCCCGTTGAGCCTGGGAAAGGTCTACTTCGGCTTGCATGACGTTCAACTCGCTGGCATCTCCCAAAGAGAACTTATTCTTCACTATCTCCAGATTCTCCTTGTTTTGCTCAACCGAGATCTGTTCAATTTGCACTTTTTCCTCGGATTTCAAAACTTCAAAGTATCGGTCAGTTATCCCCTCCAGCATCAACTCTTTCTCTTTCTCCTCAAAGGCATCTTGAGCTTTCTTAAAGTTAAGTTCAGCATTTTTTAGGGTGACAATCGAAGTTTTGAGCAAATTACTTATTTTAGCCTCCTCATATTCTGTCTCCTTGAGGCTTAGATCATAAGCCGCCTCCCTCAGGTCGAGATTGTTCTCAAGGCCGATGGCGATACTCTCCTCTAGACTCAACTGTTTCATGGAAGATTCCTGAGCCTCAGAACTAAAAGAAGCTAAAGTAATCAACACTACTACCACCGCTCCAAAAAGCAAACTTTTTCTCATTTGTTTCTCTCCTTTTGTTGGTTATTGACTGTTCTGTCTTTGTGAAAATCATGACTCTTTATTCTTTCCGCGAGAATGTTGGTCAGCTCCTCAGCTAGTTCCTCTGGTGACTACCTTAATCTTCTGAAGAATATTTCCCGAACAAATAAATTGAGCTCTGCTTCTTTATAGTTAAAGAAATGGGGGGAGGTTTTACCCTCCCCCTTCATCTATGTAAAAGGAGAGGAGGTGAAGTTTTCCTTCCCTCGTCGGCTTTTTGGTTACCGCCAAGAGCCACCCATAGGCCCTCTGCGGCCCATAGCTCTGCCAAATCCCCGACCCAAACCCAATCCGGGCAGCTTATCTAGCTGTTCCTTGGTGAGAAGGCTTTTCAACTTCAACCGGAATTCAATAGCTTTCTTCTGGATTTCAGCCTGAATGGGGGCCATCTCATCCACCAAGCCATAGACTCTAGTCAGATCGGGAGACTCCTCCAGGAGAAGTTTTTGGATCTTCAGTCTCTTTCTGGTAAGCTGCGTGCGCAAATCCAGGGTTTCCTCCTTAAAAGTAAGTCTCAGATCAGCTATCTTTTCCTTTTGCTCTCCGGTTAGGTCTAAGGTGCTGCGCCGACCGAGGGTCTGTTTTTCTGTCCAGCCCTTGACGACGAATTTTCGGCCTTGGGAACGAGGGGTTTTAGTTCCCCGCCCCTGAGCCGCAACACTACTAACCAATCCCGCTACCATTAAACCCGCTAGTACCAAAACTAGCCATTTTTTTCTCATCGCTAGCCTCCTTAAGATCTATTTTTTCAACAGTTAAAATCTTCCTTTTTTATATCCCTTCCACGGCTTCCCAGGATG
>Ga0315532_1001685_pt1 | contig 16003 bp, 12 predicted proteins | sample SalMarWE160370MG_FD_203082 | JGI IMG/M metagenome (GOLD analysis project Ga0315532, IMG submission 203082) | Salt marsh sediment microbial communities from the Plum Island Ecosystem LTER, Massachusetts, United States - Salt Marsh Sediment WE1603-70 ... | reverse complement strand
ATACCCTCCAGTTTAACAAAATATACCTACTAAAAACTGCTTGTCAAGACCATTAGCAACTTCAATAGAAACCACTAGATTACACTAGATTAACACAAGATTACCCAACCACACCCCATTTTATATTTTTTGTTTGTTTTAACTAAAACCCAAAACCCACGACCTAAAACCCAACACCTAATATCTGGCACAAATTTACAGTAATTTACACTAATTTTTTATTTTTTTTAGACTCATGACTCATAACGTAAAACTCATGACCCGGTCGCCCATTTTACTTAAAATCAAAAAATCAGCAAATTAACCTTCTGCCCTAAAAGCCTTGCGATAAAATCCTTTATCACTATTAATACCATAGATATCTATGTCAAAGATGATTAAAGAAAGCTTTATTGTTAAAAGTTTTAAAACTTGATTTTTAATGAATTTTTACCCATATTTTAAAAAACCCCTTGACATATAGGCAAAAATGCTTAAACTTCTTACATAACAATAAAAGGAGGCTATTAAATGAACAAAAAAGAATTGATAGACGCAGTAGCAAAGGATTGTGGATGCAAAAAATCGGAAGCTAAAGCAATGACAGAAAGTCTTATCGATAACATCATCAAGTCGCTGCAAAAGAAAAATCGTGTTGTTATTGTGGGCTTTGGAGTTTTTGACGTAAAGCATAGAAAAGCAAGGATCGCCAGAAATCCCCAGAAACCGAGTCAGACAGTTAAAGTTCCGGCACGAAACGTTCCTATCTTCCGTGCAGGTAAAAGCCTGAAAGAAGCTGTAAGGTAGAAAAAACGTAAAAATATTTAAAGATCTGGAAAGACAAATAATCCAATCCCTCAGGAAAAACAGAGCTTGGATTGGAGATGATACAGTTCAAATTAGCAAGAACCAGATCGTAAGTACAGACTCATTTATAGAGGGAGTGCATTTCACTCCCTCTATTTTTTCTCCCTACAATATTGGCTACAAAGCTCTTGCTTCCGCACTATCAGATATTGCAGCTGCAGGAGGCAAACCAAAATGGTATTTTTTAAACCTTGGTATCAGAGAAAATCAAACAATTAAAGAGATAAATGAAATTTTCCGCGGCCTGGAATACATGGAAAATAAATATTCTATTAAATTACTGGGCGGAGATACCGCCAGATCGCCTTTTTTATTTCTCAGCATCACAGTAGGAGGCAAAGCTGCGAATCCAATTTTCCGCTGCCGGGCACAAAAAAACGATAAGATTTACCTTACGGGAAATCTTGGCGGAGCCGCAATGGGGGTTTTTGCTCTCCAAAAAGGAATAAAAACACAACTGACCAAATATCATTTAAATCCGGAAATAAGGTGTGAGGAATCGCTTGTTCTTAGGAAAAAATACCGAATAAATTCAATGATAGACATATCCGATGGTCTTTTAATAGACGCAAATCATCTGGCAGAAGAGAGTAACAAAAAACTAAATATTAATTATGAAAAAATTCCTTTAACCCGGGGATGCAAAAAATTCGCTAAAGAGCATTCTCTCGATTTAAAAGAATTTGTTTTAACATCCGGAGAAGAATTCGAACTCCTGTTCACTTCTCCTGATAATATAAAAGAAACTTTCGTAAGTCAAATCGGAGATGTAACAAACGGAAAAGGGGTTTACATCGACGGAAAACTCACCCCTCCACGGGGATATAGACATTTTGAATGAAATGATTGGTATATCAGTAAATCAGTAAATGAGTAAATCAGTTAAAACAACAAAAAATTTTTAAATCTAAATTTATCCATCTATGTTTACTTTCCGTATTCTCCGAATCTATGTCGAATAGTTAAACAGTCAATTTACTACCTATCCACCCATCTACGCATTTACCCATTCTCTATTTTTGTCATCCGCGGCTAATTAAGAAAAAGACGCGGGTTTGCTTTTAAACTAAAGTCCGACTTCACTCCCTGGCGGAAAAGTTTATATCCCAGGAAACCAATCATCGCTCCGTTATCGACTGTAAATTCTTTATCAGGCGCAACCCATTCAACATATAACTCTTCAAGGCTTTTTCTTAAACGTTTATTGGCAGATACCCCCCCGGATACTGAGATTCTATTAATTCCGGTCATCTTCATAGCTCTTTTCAACTTAATAATCAATGACCGGATCGCCGATTTTTGAAAAGAAGCAGCTATATCTGGGATTCTGTGAACTTTTTCTTCCTGTGAAATATCCCGGTAAACATATAGAACGCTGGTTTTTAATCCTGAGTAAGAGAAATCTAGGGCTTCAGGATCAGGCACAGGAAAATCAAACGCGTCCTCGTTTCCTTCCTGTGCAAAACGCTCAATTGCAGGACCTCCAGGATAACCGAGACCGATAAGCTTAGAAACTTTATCGAAACTCTCACCACAGGCATCGTCAAGAGTCGAACCAAGAACCTCATAATCCCTGAAACCGCTGACCTTCACAATCGACGTATGGCCTCCTGAAACCAAAAGCGAAAGAAACGGATAAGAATACTCATCAAAAGTAATAAACGGAGAATAAATATGAGCTTCAAGATGATTAACACCCACAAAAGGTACTCCAATTGAATAAGATAATCCCTTTGCAAAATTCAAACCAATCAGAAGAGAACACAGTAAACCCGGACCATAAGTTACTGCAATACCATCAATATCACCCACGGTCTTCTTATTTTCTTTCAGAATTTCTTTAGTCATCAAAAGAACTCTTTCGGTATGCTCCCGTGAAGCTATTTCGGGTACGACACCCCCAAACCTACTATGAATCTGTTGAGAGTGAATCTTATTACATAAGACCTTACCATCTTCTAAAAGGGCAACACCTGTCTCGTCGCAGGAAGTTTCCAAACCCAGTATTATCAATGTCTTACTCTTATCTTATTCGGAAAAACCTCAATTAATGGGTTTCCTATAGTAATAGTTGTAAAAATTCCTTTAGGTATAGAATCCGGCGAAAGATATTCAATATTAGACACCATGCTCTTTGGCCCCACTATGACAACCTTATCCGGCTCAAAAGCCATACCTTTTACAGAAGTTATACTTACTTCTGTTCTAATTAACGAATCCAGCTCCACTTGAATAGAATCTGGAGCTTGAATCTCATAATCTTCAATCCCCAATAAAACCGGAAAAGAGAGTTTGCTTTCATCAAGTTCAAACTTGTAGATACCGGGAAAATCGTAAGACAACTTAATAACAGGAGAAATTTTCTTCAAAATATTATGCTGTCTCTTTTTAGCCCTGATTTTTAACTTAATTGAGTCAGAAGAAGTACCTTTTATAATTATATTTTTAGGGGTTTTTATTTGCACCATAAGGGTGCTATCAAGCACAACAATTTCATTGGTTTTTGCGTAATACCACAGAAGAACCGCAAAAACTACGGATGCTATAAGTGATATTATATTTCTTCTATTCTTAAATAAATCAAATCCCATTAATCTCTACCGTTACACTACCTTTTCTGATTTCTCCGATTTGCGTTCCCAATCCAATGTCTTCCTCACAGATTAAAATCATTCCTATACCCATATTGAAAACAGAAAACATTTCCCTTTCCGGTATCTCTCCTTTATTTTGAATAAATCTAAAAAGTGCCGGAACTTTGAAACTGGAAGGATTTATATGACAAGTAAGACCCTGCGGTAAAATTCGCGGAATATTGCCGTAAAATCCTCCTCCGGTAATATGAGAAATCCCTCTTATTTCACTTAAAAAAGGAAAAACTTCTTTGTAATAAGACTTATGGGGCACAAGTAATAAATCGCCCAGGATTCCACTGCACTCTTCTATATAAGCATCCAGGGAAAGTCCGGCATTCTTCACAATAGCCCTTATAAGAGAATAACCATTTGTGTGAAACCCTGAAGAGGTAAGACCGAAAACTTTATCTCCTTCCTTAATCTTACTCCCATCTATTATTTTATCCTGTTCCACTATACCTGTTATCTGAACCGCAAGATCAAAGATATTATCCCCATACAGATCGGGCATCTCGGCGGTTTCCCCCCCAATAAGGGAACATTCATTTTCCTCGCAAGCCGCAGCCATACCCTTTACAACCTCAGTTATTACCTTTTTATCAAGTTTACCTGTACCAAAATAATCGAGAATATACATTGGCCTGGCTCCCATAACCAGAATATCATTAACACAATGATTCACAATATCATGACCCAAACCTTCATAATAGCCATACTCGGCAGCAAGGAGGATTTTCGTACCAACTCCATCAATCGATGAAACAAGAACAGGATTTTCATATCCTGCTGGGATTTTATATGTTGCACCAAAATGGCCGGGAGAATTTAGAACGTTATTTGTTAAGGTTTTTTTTATTAAATATTTAATCTCTGAAAGGGCATCCTCTGCCTTTCGGATATCAACCCCTGCATCTTTATAGAGCATTAATGTTCTTTGGCTTCTCCGAGATAACGCTTAGCCTGGGCATGAGTGGGATCTGCGCTAAGCACTTGTTGGAAATACTTTATTGCTTGTTTATAATTACCGTCGAAATAAGCACTCAAACCCTTAGTGTAAAGGTCAGCAATTTGCTGTTTGGATAAAGAAGGTTTCTTTTTTACCGGAGCCTTCTTTGTAACCTTAGGGGTTGTTCTGGTTTTAACAGGCTTCCTACTTCTTGCATCCAATCTATCCCTTAAACTTTGAATATGTTTTTGGGTTGCAGCGGGGTTTTCCTCCCAAGCGAGAACCTGCTCCCACAGAGTTATTGCGCCCCTTATATCCCCGGATCCCTCACGAGCTCTTGCTTTATTCTTCAGCGAACCAATATTGTCTGCAAACGCTTTCTTAACCAGCTGCAAACCTTTCTGTGCTTTCGTATTTTTCGGATATAAAGCAATTGCTTCTTCAAGTTTTTTTCTTGCTTCTTTAAGACGACCATATTTATAATCAGCAGCGGCTGCTTTTGTTAAATCCATAGATTGTTTAACCACAGGATTTATCACTTTAGATAAACTAATCTCAAAATCCAAATCACCTCGGGCTTTAACCGGAATATTGGCTGTTTTCATTTTGTATCCGGCAGCGAAAACGGTAATTTTGTAAACATCGGGTTCCAATTGAAGTACGGTTTCTTTTGTAGTTAAAATATCAAAATTTCGCTCAACATTCCCTTTTGAAATAATAATTTTACCCGGAATACGGCTTCCGTTACTTTGATCCTTTAAGGCTATCCTTAACGTACCCGTTTCATCAGCTTTGCCTTCACCACCTACCGGATTAAAAGACAAAGATAAACTCAACCAGGGAGCATTGATTAAAGAATCCGAATCAGCGAAAAAGTGCTCGATTTTATCCAGGCTCAAAGTACCTTTCCATATACCAGCCTCATACCGGAATCCCATATTTGCATCTCTACCATCCGTTTCAAGAATAAACGCAGCCCCAACAGGAAAAGAAAATTTCATTCCGCTGAAAAGACCGACTCCAAAGTCTTCGTGCTTCTCATCGGAAAAAGCATCTATGTTCAAATACTTACTACGCGGACCATAACCTACAAATCTCCCCCGCCCTAAACCAAACGTCATCTCAACAATACTGCTTAATTCCTTCGTAGCAACCAGATAAGCTGAAGCCACTTCCGGCGGTCTCGGAGAATACAACTCATCTATTAAACCTGCCTCCCCAAGCGGAGATACATGACTCTTATTTGTAATATTTTCAAGACCAAGAGATAAACTGGGGAAAGAACCACTCTGTTCCATAATTTGATAAGCTAAATCGAGACAGAAGGTTTTTTCCGTATACACTTTTAAGCCCGCAATAAAACCAGATATACCGTATTCTATTGAACCGTTAACGTCAAAATTATTCACGGCTTCACTGGAGAGGGCGTAACCTCCATTAAAATTAACGAAAAACCCGTCTGAAATATTTGCAGTTGGGAGATCTATGTAACTTCTCCAACTGCAATTTTGAGCAAAAACATCGGCAACGTCAAAAAAGAAAAAAACTATTATGATTCCAGCTAAATATCCTATAATTTTCTTCATATTATTATAAATAATACTGATTTTTCAAACCTTGTCAAGGGGGAAATCGGAATACACACAGGAAAGTTCATACACACATTCTATAAAATGAAGGGATTTTTAAAACCGGGAAACAATACTGCCATTAGACGGTTGACATAAACTGACAAATTATTATTATTATTTTAATAATAAGGAGTGAAAAAATGAACAAAAAAACATTTATACTGCTATTTTTCATCATAGGCATACAAATCGATCCGGTTTTTGCCAGAGATTACGAAAAAATTAACATAACGGATTTTCGAATCGAATCACCTCCCAAAACTGACCACAAACCCAAACAAATAAAAAGCCTTTCCTCACGCTTAGACAGACTTTATAAACTTCACGCCGAGAAGGGAGAATATATACAATTCGCCAGGCAATCCGATCTGCAACTTATCGAAGATAGAGTAGTTGTAACTATTTCAACCAAACCGGGTATTACAACGGCAGACATCGATGAGAATAATTTAAGAGTTTTCGGCTCAAGGATTCAAGCAAAAGCAAAACACTCCATGAGAGTTGAAATACCAATAAGCGAGCTTGAGAATGTATCAACCGCAATTAAAGAACTCGGAGTAATCAGCCCGCCCCTGAGACCAAAGGAACACGCTGTCACCAGTGAAGGTGTAGACTCAATGAACGCCGACGAATGGCAATCGTGGGGCTATACGGGTTCAGACGTTAAAGTCGCCGTTATCGATGGTGGATTCATGTCCTTAACAGCTGCACAGGCTGAGGGTGATATACCTTCATCCTATGATAGTTGCAATTTTACGATTAGCGGATTCCAAGCCACAACTCCTCATGGAACCGCGGTAACCGAGGCAATCTATGATTTAGTACCCGACGCGGAATTTTATTTATATAAGATAGTAGATGGGACCGATTTTGAAAACGCAAAAGATTCCTGTATTAAGTATGGTATTAACATTATTAATCATTCCATGGGATGGTATAATGCCAGTTACTATGACGGCACGGGACCCATCTGTGAAATCGCCGATAGTGCCATTTCCAATGGCATTTGCTGGGTCAATTCAGCAGGCAATGAAGCAGAAACGCATTATCGTTCTGTCTTTGCTGATGCTGGCGACAAAACACATGATTTCAGCGGCAGCGTCCGAAATATTAACTATTTCGGACCCGGGACCGGACCTGCCTATAACATTCCTGCAGGGTCTACAATCGATGTGTTTCTGAACTGGGACGCTTATCCAACAACCACGGAAGATTATGATCTGGAATTATATTATTGGACAGGATCAACCTGGAACCTGGTCGCTTCTTCCACTAATGATCAAGCCGGCGGCTACTCATATCCCACTGAACAAATCTCTCACGTAACCACACATACAGCCCCATACGGTGTGGTTGTCCGGGAGGATACGACCACCACGGACCATGACTTTACGCTTTTCAACTGGATAGCTTCTTTTAATTATCAGACTGCGTCGAGCAGCATCACAGACCCTTCGAGCGCGACAGATGTTATTTCTGTCGGTGCTATAGATAGAACTGACTATACCAGTGGACCCCAGGAAGACTTCAGCTCACAAGGACCGACAACTGACGGAAGGACCAAACCGGATGTTGCAGCACCCGACAACTGTATTTGCTACGCCTATGGTGGACCCTGGTCCGGCACTTCCCTATCATCACCCCATACAGCCGGAGTTTGCGCCCTGATTAAATCACGATATCCCGGATATAGCAATAGTGATATCCGCAGTTATTTATATACGGATTGTACGGTCGATTTGGAAACCGCCGGAAAAGATAATATCTACGGATGGGGAAAAGTCGTTATGCCATACATTTCCTTAACAATCACCTCTCCCAACGGCGGAGAAAATTGGCAGGTAGCAAGCAGTCATGATATTACCTGGACTTCAAGCGGAACCAGCGATACCGTTCATATAGAATATTCAACCAACAACGGTTCGAGCTGGTCAGACGTAATTGCCATTATACCCGATACCGGGGCTTATTCATGGACGATACCCGATACACCTTCAGACAGTTGTTTTGTTCGAATAATTGATACGATTGGAAGTCCATCGGATACCAGTGATGCGATATTCAAAATCTTCTCTACTCCTTTCACTACCGTAATCTCCCCAAACGGAGGAGAAGACTGGCAGGTCGGGAGCAGTCATGATATTACCTGGACCTCGGGCGGTACAAGCGGAGACGTTCAAATCGAATATTCAATAAACAATGGCAGCTCATGGACCGAAGAAGTCGCCAGCACACCTGATGTTGGAACTTATTCCTGGACAGTTCCGGACGCGCCTTCAGGAAATTGCCTTGTTCGTGTTAGTGACACAGATAGTGATCCTTCCGATGTCAGCGATGCGATATTTACGATATCTCCCGTTCCCTATATCACAGTAACCTCCCCTAACGGTGCTGAAGACTGGCAGGTCGGGAGCAGTCATGATATTACCTGGATTTCAAGCGGAACCAGCGGTACCGTTCATATAGAATATTCAACCAACAACGGTTCGAGCTGGTCGGACGTAATTGCCATTATACCCGACACCGGGGCTTATTCATGGACGATACCCGATACACCTTCAGACAGTTGTTTTGTTCGAATAATTGATACGGTTGGAAGCCCATCGGATACAAGTGATGCGATATTTGCAATTTCCCCGGCTCCATACATAACAGTTATAACCCCAAACGGCGGAGAAGACTGGGGAGCAAGTTATAGTTATGATATTACCTGGACCTCGAACGGAACAAGCGGCGGCGTTCACATAGAATATTCGGCTAACAACGGTTCGAGCTGGTCGGATGTAATTGCCAGCATACCCGACACCGGGGTTTATTCATGGACGATACCCGATACACCTTCGGACAGTTGTTTTGTTCGGATAACTGACACGGTTGGAAGTCCGTCGGATACAAGCGATGCGATATTTACGATCTCACCTATTACATCCATTCCTATAGCTAAATTGCCTGAGGTTTATTCTTTTGATGTGAACGGAATAACAGGAAGCAATCAATTTAAAATAAAATACGCTCTTCCCGAAAAGGCTAAGTTCATATTAGAGGTGTATGATATAAAGGGAACAAAGATGAAAGAGATTTCAGAAGAGAGTAACGCAGGCTATTATTCAAGAAAGATAGATATGAGAGGTAACCCAGCGGGCGTGTACTTCATTAGAATGAAAGCAAACAGAGAAGCATTTACCGGAATACGCAAAGTTATATTAATTAAATGAATCGGTAAATGAGTAAATAGTCAATTATTTAACTATTCAACTTAGATTCGAAGAATCTACGGTCTGCCGTCCGCGGTCTTTGGTCGGCCCCAGACCTAAGGTCTAACCTTGTTTTGACCTTGACATTACAAGATATATTTTTATAATCTTACAGGGAAATAAAAGCATCATAAATTAAGGAGGGCTTAATGATTTCAAGATATAAAATTGAGGAAATCGACAAAATCTGGTCGGACGACAATAAATTTAAAACATGGTTTAAAGTCGAACTTGCCGTTCTTTTTGCCCGTGAAAAACTCGGAGGAATCCCAGTCGGAACCGGAAAATCTTTACAAGGAATTGAAATTTCGGCGGAAAGAATAAAAGAGATCGAGAAAAAAACCAGACATGATGTGGTATCCTTTATCACCGCTGTCGAAGAAAAAGGAGGCGATTCCACTCGATTTTTCCACCAGGGGCTCACATCGTCAGATATTGTCGATACTTCTTTCGCTCTGCAGGTTAAAGAATGTTCCGCAATTATAAAAAAAGAACTCAAAAATATACTTGAAATTTTAAAAGAAAAAGCACTCGAATGTAAAGGAATACCTATTATAGGAAGAACTCATGGTATCCACGGAGAACCCACTTCTCTCGGACTCAAGTTTCTTTCCTGGTACTCTGAAATGAAAAGAGCGAGTAAGCGATTCGACAGAGCTTCAAAAGAAACCGGATACGGAAAAATTTCCGGAGCAATGGGAAATTTCGCGCACCTTGACCCCGAAGTAGAAGAGCTTGCTCTGAAAAAACTAAATTTAAAACCGGAACCCATTTCTACTCAGGTCGTGCCGCGAGACAGGTATGCCGAATATATATTTACAATAGTTACCATCGGTTCAACAATCGAACACATAGCAAACGAGATACGACACCTGCAAAGAACTGAAATAAGGGAATTAGAAGAACCTTTTAAAAAAGGACAGAAAGGCTCATCAGCAATGCCTCACAAAAGAAATCCTATACTCTGTGAACGCCTTTCAGGAATGAGCCGCTTACTCCGTTCATACTTAATAACAGCCATCGAAAATATAATCCTGTGGAACGAACGAGATATTTCTCACTCTTCTACGGAAAGAATCTTTTTTCCGGACGCTACAGGGCTTATTGTATATATGCTAAGAAAACTCGCTTTCGTTGTAAAGGATATAAACATATACAAAGACAATATTGAAAAAAACATCTGGCTCACAAACGGACTTGTGTTTTCGCAAAGGGTTCTCATAACTCTACTCGATAAAGGAGTAAAAAGAGAAGAAGCTTACAATATCGTACAGGAAAACGCCATGGAAGTCTGGCAAAAAGGCGGTAATTTTAAAGAAAAAATTGAAAACGATGAAAGAGCCAAGAAATATATAAATAAAGAAGAATTGGAAAATCTATTTGACCCAAAAAGTTATCTGAAAAACGAAGAAAAGATATTCAAAAGAGTTCTTTCATGATAATTTTCACGGACCTTGATAACTGCATGCTTGATTCTTCATATTCGGCAATTTCTATCCGTGATTTTATACATAACTTAATAGAAAAAGGAATCACAATAGCTGTTATTTCAAGTAAGACATCCGCGGAAATCGATTTTTTTATCAAGGAAATGAACTTCTCTGGCCCATATGCCGCGGAAAACGGGGGACTGGTCGTAATCGACGGAAAAAGAAAAGAATTAGGCACAAAATCCGAAGGAATAAAGAATGATTTACACAATATTGCAAAGGAACAAAACGTAAGAATAGAGATATTCTCAGAAATGAGCGCAGAAAAAATCAAAGAACTTACCGGACTACCGGATTATTTAATTCCACTGGCAAAAAACAGAAATTTTTCAGAGCCTTTTCGTTTTTTAACTACTGAGGACCCTAATTTTATCGAAGAACTAAAATCTCTTGGTTACACAATTTACTGGGGAGGTATTTTTTATCAGTTATACCGGGGTTCATCAAAAGGTAAGGCTGTAAAAATTATCAGGGAAAAAAGGAATGGTTATTCCGTAGGTATCGGAGACTCTCCAAATGATTATTCTATGCTTGATGAATGCGATTATTCTATTTTACTAAAAAGCAAAAAAAACAAAAAATATAAAAGCTTTGAAGACTTTGGACCACTTGCCTGGAAAAAAGCTGTAGAACAAGTATTGGAGGAAAGAAATGTCTGATTTTTTTCAAAATGGTATTATAACAACATTACACAAATTACCGGGTTATTCTCTTGATAAGATTGAAAATAGTATTAGAGTAATTTCAAAAGAAAGAAAATTTGCCCTGCTCCTGCCTTCTCTCTACTCGGAACTTGAAGGTAAAGCTCTTCCCGGAATTGTCGAACAACTAAAAGAAGCGGACTATATACACGAAGTGGTGGTATCTCTCGATAAAGCAAATAAAAAACAATTCGACCTCGCAAGGAAATTTTTCTCTAAAATACCTACAAAAACAACTATTCTCTGGAACGATTCTCCGCAAATTCAAGATATATTGAAACGACTTAAAAAAAATGGACTTGACCCGGGCAAAAGAGGAAAAGGGAGAGGTGTCTGGACGGCTATGGGCTACATTTTGGCCAAGAGTGAAGTGTATATGGTAACTTTACACGACTGCGACATACGTACTTATTCAAGAGATATTTTAGCCCGTCTTACTTATCCGGTACTTTCCAAACGTCTCAATTACGATTTCGCAAAAGGTTATTACGCAAGAGTTGCGGATGTGCTGCACGGAAGAGCGGTACGACTTTTCTTCTCACCTCTTTTAAAAGCACTCAAGAAAATTTTTGGCGACCGGGAGTTTTTCGATTATCTCGAATCCTTCCGCTATCCTCTTTCCGGAGAAGTGGCAATGATAACCGAATTAACGAGAAGAGTTCGCTTTTCTTCCGACTGGGGGCTGGAGATAGGTCTCTTGCGTGAAATTTATACCCACCTGGATCTATCCAGCATATGCCAGGTAGATTTAGTAGATCGCTATGATCATAAACATCAAGAATTTGACTCTGATAACATAACCTCGGGTATAATGAGAATGGCAATAGACATCGCAAGAACATTTTTCAGAGTACTTTCTCAGGATGGAATAATTTTCTCGCCGGAAACCATACGAACTCTTAAAATAACATATTATGATTATGCCATGGAATTTGTAGAAAAATACAAGAACTTAGCTCTGATAAATGGTCTCAAATATGACCGAAACAGAGAAACGATCGCAATTGAAAAGTTTACTACGGCATTTGATATAGCAACGCAAGAATTCTACAAACATCCACTGGGTTCTCATTTGATACCGACCTGGGGAAGAATAGACTCCGCGATGCCCGACTTACTTGAAACAGAAATACCTGACATAGTGGATAAACTCAATGGGAGGTAGGATGAAACTCATTACGGCAATACGAAACGACTTAAGAAGAAGACTCGAAGATATAGAATCAGCGGATATTCTTGTTGGAATCCCTGCTTACAACGTCGATGATACCATAGACTTTGTAATAAAACAAATTGGAGATGGGTTAGCCGAACACTGGAAAGACTGTAAATGTTTGATACTGATTGCGGACGGAGGTTCTGTGGACGATACAAGAGAAGTAGCAAGAGATACAGAACTACCTCCCTATATCGAAAAAGCAGTCAGCATATACAGAGGTTTCCCGGGAAAAGGTTCAGCTGTAAGAGCTATTCTTGAAGCCTCGGAATTTCTTGGTGCCAAAGCTACACTTATGGTAGATTCAGACCTACGCTCCATAGGTCCAAAATGGATGAAAAACCTTATCAGCCCAATAATTGATGAGGGATATGATTATATCGCTCCTTACTATAAAAGGTACAAATACGATGCCACAATTACAAATAATATTGCCTACATGTTGATAAGAGCTATATGGGGTAAAAGAGTCAGACAACCAATAGGAGGGGACTTTGCCTTTTCCTCAAATCTTGTAAGTTCTCTTCTCAAGGACCAGAGATGGGACACTGATGTAGCCAAATTCGGTATCGACACATGGATAACTACAACAGCTGTTAAAAACGGATACAAATTAGGACAAACCAGACTCGGGGCTAAACTACATGAAGCAAAAGACCCTTCAAAACACCTGGGTCCGATGTTCCTCCAGGTCGTCATTACAACCTTTGAACTAATGGAAGACTTTGAGGATTCATGGAAAAAAATTGAAGGCTCGAATCCTGTAGATATACTCGGAGAGGAAATTGGTTTAGAGCCCGAGGAATTTGATATAGACTTGCATTCACTTGCCGAATCCTTCAAATCCGGATGGAAAAACTTCCATTCTCTATGGAACGATATCTTAAACCCCAACTCCTTTACACTCCTAAAAACAATAAGTAAAGAAAAAGATTATTCTCTACTAAATCATGAAAACTGGGCGAGAATTGTTTACGATTTCGCCGCGGCATTCCATCACTGCGAAAGACATCATGCAAAACTAATAAGCACACTGCTTCCCTTATATAATCTTAGAGTTGCATCTCTTTACCAATCATCAGTTAAAATGCAAAACGACGATTTCGAAAACCTTGTTGAGGAGGCTGCCCTTACTTTCGAAAGGAATAAATCTTATCTTCTCGAGAGATGGGAAAAGTAGTCTCAATTCTCCACTATTCTGCACTACCTGTAATAGGAGGAGTGGAGTTAACCGTCGATATACACTCGAAACTCTTAAAGGAAAAAGGTTTTAAGGTTAATATAATTGCCGGAGACGGAAACCCGGATAAATTTATTCAGGAACTGGGTTCTTCTTATTATAAAGAAATGAATAAAAAAATACTGCGAGGGGTAACCCCGAAAGAATTTTCAAAGGAAGTCAAGAAAGTAAAGAAAAAAATAATTAAAGCTTTGAAAGATTCAGATGTTCTGATCGTCCACAATATTTTCACAATGCATTTTAATCTCATAGCCACTGCAGCTTTAATTGAAACATCAAAAGAAATAAAAACCATAGGCTGGGTACATGATCTTTCTTATGTTGATACCACATATACCCTACCCCCTCCGGGAAACTCTCCGCTTAGATATATATCAAACTCGACTCCCGGAATCAAATGGGTAACAATAACAAATTATAGAAAAAATTTGCTCTCAACTTTTTTTAATATTAAAAAAAGTAACATAGAAGTAATACATAACGGAATAGACCCTTATGTTATACTGCCTCCTGATATGAAAAAAACCGCAAAAAAATTAAAAATTCTGGATCATTATCCTATAGCACTTTTTCCTTCCAGAATAACCAAAAGGAAAAATTTCGAGCTTGCTATAGACATAACCTCGAAATTAAAAGGAGACCCCTTGCTACTTTTGTCCGCCCCACCCGACCCACATAACCCAGCCTTTGTGTCTTACAAAAAGGAACTTAAAACGCGGGCAAAGAAGGAAGGCGTTAAATTGATAATGTTTTCCGAACATTGCCCGATAAAAGATATTGAGCCCTTTTATTTTCTGGGAGACTTCCTTCTTATTACCAGCAGAATGGAGGGTTTCGGTCTACCTGCTATCGAAGCATCACTGTTCCGATTACCAGCCGCACTTTCAAACATTCCTCCTCTGAAAGAAATCGAAAAATATTTTAAATCTCACATATTTTTCGACCTTAACGAAAAACCTAAAGAAATCGCGAAAAATATTGACGTCTTCTTAAAAAACAACAATACTATACAAGATAGAAGAATGATAATTGATAATTTCAGCTGGGATACAATTTTAAAGAAGAAACTAATCCCTTTAATTATGTCTGATTGAATATTGAGATATCAGAATATCCTCGTATTGGCCCTCGAAGGGCAGATTACTATGGATCGCTTGGTATCTTGAGGGATAGGGAGAGGCATTCTGATCTTAGCGTTAAATACGCAAGTGAATCCGGGCCTTCTCTTTATCCCTTTATTTCTTTCTTCCAACATATTCTTTAGACTATAAGGGTTATTCTTAATAATTCTACCCCATATCCAGGCATATTTATTTGTAGTATAACATACGAGTGAATTGGTGAAAAATATTGTTATGTGAAAGTCTGTGTAATGTGTGCTTGATTGAAGTTTAGGATTCAAGGATCCAAGGTTTTAATTGATAAGACAACAAAAGAATCTTGTGATAATCTTGTGTAATCTGTGGTTTAAATTAGCGGCTTTACCGCGTTAGGCCTACCTGAGCTTTCTTAAGACTCTCTTAGAAACCTCTTTAAGAGGTTCGAAAATACCAATCCCCTCAACCGCAACACCTTCACAGAAGAAAGCACCGCGGGGATTCAAAGCGTCTTCTAATTCATTAAGGGAAACAATGTTCGGCAGATCTCTCTTATTATATTGAATAGCCAAAGGTATCTCTTCAACCTTTTTATGGTATTCAGCTAAATTATCGTTAAGATTATCCATGGAATCAATATTATCTTCAAATCTTTCTATCTGTGAATCAGCAACAAATATAAGACCATCAACGCCTTTCAATATAAGCTTTCTGGAAGCATTATAGTAAACCTGACCGGGAACGGTATAAAGATGAAAATGAACCGAAAAACCTTTAACGGTTCCCAAATCCACAGGCAAGAAATCAAAGAAAAGAGTTCTATCCAATTCGGTATCAAGACTCATCAATTTTCCCCTATGATCAGGATGTACCTTTGAATATATGTGTTTAATATTGGTAGTTTTACCACCAAGTCCCGGACCATAGTACACTATTTTACAATTTA
>Ga0315532_1001684_pt1 | contig 16007 bp, 15 predicted proteins | sample SalMarWE160370MG_FD_203082 | JGI IMG/M metagenome (GOLD analysis project Ga0315532, IMG submission 203082) | Salt marsh sediment microbial communities from the Plum Island Ecosystem LTER, Massachusetts, United States - Salt Marsh Sediment WE1603-70 ... | reverse complement strand
CCCATCCTTCTGCCGGTCAGCAATCCTGACATAGTAATCCTTATGTTGCACCTGGCTTGCGGGATGAAGTCCTCTATCCCCTTTAACATCTGTCTGGGCTCCGGTAACACCAGCGTCTGTGCTTTGTAGATGTTCCCGATAAAGCTCTACATGCTCAATATAGTTGGTGCCCAGTTTGCTGTCCATCCTTCCAGCGACAACCCTTGACGCAGCCAGGCCATCAACGCCCATGCTATGCAGGCCCACTCCGCCAAACCTGGAACCCTCTATGTAGGCCTGCCTCTTGCGTAGAAGGTCTTCGGATGTTTTGGGTGCTGTCCACAGGAAATGGACATCTTCGCCCTTCTCATTCTGGGCCACGAAGAGGTCGCGATACTCAGGGTCATTAGTAAGAACATAATCCATACACCCCCCCTTTACAACTCTCCTCAGAATTGGGTGTGTTGTTACATCCTTTACCTTTTCTCCTGAGTTATAAATCACCCTGCCATCCCTCAAGCTCTCCAGATACTGCTCAACGGTTCTAATCATGGTAACCTCCTTACTCTTCCATGTATTGTTTTTGTTACCTTACATGGTCTGTAATCTCTACATAACAAAACCTCCTTACTTTTGTCTATCTAAATTTATCCTAGCTAACCCTTTTCATAAGTTCAAAGATAGCACCGCCCGGTCCACCAGCATCCAAGTAGGCAAAGTTACCCGGGTCATGGATGAAAAGCTTGGCTCCCTGTGCCACGAGGTTAGAAACCTCGGCATCTACATCATCCACGTAAAAGCCGATGTGATGCAAACCTTCTCCCCAGTTATCAAGGAAGCGGGACTGGAATATCCTGCCCTCCGTACACTGTACAAGCTCAATCTGTACTGGTCCTAAGTAGGCAAAGGCCATCCTTATCTTCCAGGGGCGCCCCTTGGCATCACTACCGCCACCTTCGCTGAAGGTCCACGGCCCAATGCCGTATAGTGCTGACCATGCCTCAATAACCTTGTCAATGTCCTTTACCGCGAAACTAATCTGGTCAACCGTTTTTGGCTGGAACTTGTGAGTCTGGCTACTTTCCATATTGGTTAACCTCCTTTTCTGTAGCAATTAGTTCCCATATTAACCAGTATCTCCTATTCTAACCCGGTCTCTTATGGAGGGAACCTCACCAAGATTTGCCTACATTTTGAGGATGCTCTTTCTCGGCCTGCTTGTCAAGAAGGCAAAGGCTTCTGTCTAACTTCCCGGTTCTCTCGCCTGATAGTGGCTTGATTGGTGAGGCGATTATGCAGTATATAATAAAGAAAAAACAAAGGAGAGTGAAGATGGGTATTGTCAACTTTTCTCTAGAGGGCAAGGTAGCGCTGGTAGCCGGGGGGAGTCGGGGTATTGGTCAGGCCAGCGCCCTGGCATTTGCCGAGGCTGGGGCAGATGTGGTGGTAAGCAGCCGGAAGCTTCCTGACCTAGAGGTAGTAGCTGAGGAAATCCGGGCCAGGGGTAGAAAGGGCCTGGCGATAGCCGCCCATATTGCAAAGATGGAAGAGTTAAAAGACCTGGTTGAAAAAGTAATGGCTGAGTTTGGCAGGATTGATATCCTGATGAACAATGCTGGCACCAACCCTTACTACGGTCCCATAATAGATGCTGAAGAGCGGGCATGGGATGTAACCATGAGTGTTAACCTCAAGGGGCCGTTTCTGCTCAGCCAGATGGTAGCTAAAATAATGCGGGAACAGGGTGGTGGTAGCATTGTCAATACGGCTTCGGTTGGCGGGATCAGGCCAGGGGGACAACAGGGAATCTACAGCGTCACCAAGGCTGCCCTGATAATGCTGACCAAGGTTATGGCTAAGGAGTGGGGTCAGTATAACATCCGGGTCAACGCCATTGCCCCGGGGGTTATCAAGACGCGACTGAGCGAAGCGCTATGGAAGGAACCAGCGGTTGGTGAAGCTGCCGCTAGGCGTACTGCCCTGGGCCGTCTTGGGGAGGTCGAGGATGTAGCCAGAACCGTGCTCTACCTGGCATCAGATGCCTCCAGCTACATAACCGGGGAAACCATCATCATAGATGGTGGCATAGCGTAGATGACGGGTGACTCGCTGGGCCTCCTTCGTTGATAGCTGATGATGATTTGTTACCAATAAAGTAAAGCCCTCTTAAGGATAAAGATTCCTCAGCGCTTCTTGAAGCATAGATGGAGCCTGCTCTAGCATTCTGAGTTAAGAGATGGAGGGGATGGAGCGAGAGAGGACGTGTGCGTAGTCAAGTATTTAAGGCAGGACTTATCAATGGAGTATACGAGCGATAACTCTGGCCCTGTCAAGCTCGGCATTATTGCACAATTGGGAGTTCTGTTTAATCACATTCCGTCAGAATGTTAAGTCAGTCTGGCTACTCTGCTGAACTTCCAATAAGTAGTAATCTGCCCTTGCACCTCTTTTCGTACCCTGCTTGGAGGGAATGCCAATTTCATTTAGAAGCTGATTTGGCTTGACAATCAGGCCGAAAGGGTCATAGAATCCCAGTGCCGGGAGAGATGAGGGATAAGTATCGCCTCATCGTAAGTTGAAATGGGAAATCCTGGGTAACATGATGAAAGGGGGAGGCAATATGGTCTCAGGGGGATCAGAAAAGTTGGAAGCCCTCAGGCGAGAGATTCGAGACTGGCTGAGGGCAAACCTGCCCAAGGGGTGGGGAACACCGGAGTACGTGGCGCCCGAGCCGTACAGCAAACAGAGCCACGAACAGGGTAAGGAGTGGACAAAGAAGTGCTACGATGCCGGCTATACCGGGTTTGGCTACCCCAAAGAGTATGGCGGCATTGAGCGACCGCGAGAGGAGATAGCGGTTATTCAGGAAGAAATGGCCCGCACCGGGACACCTGGTGGCCCGCTATCCCTGGGTCTGCTGGTGGGAGCGCCGACCATCCTCTCCCACGGTGAGGAGTGGATGAAAAAGCGTTTCATCCCCAAGGTACTCAGTGGGGAGGAAAGCTGGTGTGAGGGATTTTCTGAGCCCGATGCCGGGTCGGATTTGGCCAACGTCCAGACCACCGGTGTGAGGGATGGAGATGAGTGGGTGGTCAACGGACAGAAGACCTGGACAAGTATGTGGGAATTCGCTGACTGGTGTCTGCTGGTAGTGAAAACAGAGCCCGATGCAGCCAGACACCGCAACCTGAGCTACTTTGTCTTTGACACGACCACGCCGGGCTTCAGCCGAAGACCACTGCGCCAGATGTCCGGCGAAGCCGAATTTGGCGAGATGTTTTTCGATGACATGCGGATTCCCCACAAGAACATGATGGGAGAGCAGGGAAGGGGCTGGTATGTGGCGATGACCGCCCTTCAGCACGAGAGAAGCGGTGGTGGGGCCTTCTACGGTGGTGCTGGAGGCGTCGGCCTTGCCGGCCTCGCTGACAGGCGTGCTGCAGCTATCGAGGGTATCGTTGACGTGGCCAAGAATACCAGACGCTACGGCAAAGTGGTCTGGGAGAACGACATTTTTCGCCAGCGGATAGCCCAGTTCGCTATCGAGGCTGCGGCGATGAGGTGGAGTGGCGCTCGTATGGTGGCTAAGATGCGCAAAGGAATACCGCTCGGAAATGAGCCGTCGGTTGTGAAGAACTTCCAGGCGGAGATGAGGCAGCGGCGCGGCGACATGGTCATGGAGATTCTGGGAGCCTACTCTCAACTTGTCAGGGGGTCAGAATTCGCCGTAAACGAAGGCGACTGGGTGTACGATATGCTCAGGTCGCGCGGCGCCACCATAGAAATGGGCACCTCGGAGATCAACCGCAACATCATTGCCGAGAGGATACTGGGACTGCCCAGATAGGGGCAGGAGTCGAGGATTCGCCCGGATTATTCCTATCCGAATCAAGAAGAGGGAGCAGAAAACATGGAATTTATCCTTAACGAAGAGCAAGAAATGCTAAAAGCAATGGCTCGAGACTTTCTGGCAAATGAATGCCCCAAGACACTTGTGAGAGAGATGATGGAAGACGAGGTCGGCCATTCCCCGGAACTGTGGAAGAAGATGGCGGACGTTGGATGGCTGGGCCTGATACTTCCCGATGAATACGGGGGCACCGGGATGAACTTCCGCGATCTGACAATTCTCTGTGAGGAGATGGGGCGAGCCATGCTGCCCGGCCCGTTTCTTTCAACTTTGCTTCTCGCTGGGATGCCGATTCTCACTGCCGGCACCGAGGAGCAGAAGAAGGAATACCTGCCCAAGATAGCCAATGGAGAGCTAGTTCTCACGCTTGCCGTGCTGGAGAAGGATGGAGACCTGTGGCCTGAAGGAATTCAGGTCAAGGCTACTCAACGAGGTGATGACTACATCATTGACGGCACCAAGCTATTTGTCCCTGACGCTAAGGCAGCGGACTACATACTGGTTGCCGCCCGTACCAATCGCAGCACCGACCCTGAAGAAGGAATCACTCTCTTCCTAGTAGACACCAGGGAATGGGGCATATACGTCACTCCGCTGAAGACCATGGACGAAACCAGAAAGCAGTATGAGGTCATCTTCAACAGAGTGGCAGTTGCGGCCAAGAACATTGTCGGTGAACCACATGGCGGCTGGCCGGTTATTAAAGATACGGTGCTCAAGGCAACAGCAGCGCTCTGCGCTGAGATAGTGGGCGGAGGCGAGTGGGTGCTTGAGACCGCCGTCAACTACGCCAAAGAGAGGGTGGCATTCGGTGTACCGATTGGCAACTTCCAGGCCATCAAACACAAGTGCGCTGACATGTACAGCGGACTCGAGTACGCCAGGTCTCTCATGGAATGGGCAGCCGAGGCAATAAGAGAGGATTCCCCCGATGCCCCTATGGCGGTCTCTATGGCCAAGAGCTACTGTGGTGATACCTATAAGATGGTTACCGACCATGGGATTCAGATTCACGGTGGCATAGGCTTCACCTGGGACCACGATATGCACCTCTACTTCAAGCGAGCAAGGTCAACCGACACCGCCTTCGGTGATAGCAATTACCACCGAGAGTTGATAGCGGCGTACTACGATTGATAGAGAAGGTAGGCAACGAAGGTACAATCTGCAGACGAATGACACAACCTGCTTCGTTACCAGGATGTCTGAGGAAACTCGACTTCCATATCAGGGTTTTTGTAGAACAGCGGCCTGAACGCCAGCAAGGAACCCCAGAAGGTCACCTTGGAATGGACGAACACTGGGGAATCTATTTTACTCCCGCAGCGACTAGGTGAATGCCACGTCAAAGGAAAGAGGGCCACGTCCCATCAGGTTGTTTAGCGTCCAACATAAAGTTGTAACGTTCTAGGAGCAGCACTACTGCTGCTAGCCAGTGCTCGGTTCGCTATATGGAATAGGGGGCGACAAGTCAATCAGGTACGTGATTAGTTACCACTGAGGGGCCCAGAATGTCAAAGGTCACGATTGAGTTCGAGGTTGACATAGACTGTGATGAAGGCACGGTTCGTGAAGACAGGAGGTACATTGTCCATTGCAGCCGTCTTCATTGGTGTACCGCGCGGGCAAGAAGTGAGGCTGATGCTCTGGGGAAGGCGGCGCATGCGATAGACATGTGGTTGGATGTAGCGCAACGGCATCTCAGGTATGAGCCTGGCACAATGCGAGTCATCTTGGACGTTTATGGCTAGCTGTGAGATCTGCGCGCTCACCCATCTGGCTACCACGACCGCAGGGCTTGGCGCGTGGTGCTCACCTCAGGTTAACAGCCAGCGAGCAGGGGTAATAACATCGACACGGTGGTTGATATGGGGAATCTCGGATACTATCTCTAAAGGGCCTGCATTCTTAACAAGGGGGATTCATCATGAAGCTAAGTTTGAATGACGTAAATGAAGAGGATCGTGGAGTAATCGCTCCTTGCGGTATCATATGTCTTGGTTGCGATGTTCATATGCATGAGAGTCTTCAAGCAGCGAAAACGATCATTGAAATCTGGGAGGGCTTTAACCTTCCAGATGTTGCTGTGCTAGCCGGTCTGAAAGCGCAAGAGGTATGCAATACACTTGAGACACTTAGGGAATACGTTGTGAGAAGAGAAAAGGCTGGGCCGTGCCCAGGCTGTTTCAAGGGTGGGGGGCCTTCCGCAATGTGCAGTATTGCAAAGTGTGTCAAGTCAAAAGGATACTGGACATGCGCTGAATGTGAGGATTTCAAACCGGAATCTGAAGAGCCTTGTCCTCATTCTGACGCCGATCTTAGTTCAATACCTTTGGGGTCCAGGCGGGAAACTTCCGCTCTAATATGTAGGCGATATAGCACAAATAACGTTGAAAACTTAAGAAAATGTCGTGAAGTGGGTTACCCTGCATTCATTGCAGAGGCTAAAGAGAAGGTTAGGACAGGTTGGAGAACGTGGCAAGTTATTAGCAATGAGATGCTATTCACTCAAAGATAGGACTATTCAGAACAGTTCATCAACAAAACTGCGGGAAGCGGAGGTGTTCCTTAGCTGGGAACCATGACTAAAAAAGTAGTACAGTACCTGGGGGTTAGGTAAGAGGATATAGGACTCGGCTATGTTTACCAAGAAACCCGCAGCATTCCAGGACCAACAATAACACGCCTGCTTAAATGGTTTACCTATAGTGCTTGCACTAAGATTTTGATTTTCCTCATCACTAAGAAATCAATTGTGTAGGGAGCTGCCTACCCAGCATGAGCTTCGCACAGGTAACACTAGTCCATATTGTTCAATTAGGGGAAAAAGGTTGCGCGCAATAGAATGATGGGTTATAAGCCACCTAGCATATTCTGGGCAGGAGCTCGCCGACTAGCATATCGACGATGCGAGACGCTCCAAGGTGGGTTCTCATGATGACCATTCCGGCATGTTCTTCCGTAATCTCGCCGATAATTGCTGCCTCAGCAGCATACTTGTTCTGCTGCATCCTTTGGACGATCTTCTCGGCATCGTCGGGGGCGACAACTGCTACCAGCCTTCCCTCATTGGCGACATAAAGGGGGTCAAAACCCAGCATCTCACAGGCGGCACGCACTGCGTCCTGCACTGGAATCGCATCCTCGTGGATTAGAATACCTACCTTGGACTGGGTGGCAAACTCATTGAGGGTGGTGGCAAGGCCACCCCTAGTCGGGTCGCGGAGGCAGTGAATTTGGCTTGATACCTCAAGCATTTCAGATACCAGTTTGTTCAATGGGGCGCAATCGCTTATCACCGGGCTGGCGAACTTTAGCCCCTCCCGCTCGCTTATTATAGCGATACCATGTTCGCCGATGGGTCCGCTTAAAATAACCTTATCGCCAACCCTGGCGTTGGAGCCCGAGATATCTACACCATCGGGAATGATACCCACCCCAGCGGTGTTGATGAACAGCCCATCGGCGTTACCTCTATTCACTACTTTTGTATCTCCAGTGACCACCTTTACCCCGGCCTCGTCTGTTGCCTGCTGAATCGAGGTCACGATTCTATTCAGGTCGCTCAAGAAGAAACCCTCCTCAATGATAAAAGATACACTCAGATATAGGGGTGTGGCGCCGCTCATCGACAGGTCGTTCACCGTGCCGCAGACCGCCAGTTTCCCGATGTCGCCGCCGGGAAAGAAGATGGGGGTTACAATATAGCTATCGGTAGTGAAGGCCAGGCGGCCACTGGCGTCAAAGACGGCTGAATCGTCCAACCTGGAAAGCAATGGATTATCGAAGGAAGGCAGGAAGCCCTTCTCCACCAGGTCATGGCTCAGCTTTCCCCCGCTGCCGTGAGCGAGGAGGATCTTCTCATCTTCAAACGGTTCCATAGTGATAATAGCTGGCGCAACTCCCTTCTGAGGATACCATGCATGGCCCCACGGGATGCTCTGGGGTGCAAGAATTGCGAAACAGTTTGCAGTCGGGAGGTGTCTTTACCCCTCTAAGGATGTCGCCGCAGATGCAACCTTTGTGCTCCAAGGTCGGCCCTGGATCGATGTCAAAGGCTTGTTCCGCATCGAACTGCTCGTACTTACTTCTTAGCTTTAGACCGCTCTGTGGAACTGAACCCATGCCTCGCCAACTTGCCGGAGATGGCTCAAAGACGACGTTCATCAACTCCTGAGCACGCAAGTTTCCTTCGGTGGTCACCCCGCGTCGGTAGGCGATCTCTACCCTTGGTTCACCTTGCTCTAGCTGATTGACCAGCATATCCACCGATAATAAGACATCCAGAGGCTCGAATCCAGTTACGACACAGGCGATGCCATAATCGCTGGCGGCGAATTCCCAGGGACGAGAGCCGATAACAGCGCTCACATGCCCAGGGCAAATCAGGCCATCGAGCTTTACCTCACCGGAGTCCAGCAGGGCCTTGATCACCGGTGGGCAGACCTTATGCAGGGAAAGGACGTAGTAATTCTTGATTCCGTCCTCCTCAGCCTTCAGGATTGATGCAGCGATGGTCGGCGCCGTGGTTTCAAATCCGATGCCAACGAAAACGACAGCCTTTTCCGGGTTGTCTCTGGCGAACTGAAGAGCATCGATGGTGGAATAGACAACTCTTACATCGGCTCCATCAGCCCTCGTCTTCTGCAGGCTGGAGCGGCTGCCGGGAACTCTAAGCATGTCACCAAACGTGGTAATAATCACATCGGGCCTTAGGGCGAGGGCGATGGCTTTATCGAGGTCTACATTAGCGGTAACGCAAACGGGGCAGCCGGGACCTGAAAGCATCTCTATCGTTTCGGGAAGGAGCTGGCGGATGCCGTGCTTCATGATGGTGACGGTGTGCCCACCACAGAACTCCATAAGTCTTATATGCCTTTTCGATTGGCGGCGAATTTGGCCAAGCACCGCCTTGGCCATGTCGGCATCTCGGAACTCGTCGATAAATCTCATCTTTTCAAATTAGCGGCTATTTCCCAAAACTTTGCTACACTTGGAATATAATGTCAGAAGTTGTAAGCATTCACCCATTCACTATGTCATCCTGAGCTGTATTAGATTATTCCCTTTACTTTGTGAAGGATCAGAATGACAGCGGCGAAGGGCTACCTCAGAATGACACCAGGGGGGACGGTTTCCCGCGGTTTATGTTTCCCCCAGCAGTGCTATCTCCTCGAAGATTCTTAAGGTCTCCTGTGCCTCCTCTTCATCGAGGATACTTATGGCGTAGCCGGTGTGGAGGAGCACATAGTCATCGACACTGGCCTCGGGAGTGAGGAAAATGCTGATCTTCTGAGTTATCCCACCAAACTCAACCTCCGCCTCGCTTCCTTCTATCGATTTAATCTGCACTGGTATGGCAAGACACATATTTCGCCCTTCACGCTCCTGTTATTCTCTTCAGTTCAGTTTTTCGAATTATACATACACTATTTTTCGGCTCATGTTAAGTTAGAAAAAGCGATGACTGCCTGTCCAAGCGAGATGCCGCCGTCGTTAGTGGGGACAAGGGAGTGGGTGAGCACTTTAAAGCCCTCTCTCTCCAAAGCATTGATGGTCAACCTGGAGAGTAGTCGGTTCTGAAATACGCCGCCGCTCAAGGCAACTTTACATAACTTAGTTTCTTTAGCGATTAGCCGACACATCTCTGCTGTCAATTGGGCTATGGTGTGGTGAAACCTGAGGGATATCGTGCCTACGGGGAGGCGATATATATCGTTGATAATCGCCTCAAACATTTCCTTAAGCTTCACGATTCTGACCCCGTCCTGTTCTACTATAGAAAAGGGATAGGTCTTCACCTCGCCAATTGCGCTAGTTGCTGCCATCTCCAGTTCAACCGCTGCTTGAGCTTCATAGTCTACCCTTCCTCTGATACCGAGGAGTGCTGATACCGCGTCGAAGAGCCGCCCACAACTTGAGGTCTGGGGAGAGTTGATACCTTTTTCGAGCTGACGTTTCATGATCTCTTGCTCATGCTGGTCGATATCTTTCATGAAGGGTAGGCCATTATCGACCATGTTCTGTCCTAAGAGGGCGTAGATGTAGGCGAAAGCCATGCGGTAAGGTCTCTTTATTGCTGCGGCACCGCCGGGCATGGGAACGTATTCAAGATGCCCCTTCCTCTGAAAGATCTTATAGTCGGCGACAAGAAACTCCCCTCCCCAGATGGTGCCATCGTTACCATAGCCCGTGCCATCGAGAGCGACGCCGATGACCGGCTCTTGAACACCATTTTCTACCATGCAGCTAACGATGTGGGCATGGTGATGCTGCACTCCAATGAGCGGTAGGTCGCCTGTGCGCTCCTTGGCGTACTTGGTGGAAAGGTACTCCGGGTGCAGGTCATAAGCGACAACCTCTGGTTCAAGGCGGAAGAGCCTCTTGTAGAGTTCAATGGTATTCTCGAAGTGCTGCATGGTCTCCAGGTTCTCCATATCGCCAATGTGCTGGCTGACGAAGGCATAGTTGTCCTTGGTAATGCAGAAGGTGTTTTTAAGCTCGGCACCACAGGCAAGGACCTGTTTTGCCTTGAATGGAAGGTGAATTGGGTAAGGAGCATAGCTGCGTGCTCGCCTGACGAGCTGGGGTTTTCCTCTCTCCACGATGGCTACACTGTCATCGTAGCGGCTGTGTACGTCGCGGTTGTGCATAACGAAAAAGTCGGCGATGCCATTAAGCCTGCGCAGGGCCTCGTCGTTGTCTTTAGCTATGGGCTCCTCGCTTATATTCCCGCTGGTCATCACTAAAGGAAGGTCAGTCTCCCTGAGCAGCACATGATGAAGTGGGGTGTAGGGCAACATCACCCCCAGGTATTTGAGTTCAGGCGCCACCTTCCTTGAAACGGAGGAATCATCTTGCCACCGCAGAAGCACTATGGGGCACTGGGGAGAGGTAAGCAGCTCCTCCTCCTCTTCGGATACTATGCAGTGTTTTCTGATATTCTCAATGGTGTCCAGCATTATCGCCAGGGGCTTATAGGGGCGCTTCTTTCTGTCTCGCAACAACTGCACCGCCTCATCGTTGGTGGCATCGCAGGCGAGGTGAAAGCCACCCAATCCCTTGATCGCTACAATTCCTCCCTCTTTGAGCAGTTTACTGGTGGTGGTAATTACATCATCGCAGGCAATAGCCTTCCCATTGCCATCCACCAGTTCGAGAGAGGGACCACATTTGGGGCAGGCATTAGGCTGGGCATGGAAACGGCGGTCCATTGGGTCATCGTACTCCCGCTGGCAGTCGGGGCACATAACAAAGCGGCGCATCGTGGTGTTAAGGCGATCATAGGGAGTGTCCTCGATGATAGTGAAGCGTGGCCCGCAATTGGTGCAATTGGTGAAAGGGTAGCGATAGCGCCGATCGTCTGCGGAGAGAAGTTCGCTCTTGCATGCATCACAGGTAGCGATATCAGGGGAGACTAGTTGATATTTGCCCTCTTCGGCAAGGCTATGGCGTATTTCGAATGTGGTGTAGCCGGCAGGCGCAGTTATCTCTGTTGAGATATCATCGATGTGAGCCAGGGGAGGGGCATCACTTTCCAGGTCTATGAGAAATCGGCCAAGCGCCTCCTGCTTGCCCTCAACTTCGATCTTCACGTCGCCTGAGGTGTTTAACACCCATCCATTTAGTCTGTGTTTTGTTGCAAGCTGGTAGACAAAGGGTCTAAAGCCAACACCCTGGACTACGCCGCGAACGCTGATACGAACAAGTTTAATGGTTTCTGTCGTTGTCATGGTGACTAAATACAACCTATCTTGTATCCGATAGACGGGCTAGAACACAGAGTTAAATTAACGTTTGCTCCAATGAAAACGAGCTTACTTCTTCATCTCAGCTAGTAACCAGGAGACCCATTCGTCTATTCCATCTCCCGTCTTGCAAGAGATCTGCATAAGCGCGGCTTTGGGGTTTACCACACTGACGCCTCGACTGAAGTTGCGAAAATCGAATTCAACATATGGTAAAAGGTCGATCTTGTTTATGACAACCGCATTTGCTACGCTGAACATCAGGGGGTACTTATAGGGTTTATCGTCGCCCTCAGGTATGCTGGAGATCATCGCGTTCCTGTCCACCCCCAAAGTGAACTCTGCAGGGCAGACGAGGTTGCCCACGTTCTCAAGGATGAGTAGATCAATGCCGTCCAAAGACATGCTCTCAAGGGCGTTGTTCAGCATATTGGCATCGACATGGCAGTCGCCGCCGGTATTTATCTGAAGCGTTGTCACTCCTTCCTTGCTTATCTTATCAGCATCCAGGCTTGAAGCGATATCAGCCTCGATAACGGCGATGTTCACCTTATTCCGTAGCCTTTTTATGGTCTCCAAGAGCAGGCTTGTCTTTCCGGCTCCTGGAGAAGCCATCAGGTTTAAAGCGAACACACCTTTTTCATCAAGCAAGTGTCTGTTTCTCTCCGCTATGCGGTCATTAGCACTCAGTATATCCTGAAGCACCTTAATTTCCATTACTCAATCTCCATGCTATCGATGTATAGTTCCCGTCCTCCCACTACCTCAATGTTACTACTGTGACAGTGGGGGCATACCCAATTGAGTTCCTCAAGAGGGGAAGTTGCATCACAGTCGTAGCAATGAGCCGTTATAGGGATTCTTTTGAAGGAGAGCGTAGCATCACTGGCGATGGTGTCTTTACTGAGAAATTCGAAATAGAACTGCACACATTCATCGACCACCCCTGACATCTCTCCAACTACCAGATTGATCTTAATGACCTTGCTGGCGTTGTATTTCTCAGCTTGTTCCAGGGCAATATCAAGCACGTTTTGAGTAATGGCAAGCTCGTGCATTACTTCTACATTATATTGTATATAAATCTGATAGTAGATACAAGTTGACAAATTCCAGGTAAAAATGCTAATATATGTATGGATTTACAAGATATTGCATAAGGTAGGTAGACATGCATGGCAAGGGTAACCGAGATTATACAATCAGGCACGAGAAAATCGCCAACAAGCTGATGGAGATGGCTCAGGAATGCAATTGTGCATGTTTCCCTGTGCCAAAGATAGCAACCGCACTGGGGATGGATCAGAGAACCGTTAGGGCTCATCTCAGAATCATAGAGATCGATAACGGTGGTGTTTTCCTCGACCCTGACGAAAAGCAATTCTGCACGAGAGAAGGGCTCGTCCTGTTAAGTAACAGGCTGGGATTTGAAATAGACCTTGGCAAAAGGTCGTCAAACTGAATTGGCAGAAAATCGTGCCATGCATTAAAGCGGCTAATATGAAATTGCGAGCCTGTCGTGTTAGTGCATGTTGTCATTAGGTAGCATGTTCAATTCCCCAGTTATGGAGCGTCATCGCTCAGTTCGTCGCACCCAGAGCATTGGCGATGGTGTTGATGTAGTTGAAGTAGCCCACAATGGCAATCGCTTCCAGGATTTGGGTATCCGAATAGCCTATTTCCTTCAACTCATCAATGTCTTCTTGCAGTACCTTGTAGCTTTCCTTCGCGCTCTTAACACATAGTCTCAATAGCTTCTTCTCCGGGCTTGGAGCGTCCAAGGCTTCCACTCCCTTAAGAATATCTTCAAGCTCTTTTTCATCAAATCCGAGCATCCTGGCAATCCTTTGGTGCTCCCCGACGCATATGCTGCACCCATTCTCTATGGAAACTAGTATCGCTATTCTTTCCTTGGTAACGTATGGCAGTTCCGTTTGGCTCACTAGTAGGGTCTGAATGAGTGTGCTCGTCGCTTTCATGATATCCTCACGAACACCTAGAATCTTCACCGTGTCTGAAATTCCCCCTGTCAGTTTCGCCATTATGTTCATTTGTTCTTTCACATAGCCTTCTACCTCGTCTGGTTCAGGCACATTAATGTAAGGCATTTCGACCCCTTCTTAATATACTTCCCAAAGGCAATGGATTGAGTTTCTCTATCTATGCAGAATACTCCAGGGTAACCAAAGCCAGTGTCTATTATAGACCTCTTCAGTAAAGTAGAGAAGGGCTTGTCCAATATCTCTTTACCTAATCCAGGGAGATTCCAAGGTGGGAGAGGGAAATTGACAAAATTGAATCGGGAGAATATGCTGAGATAATAGCGGATGGTGAAAGAATACTTAAACGTGCACCTCAAATGATAAAATCAATAGGAAAGTAAGGTTCCATAAGGTTATGGAAAGGGGATTATAGGTTTTATTTTACGTTGATAAAAAGAAAATGAGTACGTTGAAAATAAAATATAAGTGGTTGGCAGAATTATTACCAGAGGGGTTGTTTTATCCTTCATCAACTCTAATAAGTGGTCCCGGGGGGACAGGGAAGCCGCTGATAGAACTTGCGTTTGTCTCTGCTTGGCTGGAAGCTGGAGGCTCTGTAATAGGTGTGCCCTTGCAATATCCGACTACAGAGTTAGTAGAAACCGCTATGAATAGTTTATACAAGATAGATCTAAAAAATTACCGTGGGAAGATAGCTTATATCCAGTTTGACCCCCACGCTAATAAGTGGGAGAAGACGAGGTATGATGCTTTAAAGGCGAATCTGCTGAAATCTGAGATATGGGATGAAGCGATTGAAAAGGCAGAAGAGATGGTTGAAAGAACTAGCTCGGGAACCATGGTTTTTGGGTCAGCTCTTAACTTGCTTCTTTTTTCACCAACATACAAAAGTGACATAATTAAAAATTTAAAAGGTATGATTAAAAATAATAAAGGTAGAACATATCTTTTTTCTGTAAACACCAGCGCATTCGCAGATGAAATTAAAGTATGGGAAGAGGCGGCAGACAATTTGATGTATACACGAATTGAAAAACCAATGAGATTATTCTTTAAGATATCTAAGATGAAAGTAGTAAAATATTCAAGAGAAGAGATACAGGTTCCAATATCGCAAGAAGTTCTCAATGAGATTAAAGATGTAGCAGAAGCAACGCGAACGAGAATTATACCAGATATTAGAAGAATTTAGATAATAAAAATGATTATCAATTTCGATATTAATGTTTTTGGATATTTTCTTATTCTAAAGAGAAAAATTGAAGAGCAAAAAACTAATCGAATAAAATATGAAGGTGATATCTTAGACTTTCTGTAAAAGCAGGTACAGCATAATATACCTCCCAGAGAAATATCAGGTAAACCAGAGGCTACATCGCTTTGTATCTTGGTCCATCTCCTCCCTCGGGAACCTCCCATTTTATATTTTGATGGGGGCACTTTACCCTGCATGTCTGACAATGTAAGCAGTTTGATGGACTTAAGATCATCTTGCTATCTTCAAACCTGTACACCTCTCCCGGGCAAAATGATTCACAGGGGTAGCATTCATATTCTTCCCCGCAGGTTACACACTCCTTTGGGTCTAAGATTGTAATGTGGGAAGGCTCATCCTCTCGGTGACTAGTCCCTGAGAGGCTAACATCGGTAAGCCTGTCAATTCCATCGACAAACTGTCTTCTTAGCTTGGACTTTCTCATGCCTTCGTAATCTGGTTTGGTTCCCAGCTTAGATGGAATCCACTGCTGGATAAATGATAATAGTGCTCCCACATATGTTCCAGCTCTGGTAAAAACTTGCCTATAATTCCTCGCCCCGCGTAAATCTTTTATAATAAAAGTTTGTTCCAGCAAGTCCTCATATGTCTTCAGACTCTGTTTGGAGAAGTCATCGTTTTCAATAGATTTAAAAACGGCCTCGGCAGCCATTGTTCCTGATTTAATGGCGTAATGCAGCCCTTTTAGTTTTTTTACGTTGGTCAAACCAGCAGCGTCTCCAATCAGAAGGGCGCCATTGGTAACCATTTCCGGTAATGAGTAATAGCCACCCTCAGGGAGTGTCTTGGCTCCATAACTAATAACCTCACCACCCTCAATCATTCCATTGACAAATTTATGAGATTTGAATAATTGAAGTTCCTGCTGGGGGTTAAGGTCGCAATAATGCCAATCCAAGGCCGGCAAAAGAGCTACCGCTACCACGTTTTCTCCCATACTATATATAGTGCCGCCGCCAAAGGTATTTTGCCTATTGGGAAAACCTATTGTATGTATTACCCGGTTAGTCCCAAAGCTATTTTTTTCTGGCAGTTTGATAATCTCCTTAACGCCGACAGAATGAATCTGTGGATTTTTGCCATTTCCCAGA
>Ga0315532_1001683_pt1 | contig 16007 bp, 14 predicted proteins | sample SalMarWE160370MG_FD_203082 | JGI IMG/M metagenome (GOLD analysis project Ga0315532, IMG submission 203082) | Salt marsh sediment microbial communities from the Plum Island Ecosystem LTER, Massachusetts, United States - Salt Marsh Sediment WE1603-70 ... | reverse complement strand
AGCATGGATTGATAATCTTGTCAAGTCTTTTTGTCATTATCGCTTGATTTTCTTGTAAAAAGCCATTTTTAGTGGTCAAATACGTTCCATGCGCATCGCCATTGACGCCCGCATGATGGGGCCGGAAAACACGAGGGGGATCGGACGCTACATCCAGGAAATCGTCCGCGCGATGTTGTTGTTGGAGAGCGGCTATACCTTTGTGCTCCTGGAAAAAGATCCAAGCGCATCTCCGTTCAAAGATCATTCGTCCGTCGAACACGTCAAAGCCGACGTGCCGTGGTACGGGCTTGCGGAACAAATCAGAATGCCGGGCATCATCCGTCAAACGAAGGCGGACATCCTCTTTGTCCCGCACTGGAACGTCACGTGGTTCTCGCCGATTCCGCGCGTCGTCTTCATCCACGACCTCATCCTGCTCGAAGAGCCGCTGTCCGCGAACGCAACCACGCGCGGGCCTTTCGTCGCTCGGCTCAAACGGATCGGGTTCCGTCTCATTTTGAAGAGAGCGCTCTACGAATCAAGACAAATCCTCGTGCCGCTGGAATACACGCGCGGGTGGATCAAGAAGCACTTCCCGAATCTCAAAACGCCCATCGACGTAACGGGCGAGGGCATGCCGGAGATTGATCGGGACGCGTGGCGCGATCCCGATCTCGAACACCCGTACTTCATGACCGTGGGGTCCGCGTACCCGCACAAGAACCTCGAAATGCTGTTTGAAGCATGGAAGAAGGTCGCGGAGTCGCACCTGAACGTCCGTCTGCTCGTAGTGGGGAAGAAGGACGCCTTCATGCGGCGATTGATGGATCAATTCAGGTGTGCAGGAGTGCAGGAGTCCATGAGTGCAGTATCCGAACAATCGAACAACCGAACAACCGAACAACCGAATATCGAGTTTCTCGGCGAAGTCTCGGACGACCGTCTCAAACAGCTCTATTCAAAGGCACTGGCCCTCATCTTCCCGTCCCGATGGGAGGGATTCGGTTTGCCGCCGCTTGAGGCGCTTTCCGTTGGATGTCCGGTTCTTTCGAGCGATAGCTCCTGCATGCCGGAAGTCCTCGGGCCCGTCCGTCCCATGGAAGGAAATGAGGGAGTGATCTACTTCAATCCGGACCGCTCAGATGCTATAGTACGAGCCATCGAAACCGTTCTCAACGATCCGAGTGGTGTTCGCGGGCGGGCCAGACAAATCGTGCCGATTCTTAAGGAAAAACACGATTGGCGCAAGGCGGCCGCGCGAACGCTCCAAGTCTTTGAGCGAGTGTTTCGAGCGTCGTAATTCATGCCCAGCAACCAAGGAGGAAGTACACGAGGATCCGATGAAGGATTTTCGCGTCCGCGTGGAAATTCAAGGTCCTTAGAAGAACAGCTCGCATCGGTCACCGAAGGCGAGGGTGTTCGGTATGCCGGGGAGGGCATTTTCCTCATGGCCGGACCCACGCGCGTGAATATCCCCAAGCCGCGCAGGCATCGACGCCGATCTCGAAGGTCGGCGCTCGGGGAGGTGCGCGGCGCGGCATTCCAATCATCGGCCGGGGAGCGGGATGCCATTGCGAATCTGGATCGCGTTGTCGTGGCATTCACCGAAGTGCCGCCGCAGACATTCAAAGAGACGCCGGTTTCCGTTCGCTTCGCGGATCACGATCGAAGTCCGTTCGTGGTTTCCCTTCGAGAGATAACGTTTTCCATACCGAGTGAGAGCGAGGAACACTATTTGCTTCAGTCCGATATCCTCAGTCATGAACCGGATGCGTTGGACGACATTCCGAGCTTGGATCTCCTGGAGATGCTCTCGTCGGATTTGCACGTTGAGGAGCCGGACCCGTACCGTTTTTCCAACCAGTTCACCCCGACGAAATTTCGACTCGCGTACGCATCCAATTACGGACCGGTGGCGCGCATTACCGATCGCGTGAGCGGTTTCTTCTCCGACCTCTTCGGCTTTTTCCAGTGGCGCAAACAAAAGAGGGAGGACGTTTACGAGAGTGAGCCGATTCCGGCTGCGAAGACGACGTGGCCGTACGGCAGGGCGTTTATCGTCATCGCCCTCCTCATGCTCATCGCCATGCTCCCCGCGAACATCGTTCGATTGTCACGGGCGCTTGAATCCAAAAAGGCGGCGGTGGCTTTTGCCGGGGAGGGAGCGCTTCAGGATTTGGGGAGCATCAATAATGCGGAGATCGGCGAATCCATCGAAGCCCTCAAGAACGCGAGCGAGCGTTTTCGCATCGCCGACGAGCTCCTCTCGCAGACGAACGCCCTTGCCGTGGGGCTTTCGGCGTTGATTCCGACTACGCGCTCGAACTATCGATCCGCCCGCGCGCTCCTGGAAGTCGGATCAAAATCCGCGGATGCCGCCCGATTGCTCGCCAAGGGATTGGACGCGGCGCTGAACGAATCGCATCGAAGCGTGCTGGATCGTTTGGGCGTTTTGGCTGCGTACGCCGAAGGAGCGCTGCCGCTGCTCGATGATGCCGGGTCCGCGCTTGCCAACGTGGACGAGAGCGTCATCCCGGAAGGGGAGCGCGTAAAGATGGCGACGCTCGCCGGACAGATCGAAGACGGGCGCGTGGCCGTTCGGGAATTCGTGGGGCTCTCGGAGCTCCTCGCGAATCTGCTGGGCCGCGAAGGCCAGCGTCGATACCTCATCGTATTCCAGAATCCGAACGAGCTTCGTCCGACGGGCGGCTTCATGGGATCCTATGCCGAGCTCGACATCCATCGCGGAGAGATTAAACGCTTCGAAATTCCGGGCGGCGGTACGTACGATCTCCAGGGACAGCTCATGGCGCAGATCATTCCACCGGAGCCGCTCACGCTCATCGCGGACCGCTGGGAGTTTCAGGACAGTAATTGGTCGCCGGACTTTCCCACGGCCGCAAAGAAGATCCGCTACTTCTGGAGCAAATCCGGCGGGTATACGATCGACGGCGTTATCGCGGTGAACGCCACGCTCATGGAGCGGCTCTTGGCGCTCACGGGTCCCATCGATGTTCCGGAGCTCGGGAAAGTCATTGATGCGCAGAATTTCATGCTCGAAACGCAAAAGAGCGTCGAACTGGAATACGATCTCGAAGAGAACAAGCCGAAGAAGATTTTGGGGCTCATGGGACCGCGTCTCATCGAGAAGCTCAAGAACCTTCCGCAGAGAGACATGCTCAAGGTCATGACGCTGTTCTCGGAGGCGATTGAGCGCAAGGATGTCCAGATCGCACTCATGGATGAAGACGAAGACTTTCTCGCGCAGGAGTTCGGCTGGAGCGGCAGGCTGAAGCCGGCCATCGGAGATGCGCTCGCCGTGGTTGCCGCGAACATCGCGGGCGCCAAAACGGATCCCGCCATCAATGAGCAGGTCGTGCATGAAGTGGAGATCGAAGAGAGCGGGAAGATCGTCAATCACGTAACGATCACGCGCGAGCACACGGCATCCAAAGGAGAATTGTTCCAGGGCGTGCGGAACGTGACGTACTTCCGCGTGTACGTGCCGCGCGGGAGCACGCTCATTTCATCCGGCGGATTCAGGGAGCCTGAACCGATCTTCTTCGATACGCCGAGAGAAGACGCCGTGCCGGATCCCGATGCGGAGGAGATGCGCGAGAGCTTGCAGGAGTATCCATCCGGCGTCTCGCAGTGGGACGAGGGAGATCGCACGGTTTTCGGCGGATGGAGCATGATTGACCCGGGCGAGTCCCAAGAACTCACCCTCGCGTACCGTCTTCCCTTTACGGCGTTCGACATTCGCGACCGGATCGCCGCCGGGCTGTCGGATGAATCCGATACGCAGGTTCGCGCCGCGTACTCGCTCCTGTTGACGAGCCAGGCGGGTAAGGCGGATCGCGTCATTACCACGAACGTCCATGTACCGGAGGATTGGGAAACGCGCTGGTCGCATGCGGGCGAGGGTTTATCCGAAGAATGGGATCGTGATAAAGTTGTATCGGCGCTGTATGTGACGAAGAATTAAATGTCCATGGTTTACGAATGACGAACAGATGCGAATCTACGAATACGCTATGAAGTAACGGTCAGTGAATTCGTAGATTCGTACCCCATTCGTAATTCGTAGGGGTCATTCAGCAATCCATCCGTTAACATGAGCAAAAAGAAAAAGAAGCGAAAGGATCGAAAGAAGAAGTCCTCAAAGAAGGCGGCGGCCGGAGCCTCGCCCCTCGTTAAGGTGTACGGCGCCGAACCTGATGGTACGGATGAGGAGCTCAAAAAGATCATCGCCAAGGAATCGGAGGCGCTCGAGAAGAGTGCGAGCGCGCCGCCGGTCCCCCCCGCGGCTCCCCGCAAACCCGCACCCCCGCAAACCCGCACCCCCGCAGAGGACGACGTCGCGGCAAGCCTGTCCGCCATCTACGAGGGCCATCCGTCCAAAGAATGGCTGAATACGCTGGAGCGTGGACGGCGGAAGACGTGGGTGCTCGTGCTCGCGAGCATTACGGCGCTCCTCGTACTCGTGCTTGGCGCCGCCTGGCTCGGATTCTGGTGGTGGGGCGGCCACGGGTTCAACGGAGAGGGCATTCAGATCCAAATCGAAGGGCCGGAACAAATCTCGCTGGGCCAGGAAGTATCCTATTTTATCAATTGGCACAACGTATCCAAGGAGCCGCTCGCGTCCACGGAGTTTCGCATCAGCTTCCCGAATGACTTCATTATCTCCGAGATAAAGCCGGAACCGACGAGCGCGCCGCTCGTATTCCGTTTGGGCGCTCAGTCCGCGGAAGCGCGCGGGACCATCAAGGTGACGGGCGTGTTCACCGGGGCTCTCGGAACGAAGTCCGCCATTCAGGTCATCGGGACGTATCGCCCGGCAACGTTCAACAGCGATTTTGAACAGCTCATGACGCACGATATTGAATATACGGATAGCGTCCTGGAAGGAACGCTTGAATTGCCGGCCAAGGTTCTGCCCGGCGATGAAGTAACGATTCGCTACACGATCCAAAACAACGGAACGGAGACTATGGAAGGCCTTCGGGCGCGGATCCCGATTCCCGATGGGTTCGTACCGGGATCCGATGGAAGTTCAGGAGAGATTGATGAATACGAGTACGTAAAAGAGCTCGATCCGCTGGATCCGAATGCTTCCGTGAGCGTAGAGCTGAAAGGCGCTTTTTCGCTCGGTTCGAGCGGAGATATTCCGATCGTCGGTGAAGCCGGGTACGTGGCTTCGGATGGAAATTTCGCGGCCGCGCAGAAGACCGAAGGACTCGTGTCCGTGCTCGCCGGAGACCTTCACATTGAACTCGTCATCAACGGGTCGCAGGATGATCGTTCCGTGAATTTGGGAGAGTGGCAGCGCATTGGGATTTCATACGAGAATACGAGCGGGGAGGAGCTCGAAAACGTATCGCTCGCCCTCCACCTGGACGCGAAGTCCGGCGAAGGAGATGAGGAAAAATCCCTGACGCTCGTGGATTGGAGGGAGCTCGATGACGAGTATGAGGCGGAGCGTTCCGGCAACGCGCTCACATTCACGGAAGCGGAAATCGGACAGCTCGAATCCTTGGCGCCGGAGGAAGACGGATTCATCGAAGTTTCGGTTCCGGTCATCGAATCCGTGAGTCCGGATATGGACGTGCCGATCATGGCGTACGTGGAGGCGACCATCGTTTCCGTGGGAGACACAGAGGTGAACCGCATCGTAAAAACCCAACCCATCCTGCTCAATCTCCAGAGCGATGCGAACATCACATCCGTTGCGCGCTATACGTCAGACGAAGGCGCTCCGGTCGGGACGGGCCCGCTCCCGCCGCAGGTCGGATCCGCGACCACGTATCGCGTTGAATGGAAGATATCCAAAACGCTCCACGAACTCGAACGCGTGAACGTGAGCGCGAGCCTGCCCAAGGCCATTTCGTGGGGAACGATTAAAGAAATTGATGCGGGGGAGGCCGGGTACGATCCGGACCTCAAGCTCGTCACGTGGAACATCAACAAAATTCCGAGCGATGTGGACGATCTCCTCCTGTCTTTCGACGTCAAGCTCAGCCCATCGGAAGCGGATGTGGGCCGTTTCGCACCGCTGCTCTCGGAAACGCGGTTCGAATTTACGGACAAGAGCATCGAGGAATCCGTGATTCGCACGTCGCCGTCGCTCAACACCGATCTTCCCGATGATCCCATTGCAAAACGTAAAGGGGTCGTGACAAAACCGTAGGCATTTCGCATTGCGTATTTCGCATTGCGCATTGGCTCCGAATGAACATTGTGCCGCAGACGAGGGGTTAGAAAAATGCGTAATTCGCAATGCGAAATGCGTAATTTCTTGATTTTTCCGCACTGTTCCTCTATAGTGGACTAAAGATACAAGGGGGCATTTCCTCTTGTATTTTCGTTCGTTCGACAATCGGAAGGAGAACATGAAATGGATCCTGACGACCCTTGTAATCAACGGATGAATATCAGTTTGCCGCGGATGCCGGAAGACGCGAAGGCGACCCGAGTCGGAACGGACGGTGTGGAACCTCGCGAACGCATCATTCTGGCGCTTGATGTGAGCGACCCTGGAACGGCCGCAACCATCGTGCGGGAACTCGAGCCGCATGTCGGCGTATTCAAGCTTGGCTTCGAATTCATCATGATGGTTCTTGGTTTCGTGTTCGCCGATACGCCCAATCTCGAATACATTAAGAACCTCAACGCCCTGCGCGATCTTGCCAGGCGTTTTAACGGAAAGGTATTCTTGGACGCGAAACTGCACGACATCCCCAACACCGTGGCAAAGGCCGTGGGCGGGATTTCGCACGTTCGAATAAAGATGGTGAACGTGCACTGTGCGGGCGGATCCGAGATGATGACGAAGGCCAAGAACGCGTCCGTTGAGGCCGCCGAGCGCTCCGGCGTCACGCCGCCGCTCGTCCTCGGCGTCACGCTCCTCACGAGCCTGTCGTACGACGACCTCGTGGATGTCGGCTTCGCTGAGGTGCTGAATATCGCGGATGAGGAAGATCGTGCGCGCATCGAACGGGAAGGCGTTGAGCGCATCGCCGTGCATAAGCTCGCCTGGCTTGCGCAGGAAAGCGGTCTCGATGGCATCATCTGCTCGCCGAAGGAACTCTCCGCGGTGCGCGCATACTGTCAGCCGGAGTTTCTGGCCGTAACGCCGGGCATCCGTCCATCGGACTCGCCCAAGGACGACCAGAAGCGCACCCTGACGCCCTATGAGGCGATCATGGAAGGCGCGGACTACCTGGTGATCGGACGTCCGATCACCAAAGCGGACGATCCGGTCGAAGCCGCAAAACGTATTGCGGACGAGATCGGTCGTGCTCTCGTAAAGAGAGGGGAATGAGGTTGTTATGGATGCATTGATAAACGAGAGAAAGTCGAGGTTCGCGCTTCGACTGTTCGACATCGGCGCCGTGAAGTTTGGACGCTTTCGGCTCAAGCTTCACGAGAAGCATCCGGGTGCTCCGGAGTCGCCGTTCTATCTGAACCTTCGCGTGCCGAATAACCCCAAGCCCGGACCGCTCGAGAACGAGGACGTGCTTGAGGCCGCGGATCTTATGTTTCGCATAGCTGTGCGCGTAGACGAACTTGAGTTCACGCATATTGCCGGGATTCCGAACGCAGGTGATCCGTTCGCCCAAGCGTTTCAGGCTATTGCCTGCGAAGCGGATCTTCCCGCGCCCTATAAGCTGCTGCGGCTTGGAAAAGAACATCTGCCGAACGGTATGCGCCGAATCGCACACCTCGAAGAAGGGAAGTGTGAAGAAGGCGACCAAGTCCTGATGGTTGATGATCTAATCACGCACGGCGAGAGCAAGCTTGAGGCCATGCAGACGCTCAAAGAGCTCGGCCTTCGGATCTCCGGCCTCGTGGTCCTCGTGGATCGCGAGCAGGGCGGTGCTAAGAAGATCACGGACGCGAAGTATCACTTCGTGGCCGTGTACACGCTCACCGAACTCATGCACATCTACTTATCTGCGGGTAAGATCAGCGAAGAACAGCTCTGGAGCTGTCTGGGTTACCAGGACGAGCTTGATGCGTACTACGTATCCAAGGGTCAAACCGATTGAGCCTCCTTCCTTCCGACTTCTTCGATAAAGCACCGCTTCGCTCCTCGCGGGTCGGTGCTTTTCGTTGGTAGCTGGTAGTTCGTATCTAGTATCTGGTATTTATCGTTGACTCATGGCGTAGTCCGTGATAATAAGCCCTCAGACCTTTAACAGAAGGAGAGATACAAATGACTCCAGGGATACTCATACTCGTATTCGTTTGCCTGTTGGGATTGGGAGCCGGGCTGTGCAAAAGCGTGCTCTGTTGTCATATTTCGCTCCCGAAATGGCAGTGGTTGACCGAGGATCGCTTTTTCGTCTCATGCATCTGCGCAATGCTCGTCGGCTTCATCGGTTTGGCTACCATCGGCCTCTATACGGAAAAATCCAGTTGGTCTTCGACGTATACCCCCAAGCACGTCTCAATGGTGAAATACGATTCCGCTCAATATGATGAGCTCGGAATGTTCATGGAGGCCGGTTCCTGGATTTGGTGCTCGAAAAATTGCCTGGACGACCTTCCGGTGTCCATAGACGTGGAGAGTCGTGTGGCGCCCATTACGGAAAATCCCAAAGTGCGCAACCTGGCCTACGTGGTTCGGACGCGCCTCACGGACCCGCGCGCGTATGCCGTAGCATTGTCTCTGAGTGATGACAACCACAATCTCCAACGAGCGTCAGATGTCGTTCTTTCCGAGCTCTACGAGTTCAACAATGCGCAGTCCAAAGCACTGGCAAGCTTCTACAATCCCAAGGACGTCCGCCAGACGAACGGACTCGCCGAGCTCCTGAAGCGCGAGATCAATCCCAGGCTGAAGAGCAGAGGCATGGAAATCACGGAGCTCGTGAGCTGGGAAGTCGAGTAGTCTCTCCTCACCTCGTCTCGAAGCACCGCCTCGCTCCTCGCGGGTGCGGTGCTTTTCGTTCGTTTACAAGCCGGGTTATCCGTGATAATACGGATACGCACCATCAACAAAAGGGGAGATAAAAATCATGGGCATATTCTTCATCTTGCTGCTCTGTGTGGGTATTCTGGGTCTTCATGGCGAGATTCACAGAGGGAGGCGGGAACGAATGAATCGGCGTCCCTTCCGGTCGATGCCTTTCTCATGATCGCGTCCTCCAATGGGCGTCACGTTCCGAAGCACCGCCTCACACTCGTGAGTGCGGTGCTTTTCGATTCCGTTTGAGCGGATTTTGGCGGTCTGATCTTGACACAAACCCCGACGTGTGATATAAACGCCGTACACCGGCTCCCTACTCCCCCACCTTGGGAGCTCCGCCGCACGCACGCTGTCTTCTGTGGTGTCAGGAGACTTATGAGGCACAGTCCTTTGTCCCTCCGTGGGGCCGTGCGTGCGGCAACCTTCTTCCCCGTCGACTTCGTATGAGGTCGGCGGATTTTTTATGGAAACATTCAGGAAAAGAAACAGGCAATATCGATGCAATCAAAAACTGCTCATTATGGCGTACCACGTAAAAACGACGGACAAGCCGTCGTTTTTACGTGGTACGCCCGGAGGGAATCGAACCCCCATCCCCGGTTCCGAAGACCGGTATTCTATCCGTTGAACCACGGGCGCTAGGAATGAATGGAATGTTAGCACGGAATGCTGACATTCCTGAGTGACGACGCGTTCCGTATGATTTTGAAAAAATCATACGGGCGCATGTCTTCTGTTGTCGATGGGTTATAACATGAAATGATGTGTGTGTAAATACACCGGACGAGCAAAATCACGCGGTTCCGCGTGATGTTCAGCCAGCCATTTTTTACATTCATGGATAGGATTTAAAATATCAGGTTATCGGTGACGGGTCATTGTTTTCGCCAGTGATGTTGAGATGAGACCTATCACCTATTTCTCTATAACCTATAACCTATTTTCCTATTACCTACCTTTTATCGCTTCATCGGTTTCGTCTCCCAGCCCTTTTCTTTCAGTCCTTCTTCCGCGGCCGCGATCTGCGCTTCCTGCTTGCTCGTTCCTTTGCCCACGGCCACGAGCTCTTTTTCGATGAATACGCCGACCGTGAATTCCTTTGCATGATCCGGTCCGATTTCTTCCAACACCTTATAGGTTGGCGTCACGCCCAGGAGTTCCTGCGAGGTTTCCTGGAACTTGCTCTTCGGATCAATGTGCAATTCGTTCTCTAAGATGAACGGAAGATGTGAGAGGACGTTTTTGTCGATGAACGTTTTGGCCGCATCCCATCCGCCGTCAATATAGATGGAACCGATGATGGATTCCATGGCGTTCGCCAAAATGTACATGCGCGCTTTTGAATCCGCATCCTTCGATTCGCCTTTCGACATGAGCAAGAACTCTTCGAAATTGAGCTGACGGCCGATGCCGGCGAGCGTCTTGGCGTTCACGAGCGCTGCACGCCAGTTTGTGAGCTCTCCCTCCGGATTGCTGTAATTCGAAAAGAGGTGTTCCGTGACAACGAGTTCAAGGACGGCGTCGCCCAAAAATTCCAACCGTTCATTGTGGGGGTAGGGGAAGTCCGCGTGCTCGTTGATGAACGATCGGTGCGTGATCGCCTGAATGAGCGTGGCCTCGTCTTTAAATGTGTAGCCCAATCGCTCCATCAACGGAGCGTAGTTTGGTAAATCCATACGTTCGTAGGTGTTTACGAACGACAACGAAGATGGGAACGGAGCATTTGCTCAAAATGTGAACGCTATTGCGTTCCGTGGCCATCGCCGGCGTCGTTACGAATAGTTTGAATTATTATACATTTACGAATTAACGGATTGACGCATTAGATATGTAATCCGTAAATACAGCAATTCATCAATTCGTTAATGTATCAATCGTTTTCAACGTGCGGGTGATCGGCGGGGAAGGGCTCCGAAGGCATCGGATCTTTTGGGACATCGTCTCCCTCTTTCTTATGCCGCTCCTTTTCTTCTTTCTTTGATTCGTCTTCCTCTTTGGGTTTGTCCGAATCCTTTTCCACGCCTTGGGCAATTTGATCGCGGTACACGGCGCCGAGAACGCCGTTTACGAACTTCCCGCTGGATTCTCCCCCGAACGTTTTGGCGAGTTCGATCGCTTCGTTGATGGCGACCTTCGAAGGGATCTCATGCGTGTAGGTGAGCTCGAACGTTCCGATGCGGAGCACGTTTCGATCCACGGTCGTGATTTTGGCGAGCGGCCAATCCGGCGCGAACTTGGTGATGAGTCCGTCAATGAGCGCTTGGTTTTCCTGGATGCCCTTCACGATGCATTCCGCAAAATCTTTTTCATCCAAATCCGGCGCGAACTCTCCCACGTTTCGCTGGAGGATGTCTGTCGCATCTTTTTCTCCACCATGAAAATCCCACTCGTAGAGGGATTGGAGCGCGAGCGCACGGCAGAGGTGTCTATTGGACATAATGTACGAAGGGGCGATGTTTCTGTTATTCGTGTTATTGATTCTCGTTACGCCTCTTTCTTCTTTGATGCTTGCTGTCGCTTTGCGAGCTTTTCGGCTTTCCGTTTGCTCGGCTTAATGTAAATGGCCTTTCCATTATACTCCGCCGCGCCCGGAGCCGCACGGTGGGAACGGTGCAGAGCGCCGGTCTTGGCGTCTTTACTGAGAGTTTCCTCCTTCAGTGCAAAATGAGAAGCGCGTCTGCGCTTTTTGGATTTCGTGTGTCGATGGCTTGGAAGTGGCATATAGGTGCCTTTATTAGCGTTTCAATGGGCAGAATCATAGCGAATTGGCGGGGTTTTGGCAAGGGCCGGGAAAGGGGCAAGCGGGCGTTGGAAACGGGCCGCTTGAGGGTTCGTTATGGCGTTGAACGGGTACATTGCTGGATTGCCGTGTTGCTAAACGATCTTCTCACGCTTCTTACGCAGTCAGCCGCGTCAACCATTCTTTCTTAACAATTCAACGATTTCTTCGAGCAAAGGTCATCTTTGGATGTCATAAAACATGAAGCCCCGGCGCATGTCAGCGTCGGGGCTTTCGCATCCGCGGATCGTGCGGGATGCGTGAGGTCAGAGATACGGGGGAAGGTCCCGGATGCTCTTGAGGCGGGTTACGCGTGGATCCGGACGGATGCTGTCCGCGTTGGCGATCCGGTTGGCTTTGGACTCGGCGATCCAGAACAACGCGGAGGCCGCGTCAAGGACCGGAACGATATCCTGTTCGTAGGAGTCGCCGACAAGGGCGAACGGCACGCCGCGAACATGCGGCATAAGGAGCCGTTCGACCGATTCATTGTCCTTCGATCCCGGAACGATGATCAGATGGAATAGGGAGGAGAGCCCGGAATTGCACAGGACGATTTGCTGTTTCTTCTCGTCGCCCCGCGTCCAGCAGATAAGCCGCTTCCCTTGGTTTCGGAGACGTTCGAGGATGTCGCGGGAGTCCGGGTGCACCGTCGGGTGGGACTTCGCACGGACAAAGCGCGCGTAGCGCTCACGAATCGCGCCTTTCTGCCTGGGCAGCGCAACAAGCCCGATGTGATACGCCATCGCGTCGTCGAGGCCCTTCCATTGACGCCGGTACACGTGCAGGAGCGTCTTCAGCGATTTTCCGGAACGTCTGGCAACGTACTTGAGAACGCTCTCGTAGGGGTCTCCTTCAACCAGCGTGCCGTCGAGGTCAAAGACCCACGTGAGAATTTCTTTCGGTGTGCTGTCCATGACTGTTCCTTGGCGTTGGTGGCGTACGCACGAGCATGCTCGTGCGTACGCCAGGGGGTGCATCAGAGGATGAACTGTTCGAGAAGGATCTTCGCGGGCAGGATCGCGTCCCCCGCGATATCCACCCCGGCCTGATCATCCATCTCGATACCCTGTGACCGGAAGGCGTGGGTGAGCGGTTCGCGGTCGTCGTAGAACAAGGCGTCCCGGATGAATGCGACCGGGACCCAGGCCATGAGCTTGCCTGCCCACTCGTACGAGGGCGCGACCTCGCGGCTCGTGGTTCGGCCGGCGCGCATGAACGTGACGCTGGGCGCCGCGTTGTGCGCTCCCATGGAGAATCCCGGGTAGATTTCGATCTGCCCGAGCGCGCCCTCTTCCTTGAGCTCGCGGAGCGCCGCGTTCTCCAGACACTCGCCCGGCTTTACGAGTCCGCCGGGGAACGAGGCAAAGCCCACGTTCGTGCCGGCGAGCCTGGCGCTGCGGATGCCCATGAGCGCTTCCGCTTTGCCGTCCTCCCGGTAGTGGAAGAGCAGGGTGAGCACGCCGTACACGTGGTGCATCGGGTCGAAGATCTCGGGCACGGCGCGGAAGATCTCCTCGTACGACCAGCCGAGCTCCTTGAGCGCGGCCTCGATGGGCTTGTAGGCCGCCCACGCGTCTCTTGCTTCGGCGTAGGTGCTCTCGCCGATCGAGAACCGGTGGCGCTGGATGCGCCGATCCTCGCGGTACACCATGACGTCTTCCTCGTGGTCCGCGGGCGGCGGCGCATTGCCCGGACAGGGCATGGGCCGCGTGAGCATCACGGGCACGGGGTTGTTCGTGAGCATCTTACCGGCCGCGATATCGCTCTCGCGCTTCTCGCGGGATTCCGCGATGACGTCTCTGATGATCTGGGCGAATTGCGCCAGTTTCCCTTCGGGTAGGTCCTTGATCGTTCGTCCCATTGGACGCTCCTCTCTTTTGGTTACGGGGTTTGGAAGATAAGAATGGATATTGGGAAAGGGCAAGGCTGTGAACGTAGCTGAAAACGAGAGGATTGTCAAGATTCGCTTGGGGGATCCCGCATTCTTAAAAAAATAACGAATGTCGAATGTCGAATATCGAAACGACACGTTCGACATTCGAAATTCTATATTCGAAATTATCTTTAATTACCGGCTAAACGTCATCACAATGGCTCCGAGCACGGAAAGCAGGATGCCCAAGAGGCCGTACCAGGGAATGCGGCGGTCTTTTCGGATGAAGAGTCCCCACAGACTGCCCGCGCCGATGGAGAGCTGTTTGAAGGCGATGACGAAAGGAACAGGCGCGAGCGTGAGCGAGATGACCTGTCCGATTACGGTGATGCCCTGGGCAAGCCCTCCCACGAGCACTTTTGGCGCGGCGGCCACGCGCAGGGCCGCGCGGAAGGCCTCATTCGACGGCGCGATCCTGAAGCGTATGATTCCGAGGAACAAAAAGATCATGAAACTGTAGATGATCACGAGGAAGAACGCGCCGCTTGAAGCCTGGATCGCCAGCTTGTCCAGATTGGACGTGACCGAGTAGATGACGGTGACCATGAGAATTTCCCGCATGCCCGGTTTCAGGATTTCACGAAACGGCGCAAGCAGATCCGTGGCGCGTTCCCCGTCCTTTTTTTTAAACTGCGCCGCGTAGATGCCGATGGCCGTGACGATAACGCCGATCCATCCCAAAGTACTCACCGTATCATTTGTGAGGAGCGGGTTCGTGATCATGAGCAGGATGAGCTGGAGCTGCATGATCGGCAGAATCTGGGAAAGTGCTCCGCGCGCATAGGCGCGCATCAGCAAAATCCGCGCGATCGTGAGCAGAACCGCATGGATCGAAACGATGACCCAGAAGCGCGGAAAGATAACCGGGATGCCTTCGTACGCCAGGTACGGGATCGCGAGGATCAAACACCCGAGCGTCATGGCGAACGCACGCTGGGTCGCGGAGATGTGCGCGATGTTCTTTCGGGAAAAATGGATGCTCGTAATGGTCTCAAAGACCATCATGATCGAGGCAGGAAAAAGCCACATACAATTGAAGATATGGTAGGTGCGGACGCGCACCATGTCAATTAATGTATGGGCCTGTTTCGAATGTGCTAAAGGTACAAAATTCCAAATAACAAATTCCAAATAACAAACGATCTCAAATTTCAATGATCCAAATCTTCAAGGAATCCCGCCATTGGTATTTGAATCATTGGAATTTTGTTGGAATTTGGGATTTGTTATTTGGAATTTTTTCCACGGTTCCTCATTAGAGGAAAGAATGCGGAAAAGACGAAGTTCCCTTGTCTGTATTTGGGTTTCCTGCTACGCTCGCCCCGATATGAATATCCAACAGACACTCGTGCTCATTAAGCCGGACGGCGTGGCGCGCGGAAATGTCGGCGAGATTATCTCGCGGTTCGAGCGCATCGGCCTCAAGATCACGGCCATGAAAATGATCCTCCCGAAGTCCGAGGAGGCGGACAAGCACTACGCGCTTACCGAGGAATGGATGCAGGGCGTGTACGATAAAGCCAAAGCCAAGTATGAAGCCGCGGGAGAAACATTTCCCTACACGGATCACAAGGAGTACGGAAGGGTGATCAAAGACGGACTTGTCACCTTCCTTATGGGCGGACCCATCGTGGCCATGGTGCTCGAAGGGGAGCAGGCCGTGGCGCTCGTGCGGAAGCTCGTCGGAGCCACGGAGCCGCTGTCCGCGGATCCGGGAACTATCCGCGGGGATCTTTCGCCGGACAGCTACCAGTTGGCAAACAGTCAAAATCGTCCGCTTCGCAATCTGGTTCACGCATCCGGCGCCGTGGAGGAAGCGGAGCATGAAATCAAGATCTGGTTCACGCAGGAAGAACTTCACAACTACGAACACGTGCTCCAGAACGCGCTCTATAATCCCGAGGCGTTTTTGCCGGGCAAGGTCGGAGAATAAGAAGGATGAGAGACGGGGGATGAAGGATGGAGGGTCGGCCTCCATCTTTTTATTTCCCTCATCCCTCAAGCCTTTCTTCATCCCCATCCCCGGCTTGACCGTCGTTTTCCGTCCCGATACCATATCCCGCATGATGAGTACGGTGTCCGTCATCTCGCGAAAGGCGATTGTGATCGACCTCGTGCTTGTGGTCCTCCTCGTTATTGCAGGGGCCGTCCATCTATTCTAGATCGCGCTGAATGAATGTATGGACGGCCTCTCCAAACGGAGAGGTCTTTCTTTTTTCCACGAACCTTTCAACCCCAACGAGATAACGTGCGGAGGATACATGCCACAATCGAATATAGGCGTGCGGATTGCCGCAGCCTTGGCCGCCGGATCAGGCTATCGCGGCCGGCGCAGGAGG
>Ga0315532_1001681_pt1 | contig 16026 bp, 18 predicted proteins | sample SalMarWE160370MG_FD_203082 | JGI IMG/M metagenome (GOLD analysis project Ga0315532, IMG submission 203082) | Salt marsh sediment microbial communities from the Plum Island Ecosystem LTER, Massachusetts, United States - Salt Marsh Sediment WE1603-70 ... | reverse complement strand
CTATAACTATAGAGGTTTTCGATTTACTTCGTTTTTTGTTTAATGCTCCCCCCGGTTGGCTCAAATACCTGAGTAAAGACTCGTGAAGCCCGCGGCGGCAGCCTCCACACCTCCCACATAACCACCCAGCCTCCCAGAGAAACCCCAGAGGGCCCCCGGAGCCCCACAGAGACCTCCCCACCAGTCCCAGAGGGCTCCGCCACCCATATGATCGATAGCTTACGCTATGAGAGACCTCGAAGCCGGAGAAGGTTAAAACAGAAACAGGCAAACACCATCCTCACCCTGACCCGGGGCAACGACGTCACCAGCACATGCCCCGAGCCAAACACCCGCTTGATCACGGCGAACGGACGCTCACCCGGACACCGTCTCCTGCTTATACGCCTGTTCCTGAGCCGGTCCCAGATACCAAGCGGGTGACCCCTAGCCCCACGCCTCATCGTCGCGTCCCAGCCACGGGGCACAGCACCCTGATACCCCTTATCACGGTACACCACCTCACCCGGCCTAGAGAGGTCTACCCGGCTGTCGTGCACCGAAGCAGTCGTCGTCTCCAAGTCCCTGATAAGGCCGTGATCCAAGTCCATCTTGGCGTGCAGCTTATACCCGAAGAAAGATTTGCCGCCTTTCTTGGTCCAGCTGCCATCCCTGCTCCTCCGTGTCTTCGCCTCCGTTCCTCTAGGCTTGTCAGCCTTGGCATGCCCGGGGTCGGCGGTGATGAAGGACGCGTCCTGGGCCACGCCCTTCTGGACCTGTAAACCCTTCGCGTCGAGCTGCCTACTCAGCTCAGCCCAGACCAGCTTGCCCCGGCCTGATTCGGCGAGGCGTTCCCTGAACAGCCAGACGGTGGTGGAGTCGGGGATGGATTCAGGGTAGCCGAGGAACCGGCGGAAGCTGATACGGTCCGTGGCCTGTCTCTCCAGCTCGGGGTCGCTGAGGCCGTACCATGCCTGGAGGACCAGCATCTTCACCATCACGATTGGGTCGATGTTGGGTCTGCCTCCCTGGGGGCCGTCGTTGGTGTAGAGGCCGACGACGATGGGTCTGAAGGCCTCCCAGTCTATGAGGGGTTCTACTTCTGCGAGGCGGTCGCCCAGCTTCTCTACGGCCTTGTAGAGGTCTCTTTGGAGGTAGGAGTCGAAGGAGTCCATGTGGTGGCTTATGTGTGGTGATCTTTAAGGTTAACCGAGGGGGATCACGGGAAAAACAGAGGTTATTCGAAATCCTCTATATTATATTTCATTAAACATGTTCTTATTCTCCATGTTCTTCCTTATTGAGTCATGAAGGACAAGCCTCTCAGCATAGAGAATAGATGGGATATCTTGTATCGTGATTACCCAGAAATATACGACGAGTTCGCTAGCGTACCCTATAATCCACACAATATCGACATCCTTCATGAGAAGTTCAACCTGAATAAGAAGGTGATAGTGGACATCGGGTCTGGTTCCGGGCGCTCAACTATTCAGTTAGCGAGATACGCGGAACAGGTAATCGGGGTTGAACCGGAGAAATCGATGAGGGACCAGGCCGTGAAAAACACCATTGAACTGGGGCTCGACAACGTAGTCTATGTCGACGGTAAAGCCGAGGAGATGCCTTTGGACGACGGCGTCGCCGACATAGTTGTAGCTTTAACGGCTGTGATGTATCCCCCTGAGGAGGTTGTCCCCCAGTTCATAGAGGAAGCCAGACGGGTAGTCAAGCCCGGTGGCACGATAATATCTGTTGATGTGGCTCCCGGGTGGTACGGTGGAGAGTTGGCTGATTTCATCGATGACCCTGACGCGGATGTCGCGTTGATGGCTAGGCATCGCCTGTTTGTCGATGAAGCCGGTTTCTCGTATTTTGACGTGGAGCAGAAATCAGACTATGGTAGTCTAGATAAGATTGTAGGCACTTATGGGTTCATTTTCGGGGAGAGAGTTATAGACCACATCAGACGGAATAAAATTACCTCAATCAAATGGACCTTCAGAGTATATTACGAGAATAACTAGCTTTTTTGGCCTCAGTGTAACTCTGATTCATCACGGTTCAGCCTAATGCCTTCACATCATCGGCCAGGAAACCAAACGAGGGCCCCGCTCTAAAAAGTATCGGAGACTGGGCTACTCGATCCTTATCTCGGTCCCCGAGTCGTCCCTCTGCCGCTTCCTGAACACGATCTCTAGGACGCCGTTGACGTACGTTGACTTGGCGCTATTCTCGTCCACCTCCACGGGGAACTCAAGCTCCTTGTAGTACTTCCGAATAGGGTTGTCCACGCTGATGGTGAGGCCATTGTCCGTGGCCCTGAGCCTTATCTCGTTCTTCTCGACGCCGGGGAGCTCCGCGAGCACCTTCACGGTGTCGTCGTCCTCGATGAGGTCCACGAGGGGCTCCCTGCGATCGGTTAAGTTCAGGGGCGCCCTGCCCTCGCCTGTGAGCCCGGGCTTCATGTTGCCGAACTCCCGTATCACCGGTTTGCCGTCGGGGCCTATCTTGACGCTGTAACCGTAGACGAAGGGGCCGTACTCTCGGCGCACCGAGCCGTCGGGCAGCCTCCGCTCCTTGTACATGTCCTCGGGCATCCTGTTCTCCATCTCCTTGAACGCCTCGGCCATCTCCTTCTCCATCTCCTCGATCAGCCTGTCGATGTCGCCGAAGATGCTGGACCTCCGGCCGAAACGTTTGAACCACTCGTCCCAGAACGACATCTTATTTCATGAGATGAAAAAACGGTATCCGATATAAACCCTACACCTTAAGAGCGCCGCTACTAGGGTATTCACCGAGTTGACGATTCTCGTCTCGTACGGTGAGATAGCCCTCAAGGGAAGGTACGTACGTAACAGGCTGGAGAAGCAGCTAGCCGACCAAATAAAGCACCAGCTCAGGAGAGCCGGCTACCCCGAAGCCGAGGTCACGCGCAGGTTCGGGCGGATATACGTAGAAGGCGTCCCCTGGGAGGCAGCGGGCGTGGTCGCCAGGGTCTTCGGCGTCGTCCACGCCATGCCATCCACCGAGACGAGCATCGAGTTCGAGTCCGTGGTGGAAGCCATAGTCGAGGAATCGAGGAGGGCTCTTGGCGAGGGAGACGGATTCGCAGTACGCCCCAAGGTGGTGGGCAGCCACCCCTACGGCAGCAGGGACATAGCCGTGGAGGCCGGCTCCCAAGTCCTAGGGGCCCACGAGTTCAAGGTCCACGTCAACCTTGATGAGCCCGACGTTACACTGTACGCCGAGGTCCGGGACAAGGCCGCCTACGTGTACTCGTCCATGTTATCCGGCGTCAAGGGGCTGCCCTACGGCTCCCAAGGCAAGGCAGTGTCACTGTTCAGTGGCGGCATAGACAGCCCCGTGGCGGCGTGGATGATGATGAAACGCGGACTGGATGTACACCCTCTCTTCATGGACCAGACGCCCTACGTGGGGCCGAGCTACCTTGAGCGGGTGAAGAAGGCATTCAAAGCCGTTGCCGAGTACGTCCCCATGGACGGCTACAAGCTGCTGTCAGCCCCCATGGGGCCCGTGATGGAGAGGATACTGGAGAGCCCCGAGCCACGGTACACCTGCATCATGTGCAAACGCTCCATGTACCGGATAGCGGCGGCATACGCGAGGAAAAACAGCCTCAAAGCCATCGTGACAGGGGAGAGCCTCGGCCAGGTGGCGAGCCAGACCATGGCGAACCTCTACGTCCTTGACGCCGCGGTCACCATCCCCGTCATACGCCCCCTCATCGGCCTCGACAAGGTGGAGATAGAGGACATAGCTAGAAATATAGGCACCTACGAGATAACCGCCCGTAATGTGGAAGGCTGCACCGCCGTCCCCCCCAACCCTGCGACCAGATCCAAGACCGAGGTCATCACCCGGCTGGAGGACAAGCTCGATCTTCCTAGCCTATGCATGGAAGCTGTGGAAGCCGTCAAGTCGCTGGACGCCGTCCAACAGTAACACAGTTATATCTTCACACGCCTCCTTTCTCGGGATATATACCATGTCGAAGCTGCGAAGGGAGGCCCTGCAGGACTCCGAGGAGATCGACTTCACCGAAGAAAAAGAACACTGGAACGAGTACAGGCTAGCCGACGGCACAACCCTCAAGGTGAAGCTCGTGCTTAGAGGCGTCAAACGACTCAAACGCTACGAGCCCGACGGCACGCCCATCTACGTAATCAACAGCATCAACGTCGTCAGAGCAGTGGACGTTCCCCCAGAGCTGAAAGCCAAGCCCAAGAAGCCCGATATATCACCCGTATAGGTGCCGTGAGTTGAGGCTGGAGCTAGTAGCCCACACCCCAAACGTGGAGACCATGATAGCCACCAGCATGCTCACCACCACCAGCGGAGCCCAGCCGGGAACCCTCTACGACAGGCTCATCAACAGACCCGGGAAGGTGAAGGAGGTGGTGGGCAGAGCAGAGGTCCAGCATGGCAACATACTAGAGCACAACCGATTAGTCTGGCTGCTTGAGGCCACGGATAGCGAGGTGCTGGAAGCCACCCTCGACACAAGTTACCTTACGTTCACTCGGCTCGATGAGAACAGGTGGCTCCTCAGCGGTAACCTACGCGCCGTAGTAGAGTACGCCCAGAAGAAAAAAACGCCATTCACAGATGCACTCGCAGCCTCAGTTAAAAGCGTCGCTCCCGACATACGTTTTCTGGAGCACGAGGAAAGTTGAACGTCCGGCTCCTGGCCCTCACCCCGTACGACCTGCTCAGGGACAGGTTCCCGATGCTAGGCTGGAGGCAGCTGTTGCCCCACCTCTCCTACACCTTCGCCGTCGAGAAGGTTAGCAGGGCCTGCAGCCACCAGATGGTCAGGCACAGGGTAGCCTCTTTCAGCCAGCAGAGCCAGCGGTACATTACCGTGAAGAGGCTCAAAGAGTGTGTGGTGACGCCTCCCACCGTGGACGACATGGAGGCCTTCCGCGGCCTCGTTGAGGAGGCAAGCGAGGCGTACCAGACGCTTGTGGACGCCGGGGTGCCCAAGGAGGACGCCCGGTTCGTGCTCCCCAACGCCACCGAGACAAGCCTCCTCATGACCATGACGGGCTCCGCCCTTTTCAACTTCTATGGGCTGCGCTGTTGTAACCGTGCCCAGTGGGAGATTAGGGGCCTCGCGGACGCCATGCTCGCCCAGTGCAGGGACGCCGAGCCCGAGCTGTTCGACAACGCCGGGCCATACTGCTACATGCTGGGGTACTGCCCCGAGGGCCGTTTCACATGCGGAGGCATGGCGGAAGCAGTGGAACGCTACACGCCGGGGGGCCGGGGTTGAAGCTGCTTCTGGACGAGATGTTCACAGGCTACAAGGACCACTTCACGATCCTCGGATGGGAGGCTTACACGGTGGACGACGCCGGCCTCAAGGGAGCCGGCGACATGAAGGTGGCCCGGTACGCCAAGGAAAACGGGTTGATACTGGTCACCGAGGATAAACGAAAGCCCGTTGAGTTCATGAGGCTCCTCGGAGGCAGGTACGTCTTGGTGGACACCCCCATGCTCGTGAACATGGTAATCAACGCCGTCGAGGAAAAATACAGAGACGCGGCCCAAACTTAAAACACGGCACGGCAACCCATAATTGATGAATATATCAGACATCGAAGCCCAGATACTGGAGGGTTTCGGCGACACCGTGGACCGCATAGTATCCACCCCCACAGGGGCGGTCCCGCTGCTGCGGAAGGGCAGAGACGGCCCCGCGAAGAACAGGTACACATGGATGAAGGTGTACGACGAGACGAGACAGCGGTACGGGAGGCCGCTAACCCTGCTGGCCGCCGAAAAGCTAATCGAGCACGTGAAGCCGGGAAGCCGAGTCCTCATAGTGACCAACAGCCACGAGATGGACGGCCCCCCGGGCTCAGCCGCCCTCGCACGGGCGCTCCTCGTGGGGCTCCGCGCCGTCCCCGTGGTCATGGCCAACTTCGAGCCGGGATCCAAGAACCAGAGGGCCCTCACCCAGAGCCTCACCGGGTGCCAGGTAATCCCCGTGCTGTCGCAGGAGGAACTCACGGGAAGCATATGGACTCCCTACACGGCGCTGGTGTACAGCTGGCCCAGGAGGAGCGTCCCCGAGGCCGAGGAGGCCGCCGAGAAGCTGCTGGACGAGTTCAGCCCCACGGCCGTCGTCACCGTGGAGGCGGTGAGCTGCAACGAGAAAGGCGTCAGGCACGGCGCCCTCGGCGGTCCAAGCAACACGGGCGACCCCGACGAGAGGCTCGTGCGCTGGAACCAGTTGCTGGATGCAGCCAAGAAAAGAGGCATACTCACCATAGCCACGGGGGACAACGGCAACGAGTGCGGCTTCAACACGGTCAAGGACATCCTCGTGAGGCACCACGAGTACTGCAGGGACTGCGGCTGCCCCTGTGGCGCGGGCATAGTCTCCGCCGCCGGCGCCGACCTGGTCATCCCCGCCACGTCAAGCAACTGGGCCATCTACGGCATAGAGGCGTGCCTAGCCCGTCTCTTGGGCGACCCGGACGTGATGCACGATGAGCAGACCCATTACAGGATGCTCGTTAACTGTGCGAACGAGGGCATCCCTGACGGAGCCACGGCGATGCCCAGCCCCAGCACCGACGGCTGCAGCCACGAGGCGTGCATGGCCGTGGTGACCCAACTAAGGCAGACGCTGCTCATGAGCGTGAAGGAGATCGTGCGGGAATCAAGGTAGGTCCTCGTCCCAGTAGTGATGCTTTGTGCCGTCGCGCAGCCACGCCTCCAGCCCCATCTCCCTCATCTCTCTCAGGTTCTTGAGGCAGACGTCGAGGTGCAGCCCACCGAGCACCGATCTTAGGGTCTCACATTGTTCGAAATCGTTGCACTCGTGGCACGCGTAGAAGCCACGCGTCTTGCAGCAGTTCCTCACGACGCATGACGCCTCCTCGTCGTTTCTCTCTCTGCAGGTCTTGTAGCACTTCATCTCGGTCATGAAAAGCAGCATGTCTATGAGCCTGTCGTAGTCGCCCAGCCTCTCGGGGAACACGTACTTCGCGGTCATGTAGAACTTGTATTTGTCGAGGACATCGAGGAACTCCTCCGCGGCATCCGCGATTACGCCGGTGTACCCCAGACAGTCCCCGCAGTAGATGCCGCAGTACGTGACCAGCCCAGCGTCAACGCTCATGGAACCCCCCTCCAGCCGTTAACCAGATGAGTGGCACCTCGTTCTATAAACCTTAGCTCGGACAGAATGTTGTAAAGGTTAGAGGTTTTTAGGCTCGGGGTCTCTCTGGAGGCTGCCGACCAGGCAGTGGATGCTGCCGCTGTTCCTGGGCCGTATGAGGCTGGGTATATGCACCTCCACCACCTCGACGCCTATGCTCTCGAACCACTTGGTGGCCTTGGGGTACTGGTCGCTGGTCATTATCTTCATGGGCTCAAGGACGACACCGCAGTCGGGGCCCTTGGCGAAGCCGCGGGTGTCTATGCTGACGAGGTCGTCCGGGGGCTTTATGAAATCCCAGCCCATCTCGCGCTTCATCCACTCTGTGAGGTACGGGTCGTAGTAGCTTGCCTCGCCGACGCTGGTGTGTCTGTCGATCATGCTGTAGTGGATGGTGCCCTTCCGTGTGCCGTAGCCTGGCCCCATCCTTATGTCGACCTTCGGGTCCTGGGCCTTGATAATGTTGGCGTACTGCCGGTGTCCCCACTCGTTGGCCCTCATGACCGCGGGGTCCCCCGTGTTGCCCCGCGGGTAGTGGACCTCTATGATGGCGTGCTTCTCGTCTAGCCAGCCGCAGGGGCCCCCCTCCACCATGCCGTCGCCTATGATCATGCCAACGACTGGGCACCCCATCTCGGCGAGGGTCTGGTACGTGGGCAGCTCCTCGCCCTTCCTGATGCTGTCGTACATGCGCAGTATCACGTGGCCGTACACGGCAGCGTGGGCCACGTCGTCGCAGTAGATAGATTTAACCGTGTAAGGCGGGTCCCACGGGTCAGGCTTCCTGATCACCACCTCCACCCCCTCGGCCTTGAACGCGTCTACGAGTGCCTCATGGTGCTCCACGAGCTCATCCAGGTCGGGCTTCTTGGTCATCCTCCAAGCGTCCCAACTGGACTCGTGGGGCGGCCAGGGCGTGGGGCTGCCGATGCTGAGGAACTCATTACCTGGGCGGTGCAGGAGCACGGTCCTGAGCTTGCCCACCGTGGTGTTGGCCTTCCACTCCCTGCCCCAGTACTTGGGCATCTCGTCCTCGAACCGGCTGTGTACCTGGGGGTGCAGCCTGCTGTAGACGTCGTGCAGCTCGGCGGCCGCCTTTTTGTAGTCTGACATGGACAGGAATTAACTGCGCGGGTTTAAAACACCTGTTGCAGCCTGCGCTTCTAGCCGCAGCGGGACTTGCGGGGCTGCATAAGATAACTAAAGCCCGAAGTTTGCTGTGGCCTTCCTGAATCTGGTGTCACTACCCGCCGATATCCGTCGAACAGGTCGAAGACCGCTTTAGTTTTAGACGACGTCGTGGAGTGCCCTCGCCCACTTTTTCGTATCTGTTTCAGGCACTGGTATGGCGTGAAACCCGTGCACGCTATTTGGGGTTGGGCACCCATCGCAGCTTAGGGTTGGAGCCCTTAGCTCTTTCTGCTTGGTGGCCGCATGCATAGCATTTTCCGTCATGCACAGAGATCACGTCGCCGCAGCTTGGGCATCGGTACTTCTCAGTCTGGCTCCTGAGGAAATCTTCCATGCCTTTTTCCTGCATTGTCTTTTGGTTTTCAATCATGCTCATGCCGTAACGTGCATCGTAATACTGGTCAAGCTTGGTTAGTTGTTCGCAGGGCATGTCTGAGCACTCGTAGCAGAAGCGGATTTCCTTTTTTCTCAATTTTTCGCAATCCCTCTTGATGAACGCACAGTTCTTGTTACGGATCAGGCAGCCACTGCAATGAGATATCTCGCCTTTTTTGTAGGGCACCCTCCGAGAATAGGCAAGATAGGCTTTGCAGATCCCGCAGTTCATGCCACATGGCGCAATTAGCTCGGGAGCAAACGTTTTAGCCATGCCTCTCAGGAAAACACGGAACGCTAATTAATCTTGTTGATTCAACGCGTCAGATTCAACAGGATCCGCCTTATACCAAGCTTGTTCAATTCTCAAACAAATTGTCTGAGAAACTCATCGAACCGTCTCAAAAATATGCCACATTTTCGCCCCCCTCCCCCCTCAGGCGGGGTGCGCGCACCTTAAATCGGCTCCACGCCTGGGAGCCCCTGAGAGCATGGTCGATACGATCCCCCGCCCCGCCCCCGCCGAAGGCTTCGAGACCGCGCTTAGCGTGCTGCGGAGACGCGCCCAACAGCGCCGCCTATCCACGGGCAGCCAGGCCTTGGACTCGCTCATAGGCGGTCTAGAGCCTGGGACGTTCTACCTCTTCTACGGCGGCTGCGACGAGGAGCTGGTGGACAGGCTCCTCCACAGGCTCGTCTTCGAGGCGGTGAGGCCCGGCGGCGGCGAGTCCGGCCAGGCCGTGTACGTGGTCTGCGGCAACTACAGGCGCAGCCGTTCCATAATGGACATGGACTTCCTGATCTCCCTCGCCGTCGAGGCGGGACTGGACCCCGAGCACGTGGTGCCAGGGATACACGTGGTCTGCGCCTTCTCCGAGAGGCAGCTCATAAAGGCCCCGGGCCTCGTGGACGAGATACTGGGCCGCACCGGCCCCGTGGACCTGATCGCCGTCCAGCAATTATCCAAGATATTCCACGGCCCGCTGGCGGTGAAGCGGGAGAGCCCCTGGGAGTTCACCGGGGTCGTCTCCAGGCTCCGGGAGACCTGCCAGGAGCAGGGCATACCCCTGGCGGCCACCTGCCGCCCCGCAGGCAGGAGCCGCCAGGCTCCGCCGCCGGAGGGAGGCAGCTACCTCAGGCACGCTGCCAACGTCATGGTCTACCTGAGGCCGGTAAAGGGCGGCCTCCTCTCGGCCCAACTGGTCAAGCACCCCGACTCCGCCCGCAGGGGCCGGGTGGTCTCGTTCGGCGGCGAGGAGGCACGGTTCTGGGCAGAGTGATGAAGGGCTCCATGCGGACCCGGCTCCAGGACACCATGGCGCAGCTCAAGGCCAAGTACCGGGAGGCCCTCAAGGACGAGTCCATGCAGGCGGCGTTCGACGAGCTCTGGGCGGTGTGGTCCAGCGAGATGGGGGCCATGATCTACAGCGAGGTGCTCTCCACCCTGGACCTGCTGCTGCTGACGGCGGCGGCGGACAACCGCAGGGAGATCGACGAGATCAAGCGGCGGCTATCAGGGGGGCCCAGCGTCGAGGGTTGAGGGGTGGCTCCTCGACGTCAGGGTGAGGGGCAGCCAGGCCGCCCTCTGGGTCAGGGAGCAGGGCGGCGGCAGGGTGAGGCTCCTAGACACGTACCGCCCGGACCTCTTTCTGGAGCCCGCTGTCGAGCCCGAGCGCCTCATGTACATGCTGGAGGAGAAGGACGACCTCCCCTCCGTGGCCATGGAGCGCAGGGTCTCCTCCATCAAGGACATGGGCGTGGCGACGGTGCTCCGCGTCGAGGTGGACGGCATAGGCCGGTACCGCCGCGTCGTGTCCCACTTCGAGTCCTCCGAGTACGTGGAGGCCCTCTACGACGTTGACATGACCCACACCCAGAGGTACCTCTGCGACAGGCATCTCATCCCCTTCACGAGAGTGGAGGCCGACGTGGACAGGCGCCGCCGGCTGAGAACCATACGTTCGTTCACCCCGACCCTGGACGAGGAGCCTCCCCCCTTCCGGGTGCTGTGGTTCCGCATAGACTGGGGCGAGGACACCGTAGAGGTCGCCGAGCCCGAGGGATACGTGTTCGCCGGCGGCGGCGCCCTCAGGGACTTCCTGGAGTACGTCCGGGACTACGACCCAGACATACTGGTCTGCGGGACCCGGGACCTCCACGACCTCCTAAGGTACAGCGAAGCCAACCGTGCCCACAGGCTGGGGACGCTGGAAGGCGGCGAGGCCAGGCTGTGGAAGGGCAGGCTCCACGTCACCTCCCGCACCTACGAGAGCATAGGGTTGGCGGGGGTCACGGAGCGGGTGCAGTACACCCGGGAGGCGCCTCACTTGGCGTCCGAGTGGGGAAGCGGCCGCGCCATCGAGAGCAGGCAGTGCTACGAGGCACGGAGCCGCGGCGTGCTCATACCCCGGTCCGGGGACTTCCAGCCCGTGATGACCCTGGAGGAACTGCTCAGGCTGGACCACGGCGGCCTCATACTGACGCCAGACGTGGGGCTCCACGAGGACGTGGGGGTGCTGGACTTCGACAGCATGTTCCCCATCCTCATGGTGAAGCACAACATAAGCTACGAGACGGTGCGCCGGGAAGCCGGCGAGGGCTTCGTGATAGACTTCACCCGGGAGGCCCTGCAGCGGCGCCTCCACTACAAGTACAGGAGGAGGGCGCTGGAGGAAGGCTCAGAGGAGTGGCGGTGGTGCGACGGCCGCCAGAGCGCCCTCAAGAGCATACTCTTCTGCACCTACGGCTACAGCGGCTGCTGGGCCAACAGATTCGGCAACTTCGACACCTTCATGGAGATCAACAGGGTGGCCCGGGACAGTCTGGTGGCGACCATGAACATAGCACGGGAGCACGGGTACAGGGCCGTCTACGGCAACAACGACAGCCTCTTCCTCAAGCGCCCCGGCGCCACCCGCCGCGACTTCGAGGAGCTGGCCCGCGTCGTCACGGAGCGGCTGAGGCTCCCCATGTCCGTCGAGAACGTGTTCAGGTACCTGGTTCTGCTGCCCCAGAAGAACGAGTTGAACATAGGCGCCGCCAACAGGTACTACGGCAGAACCCTCGAAGGCCGGTACGTCTACAGGGGCATAGAGACACGGAGACGCGACACCGCGCCATACGTGGCCAGGGTCCAGCGGGAGGTCATCGACGCCCTCCTGGGGCACGGCTCCGCCGAGGAGGTGGCCAGCGAAGGCGTCGAGCAGGCGCTGGGGGTCCTGGACTTGGCGTGCCGCCGCATCCGCAGGGGCAGGGTGCCCGCCGAGGAGCTGCGCATCACCACCACCCTACGGCGGCGCCCCGGGGAGTACAAGGCCAAGCTGCCCCACGTCGCCGCCGCGGAGGCCCTGGGCATGGCCAAGATGAGGGTCGAGGAGAGGACGCCCATAGAGTACGTCTACGTGGACGCGGGGCACAGCAACAGGTTCCGCAGGGTGCGGCCCGCGCTCTACGGGGGCAGGGTGGACGCCGACAAGTACGTGGACCTGGTCACGGAGGCGGGGCGAAGCGTGCTGCTGCCCTTCGACGCCGACCTGAACCGGGGCCGGGGACGGCAGCTCAGCCTAACGGAGTTCACGTAGCCGCGGGGAAACCTTCTATACGCTCCCCGGCTCAGTCAACCCATGTTCGACGTCATCCTCAGAGGAGGCAGGGTGGTGGACGGCACCGGTAATCCATGGTTCCGCGGCGACGTCGCCGTAAAGGACGGCCGCATAGCAGAGATTGGACGAGTGAATGGCGACGCCGAAAATGTGATCAAGCTACGAGGCGAGGTCGTCGCGCCTGGGTTCATAGACACCCACAGCCACTCCGACCTGTTGCTGCTCTCCGAGCCCCTCGCCGAGTCCAAGATCATGCAGGGGGTAACCACGGAGATCGTTGGACAGGACGGCCTTGGCGAGGCCCCCATAAAGGAATCCGACGTAGCGGAGTGGAGAAGATACCTCTCGGGGCTCAACGGCGACCCGGACATAGACTGGACATGGAGGACCATGGGTGAATACCTCGGCGCCCTGGAGGAAGCAAGACCGTCCATCAACGTGGCGAGCCTCGTGGGCCACGGAAACCTCAGGCTTGCCGCCATGGGGATGGACGACAGGCGACCAGACGCTAAGGAACTCGCTGAGATGAAGAGGCTCCTCGCCGAGAGTCTAAGGGACGGCGCCGCAGGCCTCAGCACCTGCCTCATATATGCGCCGTGTATCTACGCGGACACCGCCGAGCTCATCGAGCTCTGCACGGTGACAGCCGCCCATGGAGGAGTCTTCGTCGTCCACATGAGGAACGAGGGCGACACGCTGCTGGAGAGCATAGACGAGGTGGTCTGGGTGGGCGAAGCATCAGGCGTCCACGTCCACGTGAGCCACTTCAAGGTGAGCGGCGAGGCCAACTGGGGCAACTCGGTCCATTCGCTGGAGAGGCTGGAGAAAGCCAAGGCACGCGGCGTCCAGGTGTCCTTCGACCAGTACCCGTACACGGCGGGAAGCACGTTCCTGAGCAGCCTCATACCCGCCTGGGTCCACGCCGGGGGCGTCGAGAAGCTGCTGGAGCGCCTCAGCGACCCCGACATCAGGCAGAGGATAAGGCAAGGATACACGGCCGGCATGTCTAGGGCGCCAAGGTGGGACAGGCTGCTCGTCACCAACCTGCAGACAGAAGAGAACATGGTCCACGAGGGCAAGACCATGAAGGAGATAGCGGAGGCCCGTGGCCAGACGGAGGTAGACGCTTTGATGGACATGGTGCTTGAGGAGAGGAACGCCACAAGCATGATCAGCTTCACCATGGAAGAGGAAGACATCACAAGGATAATGGCCCACCCCCTCGGCACCGTGTGCACAGACGGCCTACTCCTCGGGAAACCCCACCCCAGGGCCTACGGCGCCTTCCCCAGGGTGCTCGGCAAGTACGTCCGAGAAGGCGTGCTCAGGCTGGAGGACGCGGTGCGGCGCGTGACCAGCCACCCCGCCCAGATACACGGCCTAAGAGACAGAGGCCTCATTAGGCCCGGCTACGCGGCGGACATCACTGCGTTCGACCCCAAAACCATCCAAGACCTCTCGACGTACAAGGAGCCGAGACGTAACCCGAAGGGAATAACCCACGTCATGGTGAACGGCGTCCTGACTGTGGAGGACGGCGAGCACACAGGGGCGAGGGCTGGGCGGGTTCACCGCCACAGACCCTAGAAATAGTCCTCCATGAGCCTGCTAACCCAGTCCGGTACCTTGGCTTCGGCTCTCGCGTCGTATATCGGGAAGTAGGGCTTGACGTCCAAGACCGGTGTGCCGTCGATGGCGTCCAAGCCACGAACTATCAACCTGTTGTGTTTCACGCCCAGCGCCTCCACAGCTGTTAATCCTATCGGGTTCGGCCTGTGTTTAGCCCTCTGCGCGAATATGCCGAGCAGAGGCATGTCTTCTCGTTCCTGTGGCCTGCGGACTAGGTGTGTCTCAGGCTCGAAAGTCGCCTTATGCATATAGAAGACCACGATGGCGTGGCTGAATCCGTCGAGCCCGGTGAGGCCTGATGCGTATCTTTTCTCTACGATTATCTCTGACTCTACCTGTCCCCAGTCCTCGTCGACGGCCCCGGTTATGGGTGACTCTACACGTCCTACTGTTTCGAGAAGTATATCCATACCACCATCAACGCCTTGGCGCCGGATAACGCCTGCGCTCACCGCCCATGCTCACGTTTTTACACGCATGGCGCTCAGTTTATAGCATGTCGATCGGAATCAAGGGGAAATGGGTCATAGCCTACGACGGCGCCGAGCACATGCTCCTCAGGGACGGCGTCGTGGTGACAGAAGGAAACAGGATCAAACACGTGGGCAAGAACTACCGGGGCAAAGTAGACAGGTGGATAGACGCGAGCCACCACGTCGTCGTCCCCGGCATGATCTGCACCCACACCCACGCCAGCACAGCCCCCAAGGACAAGAGCTTCATAGACGACACGGGCGCCCGCCACTTCTACATGAGCAGCCTCGGAGAGAACCTCACCGCCCTAGGCAAGAGCATCCGCCCCGAGGATCACCACGTCTTCGCCAGGTACAGCATGGCTGAGCTGCTGAGGAGCGGCTGCACCACCATGCTTGAGATAGGGATGGTGGGTACCCTAGGCGCCGAGGCCGCTGTCAGGCACATAGACGAGCTGGGGATACGCGCCGTCGAGGGTTGCAACATAGAAGACGGGCGCTGGGCGCGCAGCCAGGGCGCCAACCTGCAGACAGAGTGGCTCGGCTTGGAGCACGGCATTAGGCTCCTAGACGAGGCCGAGGAGTTCGTGGAGAATTACGACGGCGCCTTAGGCGGCAGGCTCATCGCTGCCCTCTATCCGAGCACCGTGGACAAGGTGAGCGGCCCCCTCCAGAAGGAGGTGAGGGCGAAGGCGGACGAGCTCGGTTGCCCCGTGACGATACACACCGCCCAGTGGGTGGTCGAGTTCCAGAACATGCTCAGGATGTACAGGAGGACGCCCATAGAGTACCTAAAAGACACCGGGCTACTGGGCCCCGACCTCATTATAGGCCACGGCTGGGCCGTGGCGGGGCACCCCCTCCTCGCCTATCCACCTGTCGGGGGCGGCGACCTGGAGCTGCTCGCGATGAGCGGGGCTACGGTAAGTCACGACCCCCTCGTCTTCACCAAGAGGGGGAACAAGATGCACAGCCACAGCGGCTACCTGGCGGCGGGGGTCAACGTGTCCATAGGCTGCGACACAAGCCCCCAGGACATGCTCAACGAGATGAGGATGGCCAGCTACATGAGCAAGGTGGCTGACTGGAGCTGCTTCAGCGGCAGCGCCCGCGAGGTGTTCACCAGCGCCACCCTCGGCGGCGCCAGGGGGCTCGGCAGGGACGACCTGGGCAGGCTCGTCCCCGGCGCCCTCGCCGACATAGCCGTGATAGACATGGAGACCCTGAACAACGTCCCGTGCAGGGACCCCGTTAAGAACCTGGTGAACTCGGCGACCCGTGAGGACGTGGAGCACGTCATCGTGGACGGCGAGCTGGTGGTGGAGGAGGGCGTCCTGCTCACGGTGGACGAGGAGAAGCTCGTCCAGCAGGTTCAGAGAACCACGGAGGCCATCTGGGACAGGATACCCGAGAACCATTACTTGGGGCAGGGAAGCGACGAGGTGAGCCCTCAGAGCTTCAAGCCCTGGGGGAGGTAGCCCGCTACCCGCCTCACCTGGGTTTACAGAGAATCTCCTTGATCCTTCTGCCCTCTTTCTTCGACTGGAGGGTGGGCACATCGAAATGGAAGAAGTCTTTGCTC
>Ga0315532_1001680_pt1 | contig 16027 bp, 12 predicted proteins | sample SalMarWE160370MG_FD_203082 | JGI IMG/M metagenome (GOLD analysis project Ga0315532, IMG submission 203082) | Salt marsh sediment microbial communities from the Plum Island Ecosystem LTER, Massachusetts, United States - Salt Marsh Sediment WE1603-70 ... | reverse complement strand
CGAGACATTCAGGATGATAATTATAGAGGTGGCCGAGTCGGTTAAAAGCGGCGAAAATTTTTCAAAAGCCCTTTCCAGTTATCCTAAAGTTTTCAGCCCGATGTTTATCAGCATGGTCAAGGCTTCAGAAGCATCCGGCAGAATGTCGGAGATGCTCAGTGTGCTCAGCGGTTATTTGGACTTCGAATGCGAAACGCGCAAGCGCATTAAAGGAGCACTTACTTACCCGTTCATAATGGCACTGATGGCTGTGGCGGCAACGGGGACATTGATGTTCTTTGTTTTACCGAGATTTATGAGTATTTATGAATCCAGAGAGGCGGCGCTGCCGAAAATCACTCAGATATTGGTTTGCTTCAGTAGAATGTTAGGAAATTACCGGCTGATGGCACTTTTAGGAACAACTGTAGTATTGGCATCGGTGGGATTATATTACTGGTCACGGACCGCGAGCGGTCGGAGAGTGATAGATTCTATAAAGATTCATACACCGATATTGGGTACAATGTTTATTGATATGGTGGTGACTCGCAGTATGCGCATAATGTCCACTATGGTTAATACCGGTGTTCAACTTATGGATTCGATACAAGTGATTCAGGGAGCGTGTGATAATTACCATTTTCAACAGCTCTGGGCCGGTGTAAGTGAAAAAATCCACGATGGCTACCAATTGTCAGAGTCTATACAGCTTTCTCACGGCGCCGATTTAATTGCTCCGGGAATTATACAGATGATTCGGGCGGGAGAGAAAAGTGGAAAACTGGGGCAGGTCTGTGATAAAATATCTGTTTTCTATGAGAAGAAGCTTGAAGCTTCGATAAAAAATGTGATGACGCTTATTGAGCCTCTAATGATTACAATTCTTGGAGCTATCATTGGAACCGTTGCTATAGCACTGCTGCTGCCGGTCTTTAGAATATCAAGTGTAATCTCACACTAAAACAGAAGTCAGAAATCTGTTTTCTGCCCTCTATTCTCTGTCAATTAAGATCAATCGATACAAGAATCTTTCGGCACGTGCAGTGATTTCCAAGGTGACATACAGCGAGCATTGAGGCGGCAAATTCTATCGGAAATGATGGGACATTTTCTATCCGTCCGTAACCGATTGTTATGTGAGGCAGAAAATTCTCAAAGCTCGCTTTTTCCGGATATTTCCTAATCCAAAGCAATGTGTTTTCGGTGGCTTCATCATCATATATCATTTCTTCGCTTATATCATAGCTAAAGAACGGTTCGAGTTTCTTCATAACCTTTTCGTGTAGCAATTGAAGCTCTTTTGTTTTCTCTATTTCGAAAACTGAGACAATTTCACCTCTTGAATTTGTTGAGGTTCGTATGTCGGAAATTGCCAGGTTTTCAAGCGGATTTTCTCCGGCAATAAGCCTTAATACTTTTTCGATAGAGAGCATGTCCCTTTCATTGATGCAGCCCATAGCTAATGAAATATGCGGCAGACAATTGTCTTTACTAAGCGCTATTTCGGAGCCGAATTTTTCAACAAGCTCAGCATTTGCTCGGATTGCTTTGTCCATCATTTCATCCGATGGCAGCAATACTACATCTACTGCTATTTTGCTCATGTCTCAGTCCAATCTGCATATATGCTTACTTACCGCTCCCTCACGGTCACGGCTCTGATTCTAAAAAACGCTTATGCTATATCAAGATTGTTTTTTTACCGAGATTACTTCTATAACTTCATCATATTGTTTTAGAACTTTTTTGTCTTTCTGTTTAATAAAATGATTGACCAGGACGATTGCCAGACAGTTGGCAGTAAATCCCGGCACAATTTCGTATAATTGATTGCTTAAGCCAACCTGCTTCCATACAACTAAGACGACCGTACCTGTCACCATTCCAGCCAATGCTGATTGCCAACTGGTCCTGCGACAGAATAATCCGAAAAGTATCAGAGGCCCAAATGCCGCTCCGAATCCACCCCAGGCATAAGCAACTATCATTAAAATTGTCTCATCCGGACGCAACGCCAAGACTAATGCTATTGTAGAGATTATGATTACGCAGATTCTGCCGATAAGCACGACCTCCCGCTGAGAAGCATTTTTATTTATCGCTTTCTGGTAAAAATCTTCCGTCAACGCCGATGACGAAACTAAAAGCTGCGAATCAATGGTTGACATAATCGCCGATAAAATCGCAGCCAGCATTATTCCGGCAAGCCACGGATGCATAACTTTATTTATCATATAGATAAAGACTTTTTCATGTTCGCCTTCTGCTGCATTAAGATTATCAAACATGCCAATACCAATAAGGCCAATGACAATTGCTCCAGCCAGCGAGAGGAAAACCCAGATGATAGCTATGGTCATTGATTCTCTCAGCTTACCAAGAGATTTGGCACTCATAAATCGCACTAAGATATGCGGCTGACCAAAGTAACCCAGGCCCCACGCCATCATGGAGGTAATCATCAAAAAGGTGACTCCATTTCCTTGTGGTAACAGACTCTTCTGACTGTGTGTCATGGCCTCGCGTATTGCGCCGATTCCACCGATGTTAAAGTACGCCACTACCGGGACAATTATCAGAGCAAGTACCATCAGCGAGCCTTGGAATAAATCGGTCCAGCAGACAGCTAAGAAACCACCTAAAAAGGTGTAAATTATTATTATGCCGGCCCCGATGATTACAGCTATTTTGTATTGAATACCAAAAGTGGATTCAAACAGCTTGCCGGCTGCTACTAATTGTGCCGAGGCATATATGGTGAAAAATATCAAAATTATTATCGCTGAGATTATCCGCAACAAGCCTGTAGGGTCACCGAAGCGCTTTTCAAAAAAGCAGGGCAGTGTAATTGTATTGGTCTTTTGCGTATAAATCCTGAGCCGAGCGGATATAAGCTTCCAGTTCAGAACCGTCCCTATAAAGAGTCCTACCGCTATCCAGATATTGCTTATCCCTGCTAAGTATATCGCTCCAGGCAGACCCATCAGCAGCCAGCCGCTCATGTCACTTGCCTGTGCTGACAGTGCTGTCACCCAGGCACCCATCCCGCGACCACCTAAGAGATAATCTTCGATGCTGGTGCTCTTACGGCAAAAATAAAAGCCGATGCCTAATAAGAGTATGAAGTAAACAAAAAATGTAATCAGTGTTGGATTTGACATATTCAACAGCAATCATAAATCATCAACCACGAACCACAAACAGCTCTAAGATTATTAATAGTCAATAATAAATAGCTCAAACTGACCTATTCTTTATGTCATTCCCGCGCAGTGCCTGCCCTGAGCGCAAGCCGAATGGGCGGGAATCCATTAAAGTTTTTAGTGAACTGGATTCCCGTTCCCCGGTCGTGGCCGAGGACAAGTTTCACGGGAATGACAAACCACATTATATTGCTATTAAATAAAAAGTTATGTCAAATTCCCATTGAAATTCAGTCTGTTTGGGTAAATAATCAATTGAAAAGTTAAAGTCAAAGGGTCGATTGAATTGCGTACCAACAAGTTAAACTCAGGAGGTCAAAAATGAAGCGTCACTTACAAATCCTTATTTGTAGTGTATTTATCACAATTCTTCTCGCTGGATGCGCTCGCGAAGCTACAGTTCAGGTTCATCCTGGCGAGATTACGACAAGGGAAAACGAGTGGCTGGCAAAGGCTTATCGAGAAGACAAGAACGGCTGGATTTATCTGCATATTGAAGGTGCACCTTTTGAGCGAGGATTCCAGCGTGGTTTTCTAACCGCTAATGAAACCGATGAGTTCTTAAAAACGATGGCCTATCTTTTGAAATTCAATACCGCTAAGGAGAGTAGTTTTTTTGTTAAAGCAGCCACTAAACTTTTCAAGAAAAAAGTTTCCAAAGAATACATTGAAGAAATGAAAGGAATGGTAGCGGGAATAAGCAGGGCAGGTAAGCATGTAACTCTTGAGGAAATGCTGTTTATGAACGGATTTATTGATCTCTCGTGGTACTGGTGGCCTAAGCAGAAAGAATCGATGGAGCCCGGCTGTAGTGCTTTTGTTGCCACCGGAGATGCAACTGCTGATGGCAAAATTGTAATGGCCCATAATACATGGATCAGCTATGCCAGCGGTAGATTTTGTAATATTATTGTGGATATCGTTCCCGATAAAGGTCATCGAATCCTGATGCAGTCCTGGGGTCCTTTAATATATAGTGGTACAGATTTTTTCATCACTTCAGCCAGCTTGATAGGTACGGAGACTACTATTGGGAGTTTTACAGGCTTCAATGAAAAAGGGACTCCTGTTTTTGAAAGGGCCAGGAAAGCAATGCAGTATGCAAACAGTATTGATGAATGGGCCCAGATAATGATTGAAAACAACAGTGGCGCTTATGCTAATTCCTGGCTGTTAGGAGATATTAAAACCAATGAAATCGCCCGCCTTGAGCTTGGCTTAAAGCATCATAGTTTAGAAAAAAAGACGGATGGCTATATTTCAGGCTCAAATGTCACGGATAATTTAGGAATCTTAAGAGAAGAGACCAAAGGGGCTGCCTATGATGATATAAGAAACAGAGCTGTAGCTCGCCGGGAGCGTTGGAAACAGCTTATGAAAAAACACTATGGAAAAATTGATGTTGAAATTGCCAAACGAATGCTGGCCGACCATTACGATATGTATTTAGAAAAAGAGAATCCGAGTTGCAGAACAATATGCGGCCATTTTGAATTGGATGACGGAAGGATTCCTGGAAGCCGGGGTGCTTATCTGCCGGCAGGAGCGGTTGACGGCAAGGTTGTTGACTCTAATTTGGCTAAGAATTGGCAGCTTTGGGCAAAATGGGGCAGCTCTTGTGACATCGGTTTCGATGCGAAAGAATTTTTAGAAAAACACACTCAGTATGACTGGCTGCAAGGATATTTAAAGGATATACCTGCCGAACCCTGGACTATTTTTACCCTTAAAGAAAATAAGTAATCTTATATATCAGACGGTTGAAATCTTAGCTGCTAAGTACCTCCTCATCTTCTTTTCGCCATGCCGGGTCTACTATGCACAAAAATTTCAATTCGGAACCTCCTATATTTTCAATATATTGTTTTGAATGTGGCGGAATATAAACGGCACAGTCGGCAGAAACTTCAAGAGACTGTTCATCTACGTGCATCAGGCCATTACCGGCCAGGATATAATATACTTCAGAATTTTTAAGCCTGTGCGGCTTTGTTGTCTTTCCCGGCTTAACTTTAGCGTGTGCAAGACTGTATCGGATTTTTAGATTTGCCTTATCCGGATGCAAAAATTCCCGTAAAGTTGAGCGGTCACCGGCTGTGATTTCTTCGCAGTCATTTAAATATTTTATAAGCATTGTCACTCTCCGAGCAGGATCGAACCTTGTGTAAAGAATGTGCCGGCGACGCAGGCGGTCATAAGACAAGCTAATGTAGCTGCAATCAGCGCACGAACCGCAACCGACCCAATATTGCGAACTTTTTCGGGAGCTAACGCACAGACGCCGCCGACAAAGATGGCCATCGATGCAAGATGAGCAAAGCCGCACAAAGCATAAGTGGTAATTACAGCCGAGCGAGAATGCTGCAATAAATTTTCCTCTAATGCGGTTGCGAAGTCTTTGTAAGCTGCAACTTCGGTAACGACTAAGCGTTCGCCAATAATTTGAGAAACTGTCCCCACATCGGATAGCGGCACACCTAAAATTATCGTAAATGGATAAAAGACATAGCCGCAAATAGCTTTCAAAGACCACTGAAATTCAACGCCGAAAAGAGCATTTATTTTTGAGCCTAAGCTACCTAAGCCCAGATCAACTAAAGCGACCAGGCCCAAGATAGCAATAAGAAGCGCTGCGATGCCGACTATCATCTTGACGCCGGCATTAGCTCCGTTAATGATTGCCTCAAAAATATTATGCTCTTTTTCATAAAAAGGCCTGACGTGTACACCTAAAGTTTCAGGCTTTTCGCCTTCAGGCAATATAATTTTCGACATGGCAAGTGCAGCCGGGGCGGAAAGCAAAGATGCTGAGACTAAATGGCCTGCAATCGTTGGAAAAATATCCCTTAAATTTAACACATATAGTGCTAAAACGCTGGAAGCAATTGTAGCCATTCCCGCGGTCAATATTGTGCAAAGCTCTGAGCGGGTCATTCGAGCCAAATAAGGCTTAATGGTGAGGGTGGATTCAATCCCAACAAAAATATTGCTGGCAGCTACGAGGGACTCTGCACCTGATATCCTCATTAACTTCGTAAATACGTAGGCAAAACCTCTGATAATTAAGGTCATTATGCCGAAGTAATATAAAATCGCTATCAGGGCTGAGAAGAAGATGATCGTTGGAAATGCCTGAAAGGCCAAAATATACCCTAATGAATTCTCTCCAGTTTCGGCCAATGGTCCGAATACGAACTTTGAACCGGCTGTAGCGGAATCGAGCACTTTTACAACGACATCGTTGACTACCAGGAATAGCTTTGCACCGGCAGGGACAACAAAGATAAATAGGGCAATCAATATCTGTAAGCCGACTCCCCAGCCGATTACCCGCAAGTTCATATTCTTTTTATCGGAAGAAAGCACCCACCCGAAACCAAGCAAAACAAATATTCCAGCAAAACTTACCAAATTGTAGATATCCATATCTACTCCTGTTTATATTCTAATTTGCTGCGATACTTTCCAGATTAGGATAGGCCTTCAATAAGCCCTCTGGCACTGGCTGTTTTTGGCCCGTAATCAAAGCCTTTAATTCAATTGCGTTTGCCAACTCGGCGCCTCGATAGTGATTGTTGGCGATAACCGTCAAAAATTCAAAGGCTTCAGCCAATCCATCAATTCTTTCTTTTATTCCAGTGAGTTCATCGGTGCTGTAATAGTAGTTATAGGTTTCATCTCTGCCGGCTTCTTTGCTGAACCATTTTTCAAAATTTCTGCCGTGCATCCTGAAATAACCGGTTCTGCCGACGGTGCAGTGCTGCATATTAAATGAGTTGTAGGTTGTCGGATAATCAAGATTAACCACCGAGACGCCGAGCTGCTGCAGGAAATCCAGAGCCTCTTTTCTTTCCCACGATTTGTGCCTGACTTCGACCGCCAGATTGAACGCATCGGCGAAGCTCTCCACGATTTTTACCAAGTGCTGCCGGCTCTCTGGGCAGTCAGCGAAATCATATCGAAATTGAGCCAGCAGATGTTTTAGTTTATTTGCTTCCATGAAGGGCTGAAAGCCTTTATGAAAATATCTTACCATTTCAGTATCGATTTTGCCTTCGTGGGTAAAGTCCCGATGTAATTTCGCTGTGAATAAAAAGTCCTTTCTTTCTGCGGTTCTAACAAGCCAGGATTTTGTGGTTTTCTCGAATGGCGGCCTGTAAAAGGTGCTGTTAATTTCAACGCAGTCAACGAATCTGCTTACATATTCGAGCTGATCAACCTTCGGCCGGATATACACAATTCCCTTCCAGTCCGGATACGACCAACCTGCTATTCCTACGTATACATTACCTGCCATTTGTTATGTTTACCGGTTACTGTTTAGCAGTCGCCGTCCCGATGACAGCTTTCTCCTAAAATTTTATTGCAGAGTCTCGTCAATCTTTTCGTCCGGCAGCATGTTATTAGGGTGAGATGTACCTTGCGATTCCAGCTGGTATCTTTTGCAGTTTTTCCAGTTGCCGTTGGACTTACAATATTTCTGTGCCCATCTGCCATCCAGCTTGCCTTGCTTTTCAAAAAATCTCAGTGGGCAGACACTATACCATTTACATCCCATGATTCTGAAGTACCAATTCTTTCTTCTTCTCCCCGTTGCCGAGCCTAACTATAGCATATTCCAACGTCCCTAACAGCGCCGTCATAAGTTGTGTTACCGTTTAGCAGTCGCCGTACTGGCGATGGCTAACCTTAAACTCCTGAGCTTATAAATCATCCTGACCTTTGTTTGCATAGCCAAAATATACGCTTTTGACGTTTAAAATCAAGTTTTGTCTACGCTAAAATGAACTTGTACGCCTCCGGCGTATTTAGGAAATGAGTTCAGCTTTATTCGGACTATTTTTCGACCCACCTTAGATGGGCTTACAATGGTGTCACAGCATTCTACGTGTGAATATGTAATAGTCAAACGAAAATCTGTTTATATTTGCTTTGAGTCTGCTTTTTGCTAATTAGAGCAGCGTAAGCTTTGTCGTAAATGTTCTGCTCTAACGGGCAGGACAAATCCGCATCACTGACAATCTTCAAGAACCGCTCCTTGTGCTTTTCGGTAAAATCTTTTCCACTCTTGAGGATATCGTAAATCTCGAATAGCGCGATAATGTATATCACCGATAGCCTGACCGCCTCTTCATAGAATTTAACGTAATCTACGTCTTTTATATATTCTTTGTACATCTTTGAATCAGTGCCGTTTTTCTCGTAGTCTTCCGCTGCGTCCTTGTATGGTCCGAGCTTTTGGCACGTTTTTAGCGTCAGCAGCAGATTGTCAGCCGAATCCTCTATTATCTCTTCCTCCGGAAATGTCCCGTAGGTTTCGGCAAAGCCTCGCTGTAAAAAGTAGCGGAACCATTCTTCGGCGTTTTTGAATGATTTGCCAGGGATACAATCTACCCACTTATTGAAATCCTGCTCAAAGAAATCGTACGTAGCTTTCTTTTTCCCAGACAGAGCTGCTCTTTTGTCACGATATACTTCTTCGTAGAGAAAGTAATCCTGAAAGACCTCGCACTGGCGGTGCTTTTTGCGGTTATCTCCGCTGCGGTAGTAGGGCTTGGCGATAAAGTTCACCACCGGATGGATAATCTGGTCGGCTGCGATGTGTGTCAGATGTCCCGCGATGTAAGCAAGCTTGCGGAAGTCATCGGCTTCAAGCTTCGGTTTGCCATTGCTACGAATAACATCTTTGAACAGGATTTCGCTCAGCTTCAGCGGAAATATGTTCGGCTGATTCGAGTGCAGGTGGTAGGCCCATGGCGTCACGCCCTTAGCCTGCACGAAGCCTTCCGTCAGCATGTCTTTGAGCGAGCCGGCTATATTGCAGTAATAATAGAGGTCCGGCCCAATGCTGCCGAGGTTCATATACGCTCGGATGTTCTGTGCCTTGGAAGTATCATCAATTATTTCAGCGAATTCTGCGACCTCACTGCCTCCTTCTATTTTAAGCCTTTCGAGCGCTTTATGCGCTATGACCATGTGTGCTATATTGGCCGGCATAGCAATCCTTTCCTTGTTACTTAACAAATGTTAAAAATGTGATAAATACAATGCAATAAGTAATTGCAAAAACGATCGCAAGAGCCAGGATGCTTACAGGGACAAACCGCGACCACTTTCGTATCACAGCCCCGGCCTTTTGCTCACCGGCTACGGCACGCCAACTTCCGTTAGCTCGAACAATAATGGGAAAAACCATCCAGCAGATAAGCACCGCTATTGCCAGTCTGAGCCATTTGTTGCCAAAGGCCCAATAATGTGAACTACCTATGATAATACCAAAGATTAAGCCACAAAGCCCAAAGCAGAAAATAGGATTTGAAACCTCCAGTTGGACACCGCAACGTGGGCATATTCGCCTGTCACTGCGCCATTGAAGGTAGTCATGTATTAAGCCTTTGATATTCGTCTTACATTTTGGACATTTAATTTCAAACATGTTAGATTGCCCTTTGTTCAGGTCCGCCCATCAAGGTAAAATTATATTTACAACACGATTATCTTACGCTCAAAATCCGACGAAGAAAAGCGGAAATTTCTACTCACGAAGGTTGGATTTAGTTACCACTTATACCAATCATAGTTAAAAATTGCCGAATGAATTAAACGTGATGCTAAATGGAAGGGCTTGGATTCCCGCTCCCTGTGGCGAGCTATGTTCAGAACACCTGATGCTTCTAACTCGTGTCGGTTGAATGGAGACGAAGGGAATCGAACCCTCATTTCCGCGATGCGACCGCGGCGTGCTCCCGTTACACCACGTCCCCAAAATTCTCTGTCTTATAGGTGATTCTAAAAATTCCATTTTTCGTAGCAGAGTATTTTATTTATCGGCTCCCGTTTGGGCTTTTTTGGACTGTCGGCTGGATAGCCGAGAGCCATTAGTTCGATTATATCAATATCTTTGGGAATTCCAACAATCGGCCTGACTTTTTCCGGATAGAATGAGCCGATCCAGCAGGTTGCTAATCCCAACTCCGCTGCCTGCAAAGCTATATGTTCAAGAGCGATAGCTACGTCAATAGGCCCAATGGCTTGGCCGCAGCGCATAACGTCTCTGCTGTTACTGCAGGCAATTATGATAATCCCGGCATTTTCGAGAAATTTTTGGTTATTCGCGGCTTCAGCTAACTTGCGCTTATTTTCTCTATCCGTCACTATCACGAATCGCCAATCCTGCAAGTTCTTGGCGGAAGGCGCCAGCCGAGCCGCTTCAAAGATTTGCTCCAATTTTTCCGGCTCTATGGATTTATCTTTGTATGCCCTGCAGGAATATCTTTTGCGAATGACCTCAAGTATTGTCATGGTAATACCTTTAGATTTTTTTAATAAATCTTTTAAAAGAACCACAATTCAGCCGATTGAGAATATAAAGCATCGAAGGTATTGACGCAAGAGGCAATAATCTGTATTTTTAATAGGCGATCCGGGCGATTAGCTCAGCTGGTTAGAGCACATGCTTTACACGCATGGGGTCACAGGTTCGAGTCCTGTATCGCCCATTTCCGTCAATCGTCTCTTGTTTGTATTCTGCCATCTGTCTTTCCGACTTCGCCAAGGCTACGCCGGACAGGCTGTCCTCTGTCATCCGTTTTCTGTCCTCTGTTTTGAGATTGGCTTTGATTGGGTTTGTTTTTAGGTTTCATTGTTCATAGTTCGTGGTTCATAGTTCATTGTAAAACAACAGCTTGTGTTCATTTTGCCGTTCCGAAAATTGGCTTTGTTTTGCAAAATAACAGGCCGTTTTGTAGAAAGTTCTCTACGACTGTCGAACAGACCATGGCCACATGCCTGCCCCCTAGGGGTGCCATGGCTAATTTGGGAATTTTTGCGTTGTAATTTTACTTTTTGCATTGAGAATTCAGGTGTTTTGAACATTTGAAATTGTTTAGGATTTAGAGCTTAGGATTTTACGCCTTAGGGGTTACTTTTGAGTTTTGTCCTTCCTTCTTCGCTAAAGCTACGAAGGACAGGCCGTCTTTCCGTCCCGCCTCCGGCGGGCAAGCTACTGTCTACTGTCTTCTGTCATCCGTCTTCAGTCGTCCGTCTTCCGACTTCTGACGGGTATTATACCAAAACCGGCTTAATTTTCAAGTGAAATTCTTCTCGATTCTTGATAACTGGATGCTCAATTTTCAAGACAGTCGCTATGTCACTCATACGTAAAGCGCGTAGCTCTCCGTAAGGAGTCCCTAGGACTGCCACAGGTACGCGCTTTACGTATGCGATTGAAAGATAAAGCATATCTAATTTAGATGAATCGGGATTGACGTTGTTACCAGCCTGTAATAAATCGTTATAGTGTTCACAGATTTTCAGCGTGAGTTAGTCTTGCGATGTAGTCTTAAGATAAGACTACATCGCTTGGCAGCATCTTATAGGATTGAAAGGATAATTTTGGATTCATGAATCACTTGATTATCAAAACAGATGGCTGTTCTTGTTTATACCGACCTGACCGGAACAATACAAATTAAATAAAAATCGTTTTGGATCGTGACCCCTGAGATAAATTCAGGGGCTTTCGGATTAAGTGGGTTTTTGGTTGTGGCGGTTTACATATTCAATTACCGCATTTAACTGCTTTTCATCGAAACAATAACGAACACTAAATCCTTTTGTCCACAACCTGCCGACAAATCCATTACTTTCCAAAGCCAGCCTTGCTGCATTTTTATAATGACTCACTGCAGAAGCAGCCGAAATAAAATTACAATCCGTTACCAAATGGATATGACTTTTTCTGATTGCAATTGCGTGAATCTTCTGGTTTAAGCCGGCAGATTCCTCAATTATAGCCTTTTCGATGATTTTTCTTTGCGCGGTGGTCAACGATACTTTTGGATACTTCATGTTTTCCTTTGGATTCGACAGGCTCACCACAAGATTTTTACTCTCCAGCGAAGGATTAGGGTCGAGTATTTGGCCGTTTTTGACGTATTTGCGTTTGTCTCCCTGCAACCAGTTACCATAGGCAGTCCACGTCAACATATATCCTAAAACCTTTTGCATTTTTCACTCTCCGAAAGCCCTGTGGTTTATCTACAGGGTTCATATTTACTATTTAAGGCCAACAAATACAATTTTTACATGCAAGTTTATGGTGCAGAAAATTTGCTGGTGTTGCCGATTATAAGCTTAGGAGAAATTCCTTACTATTATAGTAATTCGTTGCACGGAGACACGCATAAATGGCTGAAAAAAGCAGGAAAATAAAGCATCTTGTTTTTATCCTTATCGGTGTGGGTATATTTGTTTTTGCTTATCTGAATCGTGGCGAAAAGACCATACATGAGCTTTTAGCTGAGAATAAAAACCTTAAACAGGCAATAACCAACCTGACGAATGAGGAGCAAATTGGTTATGCAAAGGTGATTTCGCAGGAAACTAAGGATGGACAGCTTTTTACAACAATAAAATTCGTCGAGACGGCTAAGGATGACAAACTGAAAAAAATCTTAGAGAAAGAATATACCATCGAGGGTGATATTATTCATTTTGACGCGTTGATTGTGAAGTTCGGAAATAAAATGGTAATGGACGGCAAAACAAGAGCGCTATTTCTCTGGAGAAGGGTCTATGGCGAAAAAATGAAGCCACAGGACGGCTTTATAATAGAACAGCCGGGCAGCGAACCCAACAGATATAAGGATTTGCTTGCTGCTCTGCCTTTGGGGCACAGGCAGCTTTTCTGGTCTAATATCTGGGAGCTGGCAAATGATCAGGAAAAGCTGAAAAAATATGATATCGAGGCCATCTATGGCAATGTTGTCTATTCGAAGCTGAGAAAAGGACTGATATATGTCTTCAAGATAAGCCCTACCGGTCAGGTCTATCCGGAGGTCGTTCCCGATATGTAATAGGCATTGGCGATCGCATTTAACCGCACATTTCTTGTATCTTTGAAATCCACTTGTTTGATGAATATAGTTCTGAATTGACGCGTTCAGCCGTGTTGGTTATTGTATGCGCCGGTGATGAGGTTACTTTTAAGGATTTGCGTAAATGGGGCAAGGGATTGATTTTGATATTATCGTAATAGGGGGCGGGATTGTCGGCCTGGCTTCAGCCTATAAAATCACGCTGACGCACCCTGATATTCGTGTTGCTGTGCTTGAAAAAGAAGAGCAATTAGCAATGCACCAGACGGGCCATAATTCCGGAGTTATCCATTCCGGCCTGTATTATAAACCCGGCTCAAACAAGGCAAAAACCTGTGCCAAGGGACGTAAAGAGCTGGTGGCTTTTGCCAAGAAGAACAGGATTCCTTGCAAGATTACAGGCAAAGTAATTGTCGCAACGGCGGAAAAAGAGCTGACGGACCTTGAGCGAGTTTATCAGAACGGCTTGGAAAACCAAGTCGAAGGCATCGAAAAGATTGGGCCGGGTGAAATCAAGGAAATTGAGCCTTATTGTGAAGGCATCGCAGGGATGAAAGTGCCTTGTACCGGAGTTATTGATTTTGCCAAAGTTTCGAAAGCATTGGGACGGCTTATAGAGAAAAATGGACAGGCTAACAAAGTGCTGACTTCACATGAAGTCACCGGTTTTGACAGACATGATTTTTATACGAGCATTGTGACAAATAAAGGTGCTTTTTCTGCGAAGTACATTATCAACTGTGCCGGCCTTCAGTGCGATAGAATCGCCCAAATGGATGGACTCGACCCAAAGATGAGAATAATACCATTTCGCGGCGACTATTATGAATTAACCGAGGAGGCCTGCGAGAAAATAAAGAGTCTCGTATATCCGGTGCCTGACCCGACTTTTCCTTTCCTTGGCGTTCATTTTACCCGCAAGGTCGACGGCTCAGTCGAGTGTGGGCCGAATGCGGTTTTGTCATTTAAGAGAGAAGGTTACGGCAAAACAGATTTTAATTTCACCGATACATGGCAGTCGCTTGTCTACTGGGGGACATGGAAAATGTTCCGAAGGCACTGGCGATATGGGCTGGGTGAATATACGAGGGCCTTTTGCAAAAAGCTGTTTCTTCGACAATTGCGGAGGCTTATTCCTTCTCTTGGCCCAGATGATATAAAGCCGGGCGGGGCGGGTGTGCGTGCTCAGGCACTTGGGCCGAAAGGTGAGCTAATCGATGATTTTAAGATTGAAAGGAATAAAAATTTTATTCACGTTCTAAATGCTCCCTCGCCGGCTGCAACGGCTTCATTAGCTATCGGCGATTATATAAATGAAATAGCCACAAAATACTTTAAACTGCGGTAAACTTGTTCCCGCGAAAAAAATCCCACGTGAAACGTGGGAGCTAAACGTTTAGCCCCGCAATTTATTGCGGGGTTTTGAACTCATGAGTAAATACCAAACCAGAAGTTTATTTGCCGAAGAAGTTGAGGAAATACCCTGTCATCATATTATTCGCGTGGCGTTTGAATCGGCGGCGGATACGGAGTTCGATTACCTCCTGCCGGATGAGTTTTGGCCGGTTGAAGCCGGCCAGCGAGTTGAAGTTCCATTCGGCAAAAAAAACAAACTCGAAGTTGGATTTTGTGTTGATATTAACGCTCGAAGGCCAGATCCTTCGACTGCGCTTCGCTCCGCTCAGGATGACGGGAAGAGAGCATTTAAGCTAAAAAGAGTTTACAAAGTAATTGATAAAGAGCCGTTGCTTAGCTCCGAGCTTATGGAGCTTGCCTCTTGGATAAGCAGCTATTATGTTTGTCCCTTGGGACAGGTTTTAGCAGCTACAGTGCCGGCGGCGGTGAAGAAAGCTGTCGGTGTAAGAAAAGGAAGATATATTTACCTTGCAATTACCGCTGCGAATCTTGCCGAGGCAGCCGGGCGGTTAAAAGGAAAAAGACAAAAGCAAATTATCGAGTATTTGCAGGAAAAGGGTGTTTTTAATGCAGAAGCAGCTTTGGAACTGCAGGCCGTCTTAGCAGAAATCGGCTGTGGACAAGAACCGGTAAAAAAGCTAGCCCAGAAACAGATTATCAAGATAATCGAGAAAACCGTCCTAAAATCTTTGCCTGCAATCCCAAGAGGGATGGTAATAAAAGCGGAGAAGGTGGTCCTCAATGATGACCAGCAAAAGGCATTGGCTCATTTCAAAGCCGAGATAGAATCAGGTAAATTTGGCGTTACACTTCTGCACGGCGTCACCGATAGTGGCAAGACCGAGCTTTATATAAGAGCTATTGAGGAAGTTTTGCGAAAGGGTAAAAGTGCTATTGTTTTGCTCCCTGAGATTGCTCTTACTGCTCAGACTGTTCAACGGTTCAGCGCGAGGTTTCAAAGAATCGCGGTGATGCACTCCGGCTTAACGGCTGCTCAGCGCAATGTCCAGTGGCAGAAAATAAAATCGGGCGATGCCGATGTGGTTATAGGTGCTCGCTCGGCTGTTTTTGCACCGCTTTCAAGGCTTGGGCTTATTGTTGTTGATGAGGAGCATGAGCCGAGCTACAAGCAGGACACAGCCCCACGGTACAATGGCAGAGACGTAGCGATAAAACGAGCACAATTAGCAGATGCGCTTTGTATTTTGGGAAGTGCTACGCCGTCGTTGGAGACGCTGTCTAATTGCCGCGATAAAAAATATTTTAGCCTGGTACGTCTACCGAAAAGGGTGATGAATCTGCCAATGCCCCAGATGAAGTTAGTCGATTTGCAGCATGCGGGACCTGCACAGAAAGGTATCAATCTGATAAGTGAACCGTTAGCGAAAGACCTGAAAGAGACGCTCGCTAAAAGTGAGCAGGCGATTTTGCTTTTAAACAGGCGCGGTTACAGTAATTTTATTTTTTGCCCGTCTTGTAAGCATACGCTGCACTGCCGTAACTGCGACGTGACGCTGACCTTCCACAGGTCGGAAGCTCCTGCCCGTC
>Ga0315532_1001675_pt1 | contig 16071 bp, 17 predicted proteins | sample SalMarWE160370MG_FD_203082 | JGI IMG/M metagenome (GOLD analysis project Ga0315532, IMG submission 203082) | Salt marsh sediment microbial communities from the Plum Island Ecosystem LTER, Massachusetts, United States - Salt Marsh Sediment WE1603-70 ... | reverse complement strand
CTAAAGAGATGTAAAGAGGCAGAGCCTTTTTGGGCGGGTGGGTATGGGAAGAAAGACACCTGGTAAAAAAACGGGGTAGGGTAAAAGGGGGTCAAAACCCGTTTCCATAAAAGGGCGGCGGGCGGGAAAAGATAAAATCGGGACGGGGGAATCAGCCCCTTAGTCCACCATTCTTCTGGGAATAACATTTTCCTCAACTATGTGATAAAATCCAAAAACGGCTAATTGCATTAAGATATCCGTGATGAGACCCTGACAAAATATAAGGAGTAAAGAATGAAAGTAGTTAAAATGCATACTACGCTGCTGTCCCTGCCAATGAACCTGCCCATGTTCTTCGGCAAGGCAAACCCCAGAATGAACCCGGTAATAGTGCAATTAATGACAGACGAAGGGCTAGAGGGGTTTGGCCTGGCTTATGCCTTCAATGATTCCCAGGTAAACTCGCTCAAGGCCAGCATAGACGACCTTGAGGAAGTGGTGATTGGGCAGGATATTTCCCGCTGGGCGGCAACATGGAAGGACCTTCATACAGCCCTCAAACATGCAGGGCAATGGGGTGGCTACGGGCTAAATGCCATTGGTGCAATTGACATAGCTTTCTGGGACCTGCGGGCAAAAGCATTGAAGTTACCGCTGGCCCGCTTACTCGGCGGTTTCAGAGACAAGGTGCCAGCTTATGCCAGCAACTGGCTGTGGGGCTTTCTGAGCATAGACGAGTTGCAGAAACAGGCCGCTTCCCTGGTCAAAGATGGCCACCGCGCCATGAAAATGAAGATGGGAGGCAAAACACATAAAGAAAATGTGGAAAGGTTCAGGGCCATTCGCGAAGCGGTTGGTAATGACGTCAGCATAATGGTCGAGGGCCACTGGTCATGGGCGGTATCGGAGGCCATCAGAATGGCACGGGCACTTGAACCCTTTAATCCTTACTGGCTGGAAGACCCGGTAGGGCTTCATAACGGTGATATTTGCCTGGAGGATACAACTGCACTTGCCCAGATAACTGCTGCTGTTGATGTACCGGTCGCTGCCGGCGAGACTTTTTCAACCAAGTACGGCTTCCGCCGTATCGTTGAAGACAAGGCTGTAGATATAGTTATTGTCGATGTGTTACGTGCCGGCGGTATAACCGAGTGGATGAAAATCGCTGCTCTGATCGAAGCATATAACCTGCCTGTAGTCAGCCACTGTCTCCATGATATTTCCGTGCATATGATTGCGGGAATTCCCAACGGGCTTATAGCTGAATATATGCCGTGGTGGGACATAATCTATAAAGAACCACCCCGTGTAATAGACGGCTATTTCGAGATATCCGACAAACCGGGGATAGGGCTTGAGCTGGACACTGAGGTAATCAAAAAGTATAGCATAGCATAGCCTAGCCTAAATTGCATTTTAGCCTCGCCTATGCTATATTCAAACTGTACAATAGAATAACTAACCGCTAGGGGTGCTCAAAGCTGAGAGGCATTTTGAAGCCAACCCTGGGAACCTGACCTCGGTAATACGAGCGGAGGGAAGCGGTAGCAGCTTAGACCAAGGGTTTAGAGTAAGCGCCGAAGCCCTTGGTTTTTGTTTTTTGGAGGCAGCTATGACACAACTGGAACTGGCCAGAAAAGGGACTATCTCCCCACAAATGAGCCTGGTGGCGGAGAATGAAGGGGTGGAAGCGGAGTTTATCCGGCGGGGGGTTGCCGAGGGAGCTATAGTAATCCCGGCCAATCCCGGGCACGAAAACATCGTTCCCGGCGGCATCGGGCGGGGGCTTAAGACCAAGGTCAACGCCAATATCGGCACCTCCTCCGACTTCGGCAATATGGATACCGAGCTGGAAAAGCTACGGGTTGCCGTTGACTGCGGCGCCGACGCCGTCATGGACCTGTCCACCGGCGGCGACATATCCGCCATCCGCCGGACTATAATCAGCGCCAGCCCGGTAATGATAGGCACCGTACCCATCTACCAGGCCGGTATTGAAGCCGTAAACAAACGCGGCGCCATCGTCAAGATGACCGTTGACGACCTGTTCTCATCCATAGAAGAACACGCCCGGGACGGCGTCGATTTCGTCACCGTACACTGCGGCACCACCCGTGCCGCCGTCGACCAGCTAAAGCAGCAGGGAAGGGTGGCCGACGTGGTATCGCGGGGCGGTGCCTTTCTTATCGGCTGGATGCTGCACAACGAGCGCGAAAACCCCCTCTACGAGTATTTTGACCGCCTCCTGGAGATAGCCAGAGAGTTTGATGTTACCCTGAGTCTCGGTGACGGCATGCGTCCCGGCTGCCTGGCCGACGCTACCGACCGCCCCCAGATAGAAGAGCTGCTGGCCATCGGCGAGCTGGTAGGCCGTGCCCGCGAGGCCGGTGTCCAGGTTATAGTTGAGGGGCCGGGGCATTTGCCCCTGAATCAGATTGAAGCCAACGTCCAGCTGGAGAAGTCTATCTGCAAAGGAGCACCCTTCTACGTGTTGGGGCCGCTGGTGACCGATGTTGCCGCCGGCTACGACCACATCACCGGGGCTATCGGCGGGGCGATTGCCGCCGCCGCCGGCACCGACTTCCTGTGCTACGTAACCCCGGCGGAGCACCTCTCCCTACCCGACCCCGAGGACGTCAGGCAGGGGGTTATCGCCTCCCGCATTGCCGCCCACGCCGGCGACATCGTCAAAGGGGTGAAGGGGGCTAAAGACTGGGATAAAAAAATGGCCGTGGCCAGAAAGAAGCTGGATTGGGAAGAGCAGGCCAGGCTCTCCCTGGACCCGGAGCTTGCCCACCGGGTTCACAGCAAACACGCTTCAGTCGGTAAAGCCTGCAGCATGTGCGGGGAATACTGCGCCATGGAGCTGGTGGAAAAGTACCTGGGGATATCGGTAATAAAGTGTTAACACACTAAAAACGGAGAGACAGATGGAACTTGACGAGATAACCATATCCAGAGCGATAACCGAAACCTTCATGAAGGAATTCCAGGAGGCGATGGACGTTGAGGTAGCCATCGGCGGCGCCGGACCGGCCGGTATGGCGGCAGCTTACTACCTGGCAAAAGCGGGAATAAAAACAGTCATTTTTGAGAGAAGTCTTCGCCCCGGCGGGGGTATGCCCGGCGGTGGGATGATGTTTAATACCATCGTGGTACAGGAGGAAGGCAGGGAGATACTGGATGAGTTTGGTGTCAGAACCAGAGAGTATGAAAAGGGCTACTATACTGCTGACTCCGTAGAGGCATCCTCGGCCCTCTGCCTTAAAGCCATTCAGACAGGAGCTAAAATATTCAATTTGATGAGCATCGAGGATGTTATGATAAGGAAGAACGACAAAATAACCGGCCTTGTATTAAACTGGAGCGCGGTTAATTTAGCCGGACTGCATGTTGACCCCCTGTCCATACGCTCAAAGGTGGTAATTGACGCCACCGGCCACGCCAGCGAAATCTGCCACATAGTGGTCAACAAGCTCGGCGTCAAGCTAAGTACGGAGGGAGGCGGAATACTGGGTGAAAGGTCTATGTGGGCTGATATAGCCGAGAGGAATATAATAGAGAATACCAGAGAGGTCTATCCCGGCCTGATTGTGGCCGGTATGGCCGCTAACGCTGTTTGCGGCGGCCCCAGAATGGGTCCTATCTTCGGTGGTATGCTTCTGTCCGGAAAACATGCCGCTGAGGTCGCCATGGAGATTATAAAAAAGCCGGCGACTAGCTAGCGCCTTAAATTACTAAAGATTAGGGAGGTAAGATGGACAGTGCCAGCCAGAATCCGAACCTGAGTGAGGCGGCCAGTAGATTTCTGGCCAGCCTGCCTGCCGAAAAAGGCGAGAAAAGCCAGCAGGCGGTCTACGGGTTCGTACGCTGGTACGGGGGAAAGCGTTCCCTGGCCGAGCTGACCGCTCACGAGGTGGAAAACTACGCGGCGCGATTATCGTCAGCCCAGGCTAACTATTTAACCAATGTCGAGCAGGTAAGAGCCTTTCTGGCCTACGCCAAGAAGCGGGGTTGGAGTAAAACCAACCTGGCGACCCACCTCAAGACCAAGAAAGCCAAAACCAAGTTGACTTCTTCAGCAAGGCGGCGGGCAACCAGCACCCCTTTAACCCGGCAGGGTTACGACAAGCTGGAAGCCGAGATTGCCAAACTGAAAAAACGGCGTCTGGAGGTTATTGAGGATATACGGCGGGCGGCGGCGGATAAGGATTTCCGCGAGAACGCCCCCCTGGACGCCGCCCGTGAGGAAAAGGGGCACCTGGAGGGGCGAATCATGGAGCTGGAAGAGACTCTGAAATCGGCTACTATAATCGATGAAAAACAAAAAGCCGGGATTAAGGTAAGCGTGGGTGACAGCGTTATCCTGATTGACCCGGCTTCCAGCGAGGAACTGTGCTACACCGTGGTCAGCCCCCGGGAGGTGGACCCGGTCAAGGGCAGGATTTCTAATAATTCGCCTATAGGTAAAGCCATTATCGGTTGCGCCCAGGGAGAAACGGTGGAGATAACCGCCCCTCTGGGCAAATTACGCTACCAGATTAAGCAGATTGAGCGTAAATAGCCACCTTACCCACCGCCTTCACCCCTACTTTTGAGGTATTGACAAAGATGCCAATGCTACTTAAAGTAGTGAGACAAGATTTGAGGACTACAAATGGTCAGATGCCGTAACTGCGGTCAAAAAACCGAGGGTGATTACTGCCAGTGGTGCGGTTACCCCATATTGAGGGGTCGCCGCCGAAGGCCACAAAAGCCAGCCCCCGAAGCCACCAAAAAGGCCAAGGAGACCAAGGAGAAGACCAGGACCGAAGCCGAGGAAGCTAAGCTAGCCAAAGAGGCCGAGGTTAAAGCAATAAGGGAAGCCGAGGAGGCCAAGGTCAGAGCCAGGATAGAAACCGAGGAAGCCCAGCGGGCTAAGGAGGCCGAGGCCAGGGCAATACGGGAGGCTGCGGAGGCCAGGAAAGAGGCTGAGGAGGCTAAGGAGAGGGCCAGGATAGAAACCGAGGAAGCCCAGCGGGCCAAGGAGGCCGAGGCCAGGGCAATACGGGAGGCTGCGGAGGCCAGAAAAGAGGCCGAGGAGGCTAAGGAGAGGGCTCGAATAGAAGCCGAGGAAGCCCAGAGGGCCAAGGAGGCCGAGGCCGGCGCTACCAGAGAGGCTGAGGAGACCAGAAAAGAGGCCGAGGAGGCTAAGGAGAGGGCCCGAATAGAAACCGAGGAAGCCAGGGTAGCCAAGGAGGCCGAGGCCAGGGCAATAAGACAGGCCGAAGCTGCCAAGAAAAAAGCTAAAGAGGCCATAGACACTAAAGGGGCCAAGGATAGAGCCCGGTTAGCCAAGGAGGGGTGGGAGAAAGTAAAGAGAGAGGCCGAAGAAGCCAGAAGAGAGGCCGAGGAGGCCAGGGAGAAAGCCAGGAAAGCCAAGGAGGGGTGGGAGAAGATAAGGAAAGAAGCCGAAGACGCCAGAATCGCCGCCGAAGAGGTCAAGGTAGCAAAGGAAACCGAAGAAAAAGCCAGAAAATCCAGGCAAGACTGGGAGAACGCTAAAAAGGAAGCCGAGGCCGAAGAGGTCAAAAAGGCCAAAGAGGCCGAAGATAAGGCTAAGAAATCCAGGGAAGAGTGGGAAAAGGCCAGAAAAGAGACCCTGGAAGGTTAGCCACTACGCAGGGAGGCAGGAGATATGCCAATTGTAGCGCTGGTTCTTATGTGTGTAGGCGGGGCTGGTCTTATAACCAGCCTGATACTCTTCTTCACCTCAGCCGCCTGGGAAGACCCACGTCTAGAACGCCAGATGATGGGGATCTTTCTTGTCGGGCAACTCATTCTCAGCGTCGGTATCGCCTACTGGCTGATACATCTGACCAACCTGCTGGGACAGTAAGTCAAAGCCCAGCTTTTATATTATTTCCCTGCTATGCAGAAGAGTAAAAATAGTAAGCTGCCTGTCTTAGCCATAGACCTTGGTGGCACCAAGATAGCCGCCGCGCTTATCTCGCCCGACAACCGGGTGACGGATAGAGCGCATTCCCCCACCCTGGCTGCCGAGGGCCTTCAGCCAGTGCTCAGCCGAATATTTGCCACCATTGACCGTCTCTTATCTCAAGGCGCTGCCAACCCGGCACAGCTTGGCGGCATAGCCATTGCCGCCGCCGGCGCCATAGATACAGATAAAGGACTGATAACATCGTCGCCGAACCTCCCCGGCTGGCTTGATGTCCCGCTGCGCGACATAGTGAGCAAGCGGTACGGGGCGGATACCTGCCTGCTCAACGACGCCAATGCCGCCGCCCTTGCCGAACACCGCCTGGGAGCGGGGAGGGGCACGACCAACCTTATCTATCTCACCGTAAGCACAGGAATCGGGGGCGGTATTATCATTAACGGTGAACTCTATTACGGAACATCGGGCTGTGCCGGCGAGCTGGGGCACATGACCATCGACGCTAACGGGCCGGAATGCAGCTGCGGTAACAGGGGCTGCCTGGAGGTATTAGCCTCCGGCAAAGCGGTGGCCGATGAGGCGAAAAGACGCATCAAAGAAGGGGAGCGCTCCCTGCTTGCCGATATTGTCTCCGATGACCTGGAAGACATTACCGCGGAGAAGGTTGCCACGGCGGCGCGGGAGGGCGACCAGTTAGCCAGGGAGGTAATCTCCAGAGCCGCTACATATCTCGGCGTGGGCATGGTAAACCTGGTCAATATCTTTAATCCCGAGATGATAATAGTCGGCGGGGGGCTATCAAAAATGGGGGAGCTTTTGCTCGAGCCGGCCAGAGAGATGGTAAGACAACGGGCTTTCCCGCTGTGCGCCGGCGCGGTGCGCATCGCTACCGACGAGTTGGGTGATGATGGCGGGGTGCTGGGGGCGGCCATCTATGCCCGCCAACTTTAGATAGCGCCCCAGCCGAAATAGAAAAGCAGGACGACGATAACCAGCAGAATCCAGTATAAACTGGGAACCGGCCCCCACCACCCCTTGTGCCACCATATTTTTTCCTTACGAAAGTTCTTAATCCCGTAATGGGGGTTAAAGACAAACCAGAAGAAGTCCTCCAGAAGCATCATCCCCGCGTAGAAGCCGAACAGCAGGCTTTCCAGCCGCCAGCTCCAGGGGACAAAGAAAAGGGGCAGGTGAACAATGGCAATCGTAAATGAAATCATGAAAAGGTGGTAGCCGGTGATGGGGCGACCTCCCATCAACCTTACCAGCCACCCCTTTTCCCACCGCCGGCAGGGCAGTTTGGCCGCCCAGCCATCCTTGCCCTCAATCTGGATTTCCCACTGGGCGAGGAGAAAAGCCAGGAAGACCATAAAGGCCAAAAACCCTATAATCACCAAAATCCTCCGCGGGTGGGGCGGTAAATCAAAGCTAAAGTGGTCGGGGTGGGCGGACTTGAACCGCCGGCCTCAGCGTCCCAAACGCTGCGCGCTGCCAACTGCGCTACACCCCGCATACCAGAGTATAGCAATGCTGTAGTTAAGGGTCAATCCAAAACTTAAAATGGGGGTTAATCCCGGCAATCGGGGCAGTTATCAAAAGTGCTTGCCGGCAGACCGGTCTGCTCAATCATATACTCAAGCTGCCTTTCCGGTATCCAGTAGCTGCCGCAGGTCTTGCACTTCTTCAGCTTGAATTCCATCTTGTTGTTGGGCCATTTTATGTACCTTGTATCGCCGACGTCCTTGAAATCTATGGCACCTACAGGACAGACGTAAGCGCAGGAGCCGCAGCCGATGCAAACATCAGAAGGCTCGTAATACGGGGTGCCCATCTGCCGGTCGACCCCCCGATTGACCAGGCTGATTGCCGAGACGCCGACCACCTCCTGGCACACCCTGACGCAGAGGGCGCAGAGGATGCACTGATTGTCGTCCTTCTGGAAGCTCGTCTCCTCAACACCCAGCTTACGGGCTAAATCCTGTATCTCCTTGTTGTTGGGACACCGGGCCAGCAGCAGCTCCATGAGCATCTTGCGGTTGCCGACCACCCTGTCCGAGCCGGTCTTTACCTCAAGCCCGTCCTCCACTTCATAAATGCAGGAAGCGACCAGCTTTTGCCTTCCCCGGCGGGTGATTTCTACCAGACAGAGACGGCAGGCGCCGTAGGGCTTAACCGCTTCGTTGTGGCACAGGGTGGGGATATAGATGTTATTGTCCTGGGCCACCTCAAGGATGGTCTGGCCCTCTTCGGCTTGAAACTTGCGACCGTCAATTGTCAGCGTAACCATATCTACTGCCTTTACTTCCTGATTACCGCGCCCAGCTTGCAGACATCGTAGCAGGCGCCGCACTTGATGCACTTTTCTTTGTCTAAAATTACCGGCTTCTTCTTGCCCATATCGGTTATCGCCTCCACCGGGCAGGCCTTAACACAGAGCCCGCAGCCGGGGCACTTTTCTTCATCAATGGAATATGCCACCAGCGCCTTGCAGACACCGGCGGGGCATTTTTTATCCTTAATATGGGCTTCATATTCGTCACGGAAATAGCGTAGCGTGGTCAGCACCGGGTTGGGGGCGGTTGAGCCCAGAGCGCACAGCGAGCAATCGACCAGTGTAGCCGACAGCCTCTCCAGTAAATCAATATCGCCCTCTTTGCCCCTGCCCTCGGTGATATCGGCCAGTATCTGGCTCATCCTCTTTAAGCCCTCGCGGCAGGGAAGGCACTTGCCGCAGGATTCGCCTTCCAGGAAGTTGATAAAATACTTGGCGATATCCACCATGCAGCTGTCCTCGTCCATAATAATCATGCCGCCGGAGCCCATCATTGAGCCGGCTTTATCAAGCTGGTCGAAGTCCACCGGCAGGTCAAGAAAGCTCTCCGGAATACAGCCGCCGGAGGGGCCGCCGGTCTGCACCGCCTTGAACTTTTTGCCATCGGGGATGCCGCCGCCGATGCCGTAGATAATCTCCCTTAAGGTGATACCCATGGGGACTTCAATCAGGCCGGTGTTGTTAATCTTGCCCACCAGCGAGAAAATCTTGGTTCCCCTGCCACCCTCGCTGCCTATCTTGGCGTACCAGTCGGCGCCGTTGTCGATTATCAGGGGGACGTTGGCCCAGGTTTCTACATTATTAAGATTGGTGGGCTGCTCCCACAGGCCCTTGTCCGAGGTATGGACATACTTGGCCCTCGGCTCGCCTACTTTACCTTCCAGCGAAGCCATCAGCGCCGTTGACTCACCGCAGACGAAGGCGCCGCCGCCCCGGCTGATTTTAACCGAGAAGTCAAAGCCGGAACCCAGTATATTCTTGCCCAGCAGGCCGTATTCCTCAGCCTGCTTAATGGCTATTTCGGCGTTTTTGACCGCCAGCGGGTACTCATTGCGGACATATATATAGCCTTCGTGGCTGCCGATGGCATAGGCGCCGATAATCATCCCCTCCAGAACGCTGTGGGGGTTGCCCTCCATTAAACTTCTATCCATGAAGGCGCCGGGGTCACCTTCGTCACAGTTACAGATGACATAGCGTTTTTCGCCCTCGGCCTTGCGGCAGGTCTCCCATTTAGCGCCGGTGGGGAAGCCACCGCCGCCCCGCCCCCGCAGGCCCGATCTCTTGACCTCGCTAATAACGCCCTCCGGGGTCATATTAGAAAGAACCTTGCCCAGAGCGGCATAGCCGCCCAGAGCCAGGTAGTCCTCAATTTTGGTGGGGTCAATGCTGCTATTGTCGCTAAGGAGCAGGCGCTTCTGTTTTTTATAGAATGGCACATCCGATTCATAGGTTGTTTTCTTACCGGTATCGGGGTCAACATAGAGCAACCGGTCAACAATGTTGCCCTTGACCGTCTCCGAGACTATTTCGGCGGCATCTGCGGCCTTTACCTGCTGATAGAGTATGTTCTCCGGCTTGATAACTACCAGCGGCCCCTTCTCACAGAAGCCGGGGCAGCCGGTTATCCTGAGAGCCAACTTCCCCTCCAGCCCGCCTTTTTCTATCCCCCGCTTGATACCGGCGATAACACCTTCAGCTCCCAGGGCCAGACATCCGGTGCCGCCGCATACCGTTATGCAGGGCTTATTCGGGTTTCTCTCGGCCAATATGGCGTTGCGGAGAGCCTCAAGCTTGACCACGGAATTCAGCCGGTTAGATGTTTGCTTGTTTGCCATTACTTATAGCTTTCCAGTAGCGGTTTTACCTTGCTGCCGGTCATCTCCCCTGTGTAGTTACCGTCAATAACGACTATCGGCCCCAGGGCGCAGGCCCCGACGCAGTTGACCGTCTCCAGGGTGTATTTCAGGTCTTTAGTGGTTTCGCCGGACTTTATGCCCAGCTTCCGCTCAACCTCGTCCAGGACCCTGCCCGCTCCCCGGACGTGGCAGGCGGTGCCCAGACAGACATTAATAAGGTGCCGTCCCCTCGGTTTGAGGCTGAAAGCCTTAAAAAAAGAGGCCACGCTGTAGACCTGGCTTAAGGGGATATCCAGACCCTCGCCGACCAGCACCAGGGCTTCCCTGGGCAGGTAGTTGTACTCCACCTGGACATCCTGCAAAATCGGCACCAGCATCCCGGGGTCGCTCTGGTGCCGTGCCAGTATCGACTTTATCTTCTGCCCGGTCGGTTTAACTTCAGCCTTCAACTGCCTTCTCCTTGAGTTCGGCGTAGTCAGCGGTCACCCGCTGCTGTATCTTTTCTATAATATCCTCGGACAGGTGCCGGAACCGCCCCTGCAGCTTCATGTAGGCGGTGACCGGCTTGAGTTTGGGGAAATCGAAGTTCAATGTATATTTGCCGTCTTCCACTTCATATAGTGGGAATATCCCTGTCTCCACCGCCAGGCGGCCCAGCTTGACCGACAAATCGGTGGGACACCTCCAGCCGGTGGGGCAAACCGACAGTATATGGACATAGGCCGGGCCCGGGGTTGCCGCCGCCTTCTCCACCTTTTCCATCAGGTCGAAGGGGTAGCTGGGACATGCCGTTGCCACGTAGGGGATATTGTGGGCGGCGGCAATTGCCGGCATGTTCTTCTTCCAGCTTACCTGCCCGATGCTAACCTTGCCCGCCGGCGAGGTGGTGGTGGCAGCGCCATAAGGAGTGGACGAAGAGCGCTGGATACCGGTATTCATATAGGCTTCGTTATCGAAGCAGATATAGACGAAGTTATGTCCCCGCTCCAGAGCCCCTGACAGCGCCTGAAGGCCGATATCACTGGTGCCGCCGTCGCCGGCCATGGCTATTACCTTGATATCCTGTTGGGCTATGCGGCCCTTCTTCATCATTATCTTTAAGCCTGACTCTATGCCCGAAGCCACCGCGGCAGAGTTTTCGAACAGGGTGTGAATCCAGGGCACCTTCCAGGAGGTGGTGGGCAGCGGGGAGGAGACTATCTCCATGCAGCCGGTGGCGTTGGCAATAATGACATTCTGCCCCAGCGCCTTGCAGGCCAGCCGCACCGCCAGTACTTCGCCGCAGCCGATGCAGGCCCGGTGGCCGGGGGCAAAGGGCTCTTTCTTAGTTACCAGTCTGGGGACATAGACGCCGTAGTTCTGCATTATTCCCTCACCCCGAATATCTCAAATTCGTTGGGGGAGCCTTTCTCAGATATGGTTATGCCCTTATTGATTATCGTTTCAAAATCATCCGGGCTGATATCACGCCCGCCGATGCCGGAAACAAAGCTGACGATTTTGGGCTTTTTGGCTTCGCCGTACAGCGCTGCCTTGACCTCGGAGCAGACCGGGCCGCCGGGGCCGCCGAAGGAAAGCGCCCTATCGACGACGATAAGCGTCTCGGCACCGGCTACCGCCTGGCGGAGCTCCTCAAAGGGGAAGGGTCGCCACAGGCGGAGCCTTACCAGCCCCACATCCCTGCCCGCTCCCCGCATCTTGTCTATGGCCGTCATGGCCGTTTCACTGAAACTGCCCATGGTCAAGAGCAGGGTTTTAGCCTTTTCCGCCTTGTAGCTTTCCACCGGCTGATATTTATGCCCGAAAATCTTACCAAACTCCTGCCAGCACTTGAGAACCGTCTCTTTAGACGCCCTTAAATTTACCTCCTGCGCCCACTTCGCCTCGGGGTAGATGATGGGCGGGGCGAAATCGCCCATGGTCACCGGTTTATCGGGGTGGAGGGGCAGGGGATATTTATTAATCGGCAAGAACTTATCAACCTTGCTCTGTTCGGGGAAGGTTATCGGCTCAATGACGTGCGAGAGGTGGAAGCCGTCCAGGTGAATCATCACCGGCAGCAGTACTTTATTGTCTTCGGCGATACGGAAGGCGCAGAATACGTGGTCAACGACTTCCTGCCCGTTTTCGGTAAATATCTGAATCCAGCCGGTATCGCGGACGGCCATGACATCGGAGTGGTCGCCCCAGACGCTTAAAGGTGATGACAGCGCCCGGTTAGCCACCGCCATTACTACGGGTAAGCGCATCGACGAGGCGACATAGAGCACCTCGTGCATCAGTTCCAGCCCCTGGCCGGCGGTAGCGGTAAAGGTCCTGGCACCGGCCGCCGCCGAGCCCAGGCAGGCGCTCATCGCCGAGTGCTCCGACTCAACGGGAATATAAGCCGCGTCCAGTTCGCCGTTGGCCACCAACTCGGCGAGGTGCTCCACGATGTGGGTCTGGGGAGTGATGGGGTAGGCGGCGACAACATCGACATTGGCCTGCTTGACCGCATCACCGAGGGCTACCGAGACCTCAATGCCCACTCTATCGGCCATTATTCCTCCTCCTCGACCATGGTTATCACCCCGGTGGGGCACTCCTTGGCGCAGATGCCGCAACCCTTGCAGTAGTACATATCAGCCTCAAAATTGCCGTCATCGTTGGGGAAAATACAGCCCTCGGGGCAGAAAATCTGGCAGAGGGCGCACTTGATGCACTTTTTGAAATCATAGGTGGGACGCTGCGAGCGCCAGTCGCCGGTCTTATACCGGCTGGCATTCCCCGGCTCGGTGACTATAGCACCGATTTCCAGATCCCTCCAGGTCATTTCAGCTTCCGACTTGGGTTTGCGCTTAGGCATAATACCCTATAGCTCCTTCACCTCGGTATCCTGGTAGGCCTTTTTCATGGCGTTGACGTTTCTTTCGGCGATGCGGCCAAAGCGTTTGTTTAGAGGCTCCACCACCGATTCCACATCAACCACGCCGGTTGCCTTGAGCAGGGCGCCGACCATAGTGGTATTGGTAATGGGCACCCCCAAAACCTCCCTGGCGATAGCGGTAGCGTCAACCTTGGCCATACGGCACTTGGTCTTAAAATTGGAGGCGATCTCCCCAAACGATTTTTTTGTGTTGATTATCAGCAGGCCGTTTTTCTTGAGGCCGGAGATAACATTGACAATACTGAGCAGTCCCGGGTCGAGCACCACCACCACATCGGGGCGGGTTATTTCCGCCCTTATCCGTATCGGCTGCCGGCTGTCTATCCGGACGAAAGCCAGCACCGGCGCGCCCCGTCTCTCCGGACCGAAGCTGGGGAAAGCCTGGGCGTACTTGCCTTCGCTGATGGCCGCCTGCGCCACCAGCTCCGCCGAGGTGACAGCGCCCTGTCCGCCCCGGCCGTGCCATCTGATTTCAATAAGTCCGTTTTCGCCTGCCAATTTAGCCTCTTAAAGCTAATACTTAAAACCGCCCCTGGAGCGACTCGAACGCTCGCACCCAGCTCCGGAGGCTGGTGCTCTATCCACCTGAGCTACAGGGGCAGGGGCTACAGAATATCAGAAAAATTACGCTCGTATGATAAGGTAACGTAATATGATAACCTATAAGCTAATTATAATGCAAATTTTTTCTAGACCTTTTGCCCCAGCGCCTTTGCCATCAGCACCGGCGCCTTGCTGCCCTGAACCACCTTATTGGCAATGCTGCCGAAGACCCATTTCTCGATGCCCGAGTGTCCGTGGCTGGACACGGCGATTAGATCGACCCTTTTCCCCTCGGCGAATTCGAGAATCTTCTGACCGACATCGCCCTCCACTACCTCGATGATAACCTTTACAGTGCCCTTGCGCCTCTTCAAGCGGCGGTAAACCCCGTCCAGATATTCCCGGGCTTCTTTCTTAAATATTTCCATCTGCTCCGGTGGGTAGCTGATATAGTCCAGGCCACCAACCGAGCGGATATGCTGTCCTGATGAAACCACCCCTAAGAGGGTGACCTCCGACTCCAGCCGGCTCATCAGCTCCCCGATATAAGACACCGCCGCCTCGCCGGCCTCGGAGCCGTCCAGGGGGAGCAGAATGCGGTTGAGCAGAACCTCACGTGTCACCTTACGCTTGGGCTTGGCCGCCCTGACCAGCAGCACCGGCATGGTAGCGGCCTGGAGCAGCTTGTTGGCGATGCTCCCCGTTGCCCACGACAGTATGCCGGAGCGTCCGTGGGAGGTCATGATGATGAGACCGACCTTGTTCTTATCAGCGTAGCTGATGATTTCGTCAGCCGGCTTGCCGGAGACGACCACCTGGCTGACCTTTTTGAAGCGCTCTTTTATCCTGTCCGCCACCTCTTTCACATAGAGCTCGTGCATGTGCTTGTAATGGCTTTCCGACGGCTCGCTGACATGGAGAAGGATAACCTCGGACTTGAAGGCGTTTGCCAGCTCTTCGGCGTAGGGTAAAGCCATCTCGGCCAGGTCGGAACCGTCCAGCGGGACCAGAATCTTCTTCCACATTTTTCCCACCTCCCTTAAGTATACCTAAGTATACCTTATTAATAAATACAGCCAGCAAAGGCCAACGACCATAAGCATAGCCGGGAAGGCGTATTTGCAGAACCTGCCCCAAGAGATAGGGTGTCCCTCTTTTTCGGCGATAGCAGTGCCGACTACGTTGGCCGAAGCGCCGATTGGGGTGGCGTTGCCGCCGATATCCGTCCCCAGCGCCAGCGTCCAGGCCAGGGTGGGCAGCTTAAGGCCGGCCGTCTTGGAGAGATTGACGATTACCGGCACCATGGTGGCGGCAAAGGGGATGTTATCGACGATGGCCGAGGCAAAGGCCGATATCCAGAGGATGAGGGGTATCACCAGCATGATATTGCCCCCGGAGACCCGGCCGATATACTGGGCCAGCATCTCCAGCACACCGGTCTCCTCCAGGCCGCCGACGCAGACAAACAGCCCGATAAAGAAGAGCAGGGTGCGCCAGTCCACCCGTCTAATGATATGCCCGGCCTTACGGCTGGACGCCACCAGGGTGAGAAAGGCGGCGATAACCCCTATTAAGGCCATGGACAGGCCGGTTTCGGCGTGGGTGACGATTAAGGCCACCACGGCAATAAAGATGCCGGCATTAATGCGGAAGTGAAGGGGGTCGGTGATGGCCTCGCTGGGCTGGGGATAGTGGGCGACGGGGGTAGCGTTATCGCCGTGGGGGGCGGCCAGAATCTTGCGGAAGGCGAAATAGAAGAAGGCTAAAGTGAACAGCATGCCCAGCCAGGCGACAGGGCCGGTGTTGGCGGCAAAATCGGCGAAGGTGTAGCCAAGTCCAGTGCCGATGATGATATTGGGCGGGTCGCCGGACATGGTGGCTCTGCCGCCGGTGTTGGCGGCAAAAATCTCGGCGATTATTACCGGCACGGGGTCGAATTTAAGCAGGCGGGACAGCTCGATGGTGACCATAGCCAAGAATAAAAGCACGGTGATGCTGTCGATGAACATGGAGAGGAAGCCGGAGAGCAGCATGAAAACAACCAGTATGGGAACGACCTTGTAGTTGACCAGCTTGGCCAGCAGCAGGCATATCCAGCGGAAAAAGCCGACCTCGCCCAGTCCTTCGACCATGACCATCATGCCGCCGATAAAGATAATGGTCTGCCAGTTGACGCCGTATGATTCTATATGCTCCTGCCCCGGCACCCAGAAGTTAAACTGGCTCAGCTGCCCCAGGTTCAGGACGCTGACGATTGAATCCGGGCTCCTCATCACCAGCAGGAAGACGACCCCCAGGGTGAGGGCGGCGCCGATGAGGGCGGGGATATAGCGGTGCACCTTGCCGTAGATGATGGCGGCGAACATGATAACGAAAACGGCGATGGCCAGAATCTGGCTTAATGTAAACATTTGTTCCGAAATCTCTTTTCTAGCGCAGAAAATGAGGCTAAAACTATGCTATTATAACAGAAGTCAGCCGGTAACGA
>Ga0315532_1001671_pt1 | contig 16101 bp, 9 predicted proteins | sample SalMarWE160370MG_FD_203082 | JGI IMG/M metagenome (GOLD analysis project Ga0315532, IMG submission 203082) | Salt marsh sediment microbial communities from the Plum Island Ecosystem LTER, Massachusetts, United States - Salt Marsh Sediment WE1603-70 ... | reverse complement strand
ATCTTTATATTTTACTTCTACTAATACTACAGCGCGAATTAAGCTCAAGAAATAAAGGTCTCTATGTCGATAACTCCTTATAAATATGACATTTGTAAGGAAAATCGATATGGATATCAAACAAATCAAAAACATGGGTAGAGAATTGAACAAGTTTTTGGCGAAATTTGACCACTGTTTCAGCCGCAGCGAATCGCGACAAAATCTGCGAACCTACATCAAAGGGCAGCTTTCCGATCTGCCCCGCAAGAGCGTTGAGCCGATCGCGTTGGCGGGTAAACTGCCGCCCCGCACCCTCCAATTTTTTCTTTCCTCTATCCCATGGGACCAAGGCCGTATCGTTGACAAACTTCAGTGGACCGTAGCTGCCGAGCATGCTCATCCTGAAACTATAGGTATTATCGATGAGTCCGGCAACCCCAAGAAGGGTTCTCATACTGCCTGCGTGCAACGACAATGGTGCGGCAACACCGGCAAGATTGATAACTGCGTGGTCGGGGTTCATACTGCTTATGTGGCCGGCGATTTTCAATGTATTCTCGACAGTGACCTGTATTTGCCTGAGGATTGGGCTGATGATCCTGCTCGTCGTAAAAAAGCAGGCATTCCTGAAACGGTAGTTTATCGCAAGAAGACTCAAATTGCTCTGGATCAGATTTCTCGCTCTGTTGGTAATGGTATTCGCGTGTTGGCCTGGACATTTGATGAGTTTTATGGCAGGGACCGAGAGTTTCTTGATGGTCTGGATGCTCTTGGGCAAAATTACGTTGGTCAGGTGCCATCTGATTTTACCGGCTGGTTGCATGAACCTCAAATACTGCTTCGCCCTACACCACAAGAAAGGCGAAAACGTGGTCGAAAACGGCATTTTCCACGTCTTTCGCGTAAAGCATTGCCCGCCTGTGAAGTTCGAAATTTGCTGCGTTTTTCCCGTGTATTTCAAAAGCAGAAATGGAAAAAGTTTCGTGTAAAAGATGGCGAAAAGGCACCTATGGTCTGGCAAGTTAAGTGCGTCAAGTTTTATCGCAAGCATGGTGGCAGCGGCTTGCCCGGCCCGACGCACTATTTGATTGTCGCACGGGATGTGTTGAATCCGAGGCAGATCAAATACTTTGTCTCCAACATGGTGCCGACAGCAAATAGTATCACTTTGGAAAAACTCCTGTGGATAGCATTTTCTCGTGCCCCAATAGAGCGATGTTTTGAAGTGGGCAAGCGAGAGTTGGGAATGGATCACTTTGAGGTCCGGGGCTGGCTGGGGATTCATCGTCATTTCTATATCACTCAGCTCAGTTATCTGTTTTGCTCTGGTGTTCATCAAAAGCTCAGAGAAAAAAAAGACGTCCGGTTTGTATCTAACAGTCGAACAAGTTCGCATGGCCGCTTGTACTTGGATAGAAGCCCAGAGCCTTGCACCTTCGGCTCAAAGAGTGCTTTACCAGCAGACTGTCGAGCGGATTTTGTACTATCAGAGGCGCAATCAGCAGGCTCGAAAGTCGCACAGAAAAAAGACTCTTCGAAGATTGCGAAAATTGGGTATCAAAATCAGCCAATTGAACTCTTGTGTACCTCATAATTTATAACTATGTCGCGCTGTAGTACTAAAGACTGACGTTAATGGCAGAGAGAAATATAAAACCTTGAGCATAATCACAACGAAGTTCTCAAGGCTGATCAAAAAGGCGGGCCTTGATGTTCCCAAAGGCACAGGTTTTTATACGCTTAGAAGAACTGCAGCTACGATAGCAGCAAGGTCGGGAGATCCGTTTGCTGTTCAAAGGCTCCTTGGTCATGCAGATTTGACGATGGCGACAAGATACGTGCAGGATGTCTCCAAGCAGACTGACAGGGTGATTGAGAATAGTAGAAACTACGTGATTCGAGGAGAAGATGTTGCGTGATCGAAGCTAGGACATGCTCAAAATTGCCTCGCGCGGCCTAACCAATTAGAAAAGGGGCCTATGCCGAACTTCCTTAAACACATTCCTGCCGATGAACACGTCTTGATGAGGCTGGATCGTGCGGGTTGGCATCGTTCGAAGGCCCTCTGTATTGCTGAGAATCTGACTCTGCTGTTTTTACCGGCGTATAGTCCTGAATTGAATCCGGTGGAGTTGCTTTGGTGGCAGATGCGGGACAAGCATCTTTCGAATCAGGTGTTCGAGACGGCCGATCAGTTAGACAAAGCAGTGGGCGATGGCTGGTGTGCTGTTACTTGCAATCCGGAAACCGTCCGATCTTTATGTCTTTTTCCTTGGATTGAATCGGCAATCAATAACTGAAATTGGTATTAAACATAGCATACACTCCTATGGAAAAAACGCAAAGTATCGGATGAGCGGCTTTTCATCCATAACCCGTAAATTTGCCGTGATGTCCTATTCATTCGATCATTAGCCCGAATAGGGACAGACCCATTAGCCGCACACTCACCTCGTGGCCTGATCCAGGCTCAGCAACCCCAGTCGATAGGGCAGTAGGCTGTACCTTGTATTGACGGCCGGATCACGACCTTGATAAAGGAGTTGGAGGTTGCTGGGGTCAATGGTCAGCGTTTCATCATATCCGTCGCGAATCAGCTCTCCGTGGCTGATGTCCCTTGTCCAGGGCGTCACACCGTCTTCGAAGGTGATGTTGTTGATCCCTGCAAAGGGCTTCTGGAACGTGTTGGCATCCGGAACGGGCGTCCATTCACCGTCGAGGCGGTCGGATGTCCAGGCGCGGTAGTACCGTGCCGGGCCGATGGCCTCGACCAGTGTCAGATAGGTGCCGGTGCCCTTGATTTTGTAGGTCATACTTCCTTCGAAAACGTCATTTCGTAGGCCCTGGATGACAACTTCCGGGTCGCTCATGCCCTTGGGAAAGTCCTCGATCTTGGTCCGGCTGCGATACATGCGGCCGTCGTCGCCGGTGGAAAACAGGTAGGCATGCGTGTCGTCGCAGATCACCCAGAAGTCGATCCAGAGCCGAGCGGCGCTGGGCGGCTTGGTGGCAAAGAAGCTCTCAGGCTTGGTCCAGGTTTCCGGCTTGGAGAGATCATCGGCGGTTGAATACTGCGGCGGCTGAGATTGGTAAATCAGGTACCACTTCTTGTGCGGGCGGAAGTAGAAGACTTGCGGGGCGCAATGATAGCCGCGCAGGTTCGGATTGTTGTCAATGTAATAAGGCTTGGCATTAGCGGCCTCCGCCCAATCCGAAAAACTAAGATAGACCATGCTCCAATTGCCTTGAGTATTGGCGGTGGTCGCATAGATGTGCCATTTGTTGTTGTAACGGACGACCGTTGAGTCTTTGACGGATACGAGATTGTGTGTTTCGTCGGAGACCGGACTGATCAGCACACCACTGGACTTCCACTTGAGTGGTGTGGCGAAGGGCAGCCCGGGAGCGTCCGCACTTACCATCGCTGGCGCAGCAGGCTGGGTCTGGGTGACCGGCTCGGCCGCGACGACGACAGAGACGCTACCGACCAGCAGCATCGCAGCGACAAATCGTGAGAAGATGGAATGGTTCATGGTAAAATTCCTTTCTTTGAGCTTATCAGATTCAGTCATTACTTCACTGGGGCGATCTTCACCAGCACAACACCATGCCGGCCGACTTTGGCCTGAAATTGCCCGGTATACTTACCAAGATCCTGCTGACGCCAGAGATCACGCACGGTTTGCTCACCACTCAATCCGAGGTCAGTCCAGTTGACTGTAACGGATTCTTCGATCGAACCTCGATTGAACAGGCCGACCGCTTTGGAGCCGTCTTCCAGATCCTTGGCCCAGACTTCTAGCATCCCGTTTTGCGAGATGCGTGCCGCCTGACGTCCGAGGGAATCCTGATTGATCTCCAGCACCTCGTCGTTCGTCAGCAGATTCAACGTGAACTCGTCGAGTTGGGTCATGTCGCATCCGATCAACAGCGGCGAAGCCAGCAGGCACCAAAGGCTGATGTGCGTGTATTGCTCGTTCGGGGACAGGCGGGTATCACGCAGTTGCGGCCCCCAACCGACCTTGCCGATCACGAGCATGTCCGGGTCGTTGAAGTGCCCCGGACCGGCGAACTTCTCGTGCCCGGCCTGGCCAAACCCGATCCCCGACATACCGCCCCAGGTGTCGCCGATGTCGCCGGTGGTGCGCCAGGAATTTCCGCCGACTTCGGTGCCCCATTCCCAGACATTGCCTGCGCCGTATTGGCAAAGACTGTAGATGATGTCGCGAGGCTGTTTCAGTAACGCTTCCTGCATCACTTTATAAGGCAGCATAAGCTTCGTCCGATCATTGGGAGTTCCGTTGATGTTTCCCACAGCATTCGGACTCCAGTTTGTATTGCCGCGCTGGTATTCCAACTCGGGGCTGTAGGAACACCAGTCGTATTTCAGATAATCGAAGCCCCATTCAGCATATTGCTGTGCATCCAGGAGTTCATAGTCAAAACTGCCGACACACCCACCACAAGTCCAAGGTCCGGGTGAGGAATAGATACCGATCTTCAATCCCTTGCTGTGGACATAATCGACCAGGCCTTTCATATCGGGAAAGCGTGGATTGGGAAGGATGCGTCCCTCGGCGTCACGCTTCGGTCCTTGCAGGGTCGTATCCCTCGAATTGCGATGGACCTGCCAGTAATCGTCAATATTGATGTAGGTCCACCCGTGATCGATCAGGCCGCTGCTGACCATGGCGTCCGCTGCCGCCTTGATATCCTCTGCCGTCACCGCACTAGCGAAACAGTTCCAACTGTTCCAGCCCATCGCCGGCGTCAAACAGATTTGCGAACCGCAAACGACCTGGAGTGTCCGATCGGCCTGGCCCAGGGCGTTGCGGGCGTGAAGCGTCACCTCGTATTCACCGGCCTTCTCCAACCGGCCGATGATCTGTCCGGATGCCGAATCGAGTTGCAGACCGGCCGGGAACCCATCCGCCGAGAAGGTCATCGGACGGTCACCGGTCGCCGTGATCCTGAAGAGAAACGGCGAGCCGGGGCGAACGCCAAACACCTTTGCACCATTGATGCGCGGCGTCGGGGCGGGCTTCGGTGTCAGGATCACCGCATCCTCGATGGGTGGAATATCGAGACGAGGTTTGCCGTTGTTGATCATGGTAATCTTCAGGTCCGCCCAGTCGGCATGGTCGTAGTCAAACCCGTCGCCTCCGTCCGTGGCCAGAAGCACCAAGGACTTGACCCCCTTGACATCCAGGGTAAATGCCTTTGCCGCATCTCTCGGCCGCATCAGTCCGCTGTTCCAAATCACCTTTCCATCCGCCTGAATCTGGAAAATCACCGATCCCCGTCCGGCGGTTTCGTCGTCCAAGCCGACCCATCCGGACATTTCCACCGCATTGCCATCTAACTGAAGTGGAATGTTGGAATTGGCGTGTGTGCCGATGCCACGCTGGAAAATCTTGCCGGCAATCGTCAATCTCCGGTTATCCACGGAACGGTTGGAATGGGCCTGGCCCCACCCCTGTTCGACACGCGAAACGTCGAGCGTGGACAGCCAGATTGTGTCCGCAGGCGGATTGTCCTGTGACGCGGCTAAGATTGACGCCGCCGAATAACCGATGATGCCGATAAGCAGGACTCTGAGAATCAATTTCATGTCGTGGTTGCTCCTTGTTGGTCATGGTGAATACAAATGAGTGATTTACTTTTCATCAATCAGTCCTCTTTACTAATGATTCCGACAAATCCGCCGGCCGGCATGAGTGAAAGCGGAACCACGGTCCTGGCATCCACCGAGACAGAGGATTCGACAACGGCCTGATAATTGGACGAAGCCGTATTGTCCGCGAAACCACGCAGCGTCCATTTGCCTTTGCCCAGGAATTTCAACGATGCCTGCAACGACATCGCATCATCGCCGTTCATCGCCGCCAGATACCAACGTTTTCCCGAACGCCGGGCCATGACGATGGTCTTGGCGACCTGGCCCTCCAGGACCACCGTGTCATCCCAGACCGTCGGCAGGTCGCGAAGGAATTCCACACCGGATTGCCCGCGATAATTCTCCGGACTGTCGCACAGCACCTGCAGCGGACTGGGATAGATCACCGTCATCGCCAGTTGTCGGGCGCGTGTGCCCATCACTTCCGCGGGATAAGTGACTTTGAAATCCTTCGGCGCGCGATTCAGAAAACCCCCGGGCGTGAAGTCCATGGGCCCGAGCAGACCGCGTGTGAACGGCAGCGTGATGGTGTGCAGGGGCGTGCATTTGTTGCCGGGCAACTTGTGGTATTCATTGCCAAGCACACCTTCCTGCGTGATGAAATTGGGATACGTCCGTGCAAGACCTGTGGGCTTGTATGTGCCGTGAAAATCAACCAGCAAGTGATGCTTTGCCGCTGTCGCCAGAACTTTTTCGCACCATTGAACCGTTTCCTGCGATTGGCTGTTGAGGAAATCAATTTTCACTCCCGCGAATCCCTGCTCCGTCAGATAGGCGAGAGCTGTTTCGACTCCGAATGTTTCGATGTCGAGCGAGTGCGCCCAAATCAGCAGTCGGACGTTTTTCGATTTCGCGTATTGAACCAACTCGGGGACATTGATTTCTGGAACTGGCTGCCTGAAATCGCCTGGCGTCGGGTTGGGTTTGGAATGCAGCGATTTGTCAAAACTCGTCATCCCCTTATACCAGAACCAATCCATTAACTGGTATGGCCAGCCCATCTCGGCCGCGAGATCGATCCACTCCTTGTGCGAAGGCGTTGTACCGCGAGCGAACACGCCGGTGTGCCCCGGATCAGGATCGTAGGAATTCGTTCCCGTCCACCAGGCGTCCCACGCGCAAGCGCCGGGCTTTATCCACGAGGTGTCTTCCAAGCGGCTGGGCGTCGCGAGGTTCGCAATCAGATCGGAGTCCACCAAATCCGCGGCTTTTCGGCCAATTATCAATATGCGCCACGGGCTGACACGCGGCGTGGATGACACAACCAATCCATTCCCATCCGAACGCCTGTCGAGCACCGCCTTCACGGCTGATGTGCCTGTGCCCGCGAGTGACATGCCGGCCCAGTCCAACAAATCCGATTCCGCCACCGCGATGTAACCCGAAGGGGTTTCGACCAGCAGCGGCAGAACGCTTCGAAATGGACGCCCTGCCCTGCCCGATCGAATGGCGCTTAACTTCTTTTCAGGATAAGCGTTCTCCGCACACTCGGATTCGTCGCCAGCCCAGCAACGGTAATCATCCGCAAAATGAAATTCCGTCAGTTCGTTCGTTAGCACAAAATTTCCAAGGCCGGAACTTTCCGGAAGTTCGTAACGAAATGCAACGCCGTCGTTGTAAGCGCGCACCAGCAAGCCAAACGTGCGAATCTGTACACCCCGTTCCTCCAGCGTCAGACGCAGTTCCCGGTAGTAATCCCGCACGGTTCGGCGGTTGCCAAATGCATTCTTCCAGGCGTCATCATGTTTCTTGGTCGCAGCCTTGGTGATGACCGTAGACGAACCCAACTTCACGCCGTCTTTGAATTCGAGCCCCAGCGGCGAGTTCGTCAGCGCAACTTTGCCGCCAATCTCCACGCGAAAATACAATCCATGATCATCCGAGATGACCACGTCGATTCCGCCCTCCGGCGAAGTGAGGCGTTGTTCAGCGGCGTGTGCGCCCCCTGCAGAAAACACCATGCACATCAGCACGGAGCTTAGGGACACAAGAATTTTTTTCATGTCAGAATTGATCATAATCAGCATCTCATTGATTCTTTCTTCTGGTTGCCGAAGGCCATACCTGTCCGTCACGGCAATTCTTTATACAGCGTTTGGACCCGAATGTACATGTTACGGGCATAATAGTCGCTGTCTTCCGGAACTGCGGACTCCAATGCGTCCGGATGCAGAACTTGGCATCGCAATACCATTCCGGCGTCTCGTAATCCAGCAGAGATGGTCCATTCCACCTTGAAAGTGATTTGGGCACTCCATCCCACATACCCGGCCCGCCGCTATCGCCGGAAGTTCCCCAACCTTCCTTCACCACAGCCTGCCGGTCGGACACGGGGAAACTAGTTGAAGAATCGATTTCCGCAGACTGCGTAAGGTACGAAGCCAACGCCAACGAGGTCGCGTAGCCGGTGTCCGCAGCCATGAGTTTGTAGAATTTACGTCTGTGCATTGCAGTTCCTTTCGTCATTTCACCGGGAATTCATAGATATTGACGCTGAAGGGGGCGAAAGTCGGGTTCGCAGGGATTGCATCCAGCGCTTGTTCTTCGATCTTGACGCCTGGTTCCTGGCCGACGACCACGGTAGCAGTTAGACTCTGCGGGGCCATGCGGCGCAGGGTGCCTTTACCGGACAGTTCGGCGCCGCGGATTTGGAGGCTCAGGCTTTGGGAGGATTCGGTCGGGTTGATGACAGCGACAGTTAGAGCCTTACGATCGGCCGTCCAGGCAGCGGCCACATCCAGGGGGAAGGTATCGCTGCCGGCGTGGACAATGGGCTGTTCGCCGCCGGGAGGATCCTTGGGTTTGGGCTGGGGTGAGTTGCCCGAGACCTCCACGGGAATGGTGCCATAGTAGTCGCGGTAAAACTTAAAGAGCATCCCTGTCGGACTGAGGACCGCCTCACCGCGGGCGGCACTGTAGGTAGCCGTGATAAAGGTCAGCGCACCGAGCTGATAAAGGTCGGAATGGCGGAACATCTCGTGGAAATTCCACGCATAGGCGGGAACGACCTTATAATTGCCTCTGCCGCGACCGCCGGCATAGGCGTATTCATCCAACGCAATGGGGACCGGCTTGTTCTTCAGCGCAGGAATGCGTTTTAAGTATTCCTGATACTCTTCGTACTTGATGCGGATGTGGTTGGCCGGGCGGCGCATCCAGTCAACGAGAGGTTCGTTGGGATCATTTGGAACCTGCTTTGCGAGCGATAGATCGAAGTGAGAGTTATAGTTGTAGTAGTGCTCGCTGATCATGTCCATGTTGTCGAGGCAATTGAGAAACAGAGCGCCCGTCCAATCGGCCGGCCCGAGGTAATCGGGAATCAGCTTGTCGCCCAACTTCAAGGACTGCTTGGAGCCGGTCATGGTGTCGGGCATGGCACCGCTGGCGATGAGGATGATGTTGGGGTCTACTTTGCGCATGGCCTTGGCAAAGAGATTGTGCTTGACCTGGTACTGGGTAAGGGGCATGTAGCCGAACTGCCAGTCACCCCACATTTCGTTGCCGATGTTCCAGAACTTGACGTGATAAGGCTCCGGATGGCCGTTGGCGGCGCGCATCGCACCCATGCGGGTGGTGACGGGGCCGTTGGCGTATTCAACATATTCAGCGGCAGAGCGGGCATCGCCGAAGCCGGAGTTGACGGTGATGTAGGGTTCGACCTCCACCAAGCGGCACAGCGTCATGAATTCGTCGGTGCCGGCATCATTAGGTTGCAGAGCATTCCAGACAGGATCCCAGATGGGTGGACGCTGATCGGGGTCACCGATGGCGTCGCGCCAGTCGTGGGCCGAGACGAAATTGCCGCCGGGCCAGCGGTAGACGCCGGAACGGAGGGACTTGAGCACGGCGATGACTTCGGTCTTCCAGCCCTGGATATTGTCGGCGGGCATCAGCGAGACGACGCCGATGTACAGAGTGCCGGGGCCGGTAGAGGTGATTTCAAGCTGGGCATCGGCCGTATCAACCGGGGACTTGAAGGTGAGGGGAAACTTGGCGTACGCGGGGGTCAGTTTGTTGATGGTAATGGATTGACGATCGGTGGCGCCAGCTCCCCAGATCAAGCTGACGGTGACCTGGGCGCCCGCGTCGCCAGCGAGAACAATGCGGCCGGTGTAGTCCTTGCCCTGCATGAGCGTGAGGCCAGCTTGGCGAATACCGCGAGGCTCATCGGGGCTGAGTGCGATCGTGGGTGAGTGGTCACCGACATAGGCATGTCGGGTGTCTATGGTGATGGATTCGGCCGGGCCGACGAGGGTCCAGCGGCGAGGTGCGCCGCCAAAGCCGCCGCGGCCACCGCGTGCTCCCGGTCCGGCCTGGTTCGGTTCCTGGGCGGTGATGGGGTGATAGAACTTGCGGTCGTCGATCATTTCAGCCCACATGCCTCTGTACACAAGGCCACCGGCGTGCTCGATGAACATGCCATACAGGTTGGGGTTGATGGGAGAGAACGTCTTGCTGGCGTCGATGGTGGCATTGATGGGCGTGGGGACTGTTGTGGCAGAGGACTCTGGCGCCGCGGTGTGCAGGGCCCACACGCTGGCCGTCAGGATGGCTGTGAAGCAGGTGAAGCGAATTTTACATTGTCGGATGTGCATGGTGGTAACTCCTAACTCATATGAGGTCAATATAATGTTTCGTTGTCTCACCGAGTGGTGATGGTCATCGGCAATGTCAGTCGGATGTCGTCGGACGCCGCGCCGATGAGGAACTCGTACTTGCCCGGCTCCACCACGTATTGCTTGTTTTCCGTGTCCCAGTAACGCAGGCGTTCGGCAGGAATTTCAACCGTAATACGCTTCGATTCGCCTTGCTTTAAATGCATCCGGGTAAAGGCACATAACGCAAGTTTCGGCTGCGGAACGCTGGAATTGACGTGGCGGAAATAGACCTGGGCCACATCATCACCGTCGAGACTGCCGGTGTTTTCTATCGTGAAAGACACCTTCGCGATGCCATCGGCGGAAATCTCTTCCGAATCCAACTTGCCTTTCTGGTAAGTGAACTTGGTATAACTTAAGCCGTGACCGAACGCGTAGAGGGGCTTGCCACTGAAGTATCGATAAGTGCGATTGTTCATCGAATAGTCCGTAAATGCAGGCATATCCGTGGTGGCTCGGTAGAACATCACCGGCAGATGGCCGGAGGGATTAACGTCGCCGAACAGAACTTCAGCAACGGCGCGCCCGCCTTCCTCGCCAGGATACCAGGCTTGGAGAATCGCCGGCAGGTTTTCGTCTTCCCATGGCAGCGCTATCGCCGACCCGCTGCAATTGACCATGACCACCGGCTTGCCGGTGGCATGGAGCGCCTGCACGAGTTTTTCCTGCACTTCGGGTAGTTCAATCGAATCACGATCGAATCCTTCGCCTTCCTGTGCCGGAGTGATGCCGCCGGTATAAATGATCAAGTCCGCATTCGTCGCATTGCTGAGGGCTTCTGCGTAGAGCTCCGGCACTGGACGGGTCGTATCGTTATCCTGGCGACTCCACGCCGCAATTCCCCGTTCGGTTCTGGTGGTGATCGGACATCCTTGTGCAAAAGAGACTTCAATGTTCGTCCCGGCCAATTGCTTGAGGCCGTTCAGAATTGAGATCGGACGCGAAGCTGACCCGTGGTAATTGCCATGCAACATGGACGTCGAGTTGCCATTAGGCCCAATGACAGCAATCCGCTTGATCTTGGAGCGGTTGAGCGGGAGGATGCCGTCGTTCTTCAGCAACACCAAAGATTCACGAGCCACCTGTAAAGCGAGTTGCCGATGCTCGGGGGTGTCGTTCTGGTCAATGCCAATCTTGGAATACGGGCTCTTGTCGGCCGGATCAAACAATCCAAGCCTGAAGCGTGTCCATAACGTGTAATACAAGGCCTTGTCTATTTCCTGTTCACTGATCAGGCCCTTTTGGACGGCCTTCATCAGAGCGTTATAGTCTCCGCCGCAACAAAGATTGCAGCCGGCCTTCACCGCGACTGCAGCGGCTTTCTCCGGTGTATCGACGTAATGATGTGCCCTCGTGTTCCAAATATCGTTAATCGCACTGCAATCTGAAACGACATAACCCTCAAAACCCCATTGTTTACGCAACAGGTCGTCGAGCAGGAACGTGCTGGCACAGCAAGGGACGCTGTTGAGTGCGTTGTAGGCACCCATGACACCAGCGACATGTCCCTCGCGTACCGCCCGCTCAAACTGCGGTAGATACATTTCATACAGATCGCGTTCTGACGGCTGGGCATTGAAGCGGTGGCGATCCGGTTCCGGACCGCTGTGAACTGCATAATGCTTCGCACAAGCCATCGCAAGCATATGGTCGGGATCGTCTCCCTGAATTCCCTTGATGAACTCTATGGCTATCTCGCCTGCGAGATAGGGATCTTCACCGTAGGTTTCCTGGCCACGTCCCCAGCGGGGATCGCGGAAGATATTGATGTTCGGAGTCCAAAAGGTCAGACCAGTCCACCATTTGGAATCACCATTATTTTTGGAGGTATAATCGTTGAACTTCGCGCGGCCTTCGATGCCAATGACAGTTCCTTCCTGACGAAGCAACCCCGGATTCCACGTAGAGGCCATGCCGATAGGTTCTGGGAAGACCGTAGCGATGCCGTTGTTTGCAACACCATGCAACGCTTCGTTCCAATAGTTATACGCCGGAAGACCGAGCCGCGGGATCGCCGGCGCATCGTTCTGCAACTGGGCCACTTTCTCCGCCAGCGACATGCGGCAAATCAGATCATCCGCACGCTGCTGCAACGGCTTGGCCGGGTCACGCCAGATTGGGGCTTCCTTGATTTCCGGTACACGAGTGGCATCGCCGGTAAAAGGTTCCGCAATCTCTGACGCATTGAAAGCGACAACAGATGCCCCCGAGGCATCCTTCACCTCGAAGGTGTTGAATTTGGCATTGTTTTTAACCGCCGTAAAAGTCACCTTCAGAGGCCCGCGGAGCGAATCATCTTCATGCTCGACCACCCCGGTAATATAACAAGCTTTTCTCGCGCCACCTGCGGTGTCAATGATATCGAAGTTCGTGGTCAATACCACTTCCCCTGAAGTCACATCGAATGCCCTTTCCCCCGGTTCGCTCAACAGCGTTTCCACTTCGCCGATAACGATGGTGTATTTGCCCGCAGGCAAATTCGAGACGCTGACGGTAAAATCCTTTCCATTGATTTCTTCGCGATACACTGCTGCATTACCAATGGCGCCCTGGATTACGACTGACGCATCATCCTTACGGTGGGTAAAATCCCCGGTAATACTCACCTGTTTATCACAAGAACCGCAGGTCTCCTCGGCCGCAAAGGCGACTGAAACCGAAAGCCATTGACTCGCGATGGACACCAGGAACAGAACTGCCAATGCCACGGAAATACTTCCGGTTAATGGTAATTTACTGCGAGCCGGTCCCCGAAATGGAAATTCAGATTCGCGAAGAATAAAGGGGGTGTCTGTCTGGTAAAAAGTCTGATTTGTGAGTGGAATGATTACTTGCTCTGCCAGGAACTTTACACTGGCATTTATAAGATTTGATTTTTTCATGGGTTAATCCCTAAATAAATATTAGTTTATGGTATTAAAGAACACGGAGACTTATTTGACAGAAAAGGCCATATACGAGTGCGGTAGCACGGTGAATGTGAAGGATGTACGCGGCGGCGGGCCGGGCCACGACCGCCAAATCCGCCGCCACGCCAGCCAAAGTTGCGACCGACTGCCGGTGCGGATGTGATGTCTTGGCCGGTAAGCAGGTCGTGAATTTGTGCCGCGGTGCCGGCAACGGAGACCGTGACCTCCGCCGACGTGGGTAGGTAGTTCTGCACGATAAACGTGTTGTTGTCGTAACGGAATAGTGCGACCTGCGCGGGGGCACTGTCGATACGGATGGGCTCGGCAGAGCCCACGGTGACACGGATGACCGACAGAACCGTGGGCGGGGGAAGACATAGAGGTCGGCGGGATCGTTAGGGATGGTCAGGACGTAAAACTTACCCTTGGAGTAATCGCACGACAGGACGATGGGGTAGATCGTGCCGCCGGGGGAGACGCCCAGGGCGTCGCCCCACGCGTCATGGTTCAGGATGTTGAAATACTTGATTTCGGGAATGGGGATGTCGCGCGGGGCTTCGAATGGGTCAGGGACGCCAGCACGCCTCACAAAGCCGCGACCGCCTCGGAAGGGTGCGCCGGGACCGCCGGCGAAGGTGAAGCGCCGCACCGGCACGGTGGCGCCGGTGGTTTCGAGCTCGCAGATATCTTCGATGCCCTTGCCTTTCATGGCGCGCAGGAAGCCGGAGGTGACGCAGACGGATTTGCCGGCCTCGAGCTGGGCTTGGATTTTGTGAATGATGTCGGGATCGGACTTGGCCTGCTCGGTGAGAAGAACCATATCAGCATCAGCGGGGAAATGCGGGAAGATGTTCATGGGCAGGCCGATCATGCCCAGATAATCGTGGAGGAACTCCTCGCCCGTATCGTGATAGGGCGTGTAGGTCTTTATGCCGACGGGCTTGCCGACGTTGACCAGCACCTTGTCAACTTGGCCGAGGGTGTAGGCTGCGACATCGGCGAAGGTGAGATTGCCGCCATTAAGGCCGAGGGTCTTCTGAAACTCATCGAGGTTGAGACTGGTGGGCAGGTCGGCCCAGGTGCGGTTGGTTATGGCGTTGGGCCGGATGGTGCCGAGCATGCCTGAATAGTGAAAACAGCACATCTCGGGGCAGCGTGCAAAGACGGTATCCAGGAGCTGCTCGGAGTAGCGATCGATCGGGTTGGCGCCGCCCCGGTCGACCCAGCCGTCTTTGTTCACGGCGGGCTTGAGGTTGCACGTGAGGGCAGACCAGGACTGGGCAGGGTCGGGATTACCGTTCATGAGGCCCTGCACGATACCCTGAATCGCATAGGTGGAGACGGTGAAGCTTTTGTAATGATTCTGGGACTGAGCAGGGACGGCCCACATTCCGAATGCCAGCAGAACTGCCAGCGCTTGTACGCATTTTTTCACGATATCAACTTTCAAGTTAAGAGGTTTCGTTTTGTTGCGATCTCACGATGCCGCAGTATCAACGACGTAGAATACCGACGATGGCGAACGCGTCTCATTCGACTGCCTTCCATTTGAAACATGCGCCGCCCTTGCGGTCCGGGCGCGGTCCGGTGGCGGAAACAGTCACCAGGCCGGGGGAGTTGGGCTTGGTTGCCAGATAACGATGATTGGTGAGGGACATGAGCATGGTATCGCTACGCATCAGGTTGACCCATTGGAAGGATTCCGCATCGCCGGGGGTCTTTCCGGCGAGGTCCTTCAATGCGATACCATCACTGGCGGCGGAAACGAACCGGTCGTTGGCGGCCTTCAGCGCCACGCGGCCCTTGCCCAGATCGACGACCTGGAATTGAACGTTCTGGGCAGCCGCACCAGGGTCATTGGCTGCCACATTCACCAGTGACATGTTCATTGTGTCGATCGCCAGCACAGTGCCGTCGGCGCCGCTGGTCAGTGTAATCTTCTTGCACACGGGAATCATGCGTTCAATGCCCCGCGCGCGCGGCTCATCAACCGTGAAGTTGTCGAAGTCGGCGTAACCACCGGGTTTGCCGCCAGTGTTGTAGTTGAACAGGGCGAGGCGGGCGCCTTGGAAGGTTATGAGTTGGAACACCATGGTGAAGGGGTCACCCAGTGGAGCGAATTCCTTGCCATCGGCGCTCCAACTGAAAATGGCTTTTTCGGTGTCGAAGTTGCAGGCAACGCGGAGCCAAACGTGGGTGGGGCTGCTCGGAGCGTTCGTGGTCTTGCGATTGGTCTGATCGAACATCTGCAGAGTTATGCCTTCGGCGGTTTTCACAAGGCCGATCCAGGCGTAAGGAGCACTCAGCAGCGCCAGGCCTGCAGTATCTCCCGGCTCAAGGCCTGAGCTGTCGAGTTCAACCGTCGCGATGGACTCCGGACCCGGCGGCCGCTGCGTCAGGCTGTTGCGGGCCATCCAGAAGTCATCGTCGGCTAACGAGTGCAGGCGAAGCACGCCGGGCTTTTCGGTGAGAGACCATTTGGTGTCGTCGGGGACGTGATTCCACTGCCAGACGGGGTTCATTTTCGGAGAATCGAAGTTGTCGCTGCGCACGAATAGCGTCTTGGGCGCCTGGGTGTAGCCGGTGGCGGGCTTGATCCAGGTGTTGGGTGCCTTGCGAAGGTTGCCCGACAGGCCGATGAGCGGGAAGCCGTTGTCCCAGGTGATTGGGACCAGCGCAACCATGCGGCCGATGCTACCATGGTCCTGCATGATGATGCTCCACCATTCGCCAGACGGCGTATCCACGATGCCGCCTTGATGGAGGGTCAGGCCGCCGCCGGAATTGGGGTTGCTGTGCACGATGGTGAAGGTTGGATTATTCCTGCGGCCGCCGCGGAGGCTGTTTTGAGTGGGGACGCCAAGGGACTCGCTCC
>Ga0315532_1001665_pt1 | contig 16133 bp, 17 predicted proteins | sample SalMarWE160370MG_FD_203082 | JGI IMG/M metagenome (GOLD analysis project Ga0315532, IMG submission 203082) | Salt marsh sediment microbial communities from the Plum Island Ecosystem LTER, Massachusetts, United States - Salt Marsh Sediment WE1603-70 ... | reverse complement strand
TGGAACCTGGTGAGGTAGTAGAGGGCGTCGCTTCCCTCGTTCTCGATGAGGACGTCCACCTCGTCCAGGGTCAGCAGTATCTGGGCGTTGTCCTCGTCCATGATCTTCCTGAGTATGTCCATGAACTCGTTGGCGGCGTACCCCCTCTCGGGGAACTGGGGGCGCAGCCGCTTCACCACCTGGCTGAGGATCATGAAGAGGCTGCCCCGCTGCTCCCTGCAGTTGAGGTGTACGTACTCGTAGGTGACGCGGCGGCGCTCCGCCTTCCTGCGGAGGCTCCGGCCGTAGTAGTGGGCCAGCAGGGTCTTGCCGCTGCCGACGCCGCCGAGTATCACGGCCTTCTGGCTCATCTCGTAGGGGGCCGTGACCATGTGGTCGAAGAGCCCCTCCAGCGCCCTGAACTCGGCTTCCCGGTGGAGCACGACGTCGGGCACGTAGCTGATGTCGAGTATGGCCTCGTCGACGAAGACGCCTCTCTGTGTCATCTAACCCCGTTGAGGGGTCGCAGACAGGGAATTTATGCATTTCGTAGGTTCAGATGCACAGAAAGTGGAGGGATGGGTGAAAGTGGATTCTCCGGGAAAACCTATATCGAGACAAGGCGAACAATAGTCGTGCAGCCATGTCCCCGCATAGCTTCAAGACCGGGAAGGTGCCGTCTGAGGTCCTGAGGAGGATAGTGTTCAACAGGCTGGGCGTCCCCACAGATAGGTTGCTCAGCGGCCCAGGGGTGGGCGAGGACGCCGCGGTCATCGAGATGGGGGACAGGGTGCTCGTCGCCAAGGGCGACCCCATCACCGGAGCCGAGGACAGAATCGGGTGGCTCTCCGTCCACGTTAACGCCAACGACATAGCGTCCACCGGGGCCAGACCCCTCTGGTTCGTCTGCATCGCGCTGCTACCGGAGGGGGCGGACGAGTCCATCTTGGAGTCCATCATGGACGACATCCACGCCGCCTGCACGGAGGTGGGCGCCAGCCTCGTCGGGGGGCACACCGAGACCACCCCCGGCCTGGATAGGCCCATACTGGCAGGCTTCATGATGGGGGAAGCAGAGAGGGATGGATACGTCACCACTGGCGGCGCCAAGCCCGGCGACCGGATAATACTGACGAAGGGGGCGGGCATAGAGGGCACCGCCGTCATGGCGAGCGACCTCAGGGACCACCTCAGGGGCAGGGTGGACGACGACGTGGTCGAGAGGGGCGCCGCATTGATAAGGTGGATCAGCGTCGTGCCTGAGGCCATGAAGGCCGTCGAAGCCGGTTCACCGAGCTCCCTGCACGACCCCACGGAGGGCGGCCTCATAAACGGGCTGTGGGAGATGGCCGAGGCGGCGGGCGTCGGACTGAAGGTGGACCGGGCCTCGATACCAGTGCCAGACGAGACCAAGCTTATATGCGGGGCGTTGGGCGTGGACCCTCTGAGGCTGCTGGGCTCGGGGGCGCTCCTCATCACCGCTCCACCCCGCGAAGCCGACAAGATACTGGAAGCCCTGAAGCAAGAGGGAATAAGGGCCTCAGTCATCGGCGAGGTGAAGCCGCTGCCCGAGGGGAGGACCCTCGTAGACGAGGCGGGCAACCCCACGCCCATCGAGGCGGTGGAGCAGGACGAGATATACAGGATACTCGACCGGCTAGGCTGAGCGGCTCACGGCTTAACTGCGGTGAAACCCCTGACGTCTTCGTGGTAGGATACCCCTATGAACCCGGTCTCCCGTAGACGAGATGCCACTCCCCTGCCCACGTCAACGCCTCTGTACCGCGACCCGGGTTCACCCGTGTAGTGGAACAGCCTGCCGCCCGGCCTCATAAGCCCCCATAGTTTCCTGTAGAACTCGCCGCCGTAGAGGTGCCCCGCGTGGCTGTGACGCGGCGGATCATGCACGACGTAGTCGAAGAAGCCTTCCGGGAGGCCGTCAACCACGTGGAAGCTGTCCCCGAGCAGCTTGTGGACGCCTCGCCCCGTCCAGAGTCCGCGGGACCAGGGGTTCATCCTGGCTATCAGAAGCACATGCGGCTCAAGCTCCACCGTCACCACCTGTTCCGCGCCCCTCCTCACGGCCTCTATCGCCGTGTAGCCTAGGCCCGTGCACGTGTCCAGCATCGCTCCGCCCCTCAGCCTGAGCCTGTCGAGTTTTCTAGCCGTGTCCATGTCCGGGGTGGTCTCCTTGGTGCGGTGCATCCTTATTCCGTCTATCTCCAGCGTGGGGGCGCCCGCCGTGGGCACCAGTTTATAAAAGTGTTTCCCTGCGACCGCGGCCTGGTAAACCTTCCCACCTGAAACGAAGTAGACCGCGTTCTCTTTTTCAGCTATCTTACCCAGAGACTCTTGGTCGATATTTTCTCCAAGAGCGAGGGTTATTCCATTTTTTGTACGTTTTATTTTGGTCGTCGTCAAGCCAAGGTCTAGAGATACCTCTGTTTTTCCGTCCAGCAGCTTCTTTGCGGTGTCCGCGGTCAACACGGGGGGAAGTCTCTGAGGCATCTCTTACTTGTTTTCAGTGTTTTTAACTGAATCATAAGATTTTTCATCGTTAATTCTGGCTGACACATGCGTCTCAGGAAACGTTTTTCGTTCATTCTCCATCTGTTTTCCATAGTAGATCTAGTTTAGAAGAACAGACCAAACATCCATATTGGAAACATAAATTCCACTAATATATCATGGCGATATTTACATATTCATATAAATTTGGGAGCCGGTGCTCGGAACCCTTATATGAACCAATCTGTCGTTTGTGTCCCGATAGCCAATGACGTCCGACGAGAAACAGAACGGCTTCAAGGGCATGGTCAGGGAAGTAATAGACCAGATACTCCCGCCCAGCGACGTCGAGCTGGAGGCTATAAAGGAGGAGGTCTGGGCCGACCTCTCTGCCCTGTACTACAAGTACGAGGACGAGGTCCAGAAGAAGGCGTTCAGGCAGGTCATGCAGGAGATCTGCGGCAAGATGAGTCAGGGCAAGTGGGACACCGTGTATAAGAAGCTTTACCGTGCCGATCAGAAGGATAGAGTGTTCTAGTTAGGTAATCCATCCACATACGTTTCTGTCACTGAGATTCATTTTATTCGGTTACACATGTCAAGGTTTAAAAAGAATTCAACGTAATCAATACCGGTAAGACTCGTTTATCCATTGCGTTTCCCAACGTCAAGAGACGAGTCTTACCACCAGGGAAGACCCGCACATACTTGGTGATAAAAGGCTTTGATTAACTCATTGTAACCGCTAAACCCAAGCACTATGACATAGACGTCTTTTGTCTCAGAAACCTGGGAGCAATCGCTAGGTGTGCCCCACGTACATGGCGTCCCAGGGAGGCAGATAGTACTCGAAGTATAGCATCTTCCCGTACTCGGTTTCCTCGTAGCCCGCGGCGGCCACGTTGAGTAAGGTGGCCTTGGTCAAGACCCGTAGGACCTCCTCCTGGGAAGGGGTCTTAGGCTCTCCGACAAGTATCTTCAGGGTGTCTCCCTCCAGCCTTACGCCCACCACGTCTATGACCCTGTCCAGCCTCTCTATGAAGTCCGCGACGTACTCTCCCTCGAAGGTGTGGTTCGTGCCTATGCCCCTGAGCCTGTCCAGGGTCTTCTTCGTCTCCTCGTTCAACTCAGAAAGAGAGATCGGCGGCGTGAATTAACCTTTACCTTCTGTGGTGCGTCCTGACGAGGGAAGCCGTGGAGAGGACAGCGAGCACCCACGAGACCACGTTGACCAGGTACCAGAAGTCCCTTGCCCACCACTTGTTCACCCGCCACAGGTAGAAGGGGAAATCGAAGACGTCGCCGGGGAACGCGGACGCTATCTCGATCTGCCAGAGGCTCGCCATGAGGAGCCCCGTGGATAGGATGATCCCCAGTAAACCAACCATGAAGCCGCGTATGGGCGTCTGTTCGCTTTCGGCGGTCAATTCTAGCAAAACCCCCGGTCGGCCGGTAATAAATCGTTTGAAACAGGCAGAAGAAACAGGGATAAAAAGAGGGCTACCTGAGCCTCGCGAGGTGGACCGAGCATGAGATGCAGGGATCGTATGCCCTGATCATCACCTCGAGGTTGTTCAGTAGCTCTGCGTCTTCGCCCCTGTGGTTTGCCGCTATGACGCGTATGTCCTTCTCTACGTTGGCCGCGTTCTGAGCCGTCGGCGTTATTATGTTCGCCTTTTCTATGCAGCCGTCCTCATCGAAACTATAATCGTGGTACAGCAGGCCGCGGGGAGCCTCGACGGCGTTTATGCCCCTGCCCTCGTGGGCCTCGAACTCGGCGAGCCCCTCGTCCTCTAGGCCGTCGCTTAGCAGCGCATCTATGGTCTCTACACCTCTCTCCACGCAGTGGACCAGCTCCAGCGCCTGGCAGAAGTTGTTGCTAAGCGTGTTCCGGGGATCGACCATGTCGCCGTGCTCCTTGTAAAGCTCCTGCGCCGTGCCCGTTAGCTTGCCGTGGCTTAGGTGGACTCGGGGGAGCGCCCCCACCATGAACGGGGCTCCGCCATATGTGGAGTGCTTGGCGTAGCTGTGTCTGTACACCTTCTCGTTGGTGAGCCTCTCATAGTCCTCCTGCGGGTGTCTCTCTCCGCCTGAGACCAGCACGTGTGTGCCGAGGAACCCGAACCTATCGCCCGGGTCGATGGCCATGTGGACGTTGTCTGACTCGTTGTAGGCGGATAGCTCGAAGCCCTTGAAGAGCTCGACCGCCAGCTCTGCGGCCGGCTGCACACTCTCCAGCGTGTTCTTCACGTCGGTGAGCTCGTCCTCGGTGGGCACCTTGGAGAAGCCCCCGACCCTCTCGTTCATGCCGTGTACTTCTCGCCCGCTCATGGTGGTGTGGATCATGTTCCCCGCCTTCTTGAGGCCCAGCGCGTTCTTCACCGCGTCCAGGTAGTCGGCGGACATGGCGATGGCGTCCGGGTAGCCCAGGAAGTCTGGGAGCGCCAGCATGTAGACGTGGAGGGCGTGGCTCTCTATCATCTCGCCGTGTATGAGCAGGTCCCGCAGCAGATCGGTCTGGCGGGTGTTCTCGACGCCGAACGCGTTCTCTATGGCGCCAATGGAGGCCAGGCTGTGGCTGGCCGTGCATATGGCGCATATCCTGCGGGTCATGTCGGGTATCTTCTCGTAGTGGACCGTCTTGATTATGTTCTCGAAGAACCGCGGCCCCTCGAAGATGTTGAACTTGACGTCCTTCACCTCGGTGCCGTCGAGAACGACCTCGACGCCGCCGTGTCCCTCGACCCTTGTAAGCATGTCTACAGATAGTTTACGCGTCATCGCTCTTCCTCCTCCAGGAAGTCGTCGTTCACCTCTCCGCTGAAGACGCGGAGCCTGTTGAGGATGTACTCCTTGCTGTATCCTTTCTCAAGCAGCATGTCGAACTCCGCGGCGAAGCCGCTGCCCTTGTCCACGGGGCCTCTGCATCCGATGCAGTCCAGCCCCAGGCCGGGGCACCGTGCGTCGCAGCCCGCCCTGATGACCGGGCCCAGGCACGGCTTCCCTTGCTCGACTATGACGCATGGGTATCCTTTGAGCTTGCACTCGACGCAGACGGGGTACGTGAAGCTTGTCGGGGTGTCGCCGTGTAGAAGCGACGTTATGGCTCTGAGGGTCTCCTCTTTCTCGACGGGGCAGCCGGGTATGTTGATGTCCACGTCCACGTACTCGCCTATGGGCTTGCTGAGCCTGGCGTCGAAGTACCCGGGCTCGACTCCGTAGACCTCTCTCAGCCTTTCGTCGATGGAGCCTTCGTTGTTCCTCATGGCCTGTATGCCGCCCTCCATGGCGCAGTTACCGAAGGCTATTACCACCTTGCTGCGTTCACGTATCTCCTTGAGGTGTTTGAGGTCTGTCTCGGTGGATACGCTTCCCTCCACGAAGGCTATGTCTATGGGGCCGTCCTCCTTGTGGCTGCTTCCCTCCTGGAAGTCCACGATGTGGATGTGGCTCACCAGGTCGAGGAGCTCGTCCTCCATGTTGAGTATCTGGAGCTGGTCGCCGGCGCAGCCCGTCAGGCTGAATATTCCTACTCTCGGCTTCATTAGATCATCCCCTTGGTGTTTATGGCGTCCCATAGCGTGAACACGGGGCCGTCCTTGCAGACGTACTTGATGCTCTTGCCCGTGCCTACTATGCAGTGGCCGCACTGGCCCACGCCGCAGCGCATGCGCCTCTCCAGCGTCATGTAGACCCGTTCGGGCCTGAAGTCTAGGTTCTCCAGCTCCATGATGGTGAACTTGTACATTATGGGGGGGCCGGCTATGACGGCGATAGTCTTCTTGGATGGGCGGTCGATCTTCTTGAACAGGCTCGTCACCATGCCTTGCATGCACCTGTCGTCTCGCTCGCACTCCAACCCGTAGCAGACCTGATCCTCCTCGTCCTCGTAGCTCAGGTAGAACTTGACGCCCCGGCTGTCGCCGTTCCTGAAGAGGTCAAGCATGTCCTCCTTGAACAGCATCAGGTCGTAGCAGCGGACGCCGTAGAGGATGGATATGTCGCCGTACCTCTCCCTGTTCTGCAGCGCGTACTGGATGACTCCCCTTATGGGGGCGATGCCGAGGCCGCCGGCTACGAGTAGGAGGTCGTTTCCCTTGTACAGGTCCATGGGGAAGCCGTTCCCGTAGGGGCCTCTGCCCCACACGGTGTCGCCTACCTTCAGGCGGTGGATGGCGTTGGTCACCCTCCCCGTGTTCCTTATGCAGAACTCCAGCTCCTGCCCGCCGCTCTGGGCGGTGCATATGCTTATCGGGGCCTCCCCGACGCCCATCACCCCGAGCTTCACGAACTGGCCGGGCGTGTACTTGAAGCCCTCCGCGTACGCGGGGTCCTGGAACTCTATGGTGAACAGCTTCTCTAGCTCGGTCATTTCCTTGATGTCGGTTATCTTGGCCTTCATCGGCTCAAGCGTGTTATCCTTCACACTAAGTCACCTCGTACCTTCTTCATGACTTCAACGTAGTCTATGTCCGCGGGGCAGAAGACGGTGCAGCGCCCACAGCCTACGCAGTTGACCATGTCCTCGCGGAGGCTACCCTTGCAGTTGAACCTGTTCCTTATCCTCTCGCTCGCCGTGGGCCTGAAGTTGTGGCCCCCGGCCACCAGGCCGTGGTCCTTCAGCATGCACGAGTACCATTTCCTGACCCTCTCACCGGTGTTCAGGTCCAGGTTAAGGTGGTCCTGCACGTCGTAGCAACGGCACCGCGGGCAGACGAGGTTGCATGAGCCGCAGCCGAGGCACTTGTCGCCGTACTCGGCCCAGACGTCGCTATCGTACGCCATGTCGAGGTGGTCTTGAAGGCCGGACATCTCAAGCTCCCTAGTGAAGGACGCGAGCCTCTCCCTCTCCACTTCCCTGAAGGCGTCGAAGTGGCTCGGCTCCGCCTCCTCGAACAGCCCTAGATGAGTCTCCACGAACTCGTGGCCCTTGAGGGACCCCACACGGACGAAGTAGCTGCCGCCTATGTCGTAGAGGAAAAGCTCGAACCCTTCCTGAGCGTAGCTAGTGCCCGTGGACTTGCAGAAACAGTACTCGTCGGGGACGCAGCTCACGCCGACGATGAAGGACCTCTCCTTCCTCTCAAGGTAGTACTTGTCGGGAAGCTCCTCCGTGAACACCTTCGCCAGGAGGTTCAAGGCGTGTATGTCACAGGAGTGAACGCCGAGGAGAACGACCCTTTCTTCACCAATAGGGGACTCCGTGTACGTCTCCTCGTCGATGTTGAACTCGAACAGTACTTCCTCTTGGGGGATGAAGAACTTCTTCGGCGGTATCATGGTCCTCGTGTATGAGAGGTCGATGTCAGATAGGCTCTCGAACTCCATGAAGGAGTGAGCCTTCTCGCTAGTCTTCACGGGGCCGTAGAGGTCACCGTATTCCCCGAGGGCTTCCACCAAGTCGCCTAAGTTAGACTTGGCGAGGATCTTTACCAGTTTGCCACTCAAATTTAAGCACTTTACATAACACTATAACGCTCACTAATAAACGGTTGTTCAATGCAAAAAAACGTTGATTAGACAGAGAAAATTGACGTTTTAGGGTAAATAAAACAGTAAAAGAGAGGGGCTAGAGTCTACATAGCTTCATGAGGTTCTCGGTGGCGGCCTCCCCTACCTCCTCCCGTGTGAGCCCCTTCAACTCCGCGATGGTGTCGCAGACGGCGAATATCCCCTGTGGATCACCCGAGTCGGTCTCCGTGAGCAGGCACTCTAGAGGCATTTTCTTAACGGCCTCGAGGAACCGGGGCTCGGCCTCCTCCAACGATCTCAGACCGATCGACAGGTAGATGCCTTCTTCCACGCATCTATCGGCGTAGTCCTGATCCTTGCTGAACCCGTGGATGGCCAGCCCTGTCTCGGTGCTCCCGTTATCCAGCATGACGTCTATGATCTCGGTCCCCTCCGCCCTGTCGTGGACTATGGCCGGGACACCCAGCTTCTCGGCTAGCCGTAGCTGGCCCTTGAAGCTCTCGATCTGGGTTTCCCTGTCGATGTATCTATCCTCACTGACCCACTCCTTGGTCATGCGGCCCTTGAAGTCGAGACCAATCTCGCTCACGGCTACGACCTCGGGCTCCCGGGCAAGCTCCATGAAGCGTTCCTCGACCATCGGTGTGTACTCGTCCGCGTACCATGGGTGTATCCCTACGCACCCCTTGACGATGTCCCACTTCTTGGCCGAGGCCGCCGCCTCGATGGACGAGTCCAGGTCGATGCCTGAGGTTAAGAGAAGCGTGAACCCGGCGTCCTTTGCTTTCTCGATAACTTCGTCTGTGACCCCGCTTAGATGGCAGTGGCTCTCGGAGTACATGATCCTCAGAGTGATGAGGTGTGAGGAGGAAAAAGAGTTTCCTTACCTTTTCGACGCGGAGACGCTGTAATCTGGAGGCGATCTTTCTCCGTTGCCGAGGTGACGGTGGCTAGAGCTCGCTGGACTGCCTGTAGCTGTTGTAGAGGTCTATTATGGCGATGTTGCCGATGGCGCCCATGAGTAAGCTGAGGTATTGCCCGACGTAAGGCACGAAGCCCAGCGCGACGGCTATCAGCGCCATCAGTATGCCCAGCCCTATGTAGGTCCAGAAGCTGCCCCGGGTGAACCTGACGGTCTCCCTCAGCGAAGGTATGAACCCCTCGTCCCCTCCCACCATCACTATGAAGGTGGGGGCTACGAGTATGGCGACCACCATCATGCCGGCCATCGCCAAGAAGAACACGAGGGCCGCTAAGCCGCCTCCCATGGACTCGTTGAAGATCAGGAAGGTGACGGTCACGCCTGAGGCCGCCACGAAGAAAACGGAAATGAGTATGGACGCGTACAGGAATCGCAGGACCCGTCTCCCGACATAGCTGAAGCTCTCCTGGAGCAGGGGCTCCTCGCCTCGCACCGCCCTCCATGAGGCTCTAATCGAGACCAACGAGGCGATCCACGAGACCAGAGACAGCAGTATCAAGGCAACCGGAACCCAGCTTATGAAACGCGTGTAGTCAAACTCGAAGCCCATGGAGACGTACGAGACGGGGGATACCCCCATCTGGGCGTAAAAATATTCCAGCAACGAGTCGATGAACTCGTTGTAGACCGTCCACGACTCAAGTATCATCTGGTTCACGAAGGCGATTACGATCTCTACGAGGGAGGGGCCGAAGACCATGGGCTTGTCCCGGGCGACGCCTAAGGCGTACTTCAGGTGCTCCACAGCCCCCCGGCGCTTCGGCTCCTCGGCGACTTTACTGTAGTGTATCTCGGTGCCACATCGAGGACAGTGGACGACATCGTCTGAGACCTCTAGGCCGCAGCGTGGACAGTAGGGCAGCTAAGACACCACGCTAACATGTAGCCCGTATGGAGTTAAACCTTTCAACCCCTCAGGCTGGAGACGGCCTTCGCGGTGAGCCTGACGGCCTCTTCGCTGCTATACTTGGGAGTCCATCCCAGTCGTCGTAGGGAAGAGTTGTCCAGCTGCATGAGCTTGACGTCTCCCCTCCACCCCCTTCCCCCGTCCACGCCGCCGGTGAGACGTATCCCAGCGTCGGGGTGCCCCGCCTCCTCCCTGACGATCTCGGCTATCCTGAGCACGCTGAGCCTGTCCATGCTCCCCAGGTTGAATATGGAGACCTGATCGACAGACTCGACTCCCTTCAGGAAGCCCTCGACGCAATCATCTATGTATAGGTAGGACTTGGACTGAGTGCCGTCCCCAAGCACCTCAAGCACGTCGGGGGTATCCCTGAGCTTCCCCACGAAGTCCCATATGACCCCGTGGTTACTCCTGGGCCCAACCACATTCGCCAGCCTGTATATCACGGCCTTGTAGCCGTTCATGGACGCGTAGGCGCTTATCAGCGCCTCGCACGCCAGCTTGGAGGCCCCGTACATGGATATGGGCTTCGTCGGCCCGTACCCCTCGGTGGTCGGCAGCTCGTCCGCCTCGCCGTAGACGGTGCTCGTGGAGGCGAAGACGAGATGCTCGACGCCCCTCTGTTCAGCGACTGCCTCTAGGAGCCGGTACGTCGCCTCGATGTTCTGGCGGAAATGCTCTTCAGTGCTGGCCTTGTTGGCCCGGACCTCCGGGTTCGCGGCTAGGTGGAACACCCGGCTGCACCCGTCCACGGCCTCGCTGCAGGCATGATCGTCGAGGAGGTCCAACTCCATGAACTCGAAGCCCGGATGGCCCAACCATCTTTCGAGGTTGCCGGGCGAGCCCGACGACAGGTTGTCTACCACCCTTACTCTGTTCCCCGTCTCCATGAGCCTGTCCACGAGGTGGCTGCCTATGAACCCGGCTCCGCCTGTCACGAGGGTCTTCATGTATGTTCAAATGAGAAGCGCGGGATGCTCATATGAAGATTATCTTCGCCGCATGGACGGGAGGACGAACACGGATATCACGATCTGCGCCCCGACGAAGACGAGGAACGCGGGGAGGAGTATGTTCCAGGTGAACGCCGTTGTCCCGTATCGCTGGATCAGGTACACCATGAAGAAGTTGAACACGCCGCCCACGAGGTCCTGTGCTGCGCGCCAGCTGTTCCAACCGGAGTAGTACCTTATGACGGCAGATATGATGCTCCAGGTCCCCATGGCTGTGAAGAACCAGTATAGCGCTGGTAGGAGCTCCCCCGGTACCGGGGTCAGCCCGGACACGCCCCAGCCGCGGACCCAGCTGAAGAGGACGCGGTGGATGCCTGGGTAGTTCATAGCGATGGTGGCGACCACCAGCAGGAAGACGCCGAACCCTATGCTCTCCAGAAAGTCCTGTTCACCCAACTCGCGGAGCTCGGCCCCCTCACCCTCAGGGGGGCGGCGGGCGGGGAGATCGAGCCGGAAGCCTCGGATCAACGGCCCTGAGCCGCCTCGCACGACGTATGCCCCCGAGACGCCGTCGGTGAACTTGTCCCGTGGGTTCTCCGTCAAAGCCAGACCCATGACCACGTCGATGAAGAGAGCCACGGCGTGGATCTTGGTGGCGTTCCTCATGAAAGCGACGACGAGGGACGGCTTGCCCCCGCCGGACTCCTCCACCCTGAGGCCCAGAAGCTGCTTGCCCAGAGAGGCCCCGTACAGGTACTCCATGAAGGTGAAGTAGATGACCTGCCCCGCCCCGAGGATGAAGGGCAGCCGCCAGACACCTGTCCAGCCCATCCCCCCGGAGAACACGGAACCCACCCACAATGGCAGATAGGCCATCAACGAGAGCAACGCCCCCACCGCGCCCACGATGAACGAGTCGATGACGTAGGCAATCACCCGCGTAACCCAGAGAGTCTGGGCCCCGACATCGTATGTGAGCCTGTTGAGCCCAGTTCGCCGCCGCGGGGAGCCCAGCTTGTGCCCGCATCTCCTGCAGTAAGAGGCATCGTCTTGGTTCCACTCGCCGCAGCTAGGGCAAAGCACCATATCCAATCACTGATGATGAACGGCGGCCACGATTTAAAAACCTAAGCCGGTTTGGAGTCGAAACGCCACTTGAGGTCGAACATGGCTCCCAGCGCCCGGGCTACGCCGGGGTGGAATGTGAGAGCCGCCTCCCTGAGGAAGAACGGGACCCCCTCCTCCTCGACCAGGAACAGCGCCTTGCCGTCGCCCGCCGGGTCCACGACGCAGCCACGGATCTCCACCTCGTCCGAGAACCTCACCTCGCATCCATCTTCGAACGCCGTGCGTATAGCGCCAAGGATTACTTCTTGTTTAACTCTGTCCGATGCGCTCAGTGTCTCCGGGGACCTCATGAGTACATTGACGGATACCCCCCTGCTCAGGGCGTCCGCGAGGTCCTCCTCCACCTGACTGAAGTACTCCATGGCCCTGGTGGAGATGAGCAGCTTCTCCTCCGCAGACCTGTAGAGCTTCCGTGTCTCCTCGATGGAGACGTCGCCGACGCTGACCACTCGTATGAGGCTGGTCCGCTGCTCGCTCGCACCGGCCTTCAGGTACATCTCGGAGGACGCCGACTCGAACTCGCTCCTGTAGGACTCCACGACGCTCAGCCTCCGCCTGATCTCCTCCCTGGAGGCCGACACCAGGGCGTCGGCTATCTCCTCCGGCGAGAGCGGGGCGTATTGGGCGGGGCGGCCCGGCCTCATTATGAGGAGCCCCTTCTGGCTCAGCTCGTCCAGCACGCCGTATACGCGGGCGTTGGGCACGCCGCTTGCCTTGCTGAGGGTTGTTGCCTTGGTCTCCCCCAGGTACATTAGGTGGGCTAGGGCCGAGGCCTGGTACTCATTGAGCCCCATGTTCATGAGGATGAACTTTACCTGGTTTACTTTGGGCTCCATCGTGCTTCTCTATTTGGTTAGGTTGTAGATACGTCTACATAAGTTTATAAACAAAAAACTTACTATCTCCAAGTAGTAATATCCAGCACTGGATATTGTTTCAGGAGATAGAAGCATGAACGTAATGGTAATGGGAATGGACGGCTACCTGGGCTGGGCCCTCAGCATGTACCTCAGCGGCAGAGGCCACGACGTCAGCGGCGTGGACAACATGAGCAGACGCAGGAACGTCTACGAGATAGGGGGCTGGAGCGCCACCCCGATAAAACCGATGAAGGAGCGCCTAGAGGCGTACAAGGAAGCCACGGGAAGAGAACTCAGGTTCTACGAGGGGGACCTCCAGGAGCCAAGCTTCACGGACCTCGTCATAGAGAAGGAGAAGCCGGACTGCATAGTCCACTTCGGCGAGATACCCAGCGCCCCCTACAGCATGATCGACCTACACCACTGCAACTACACGCAGATGAACAACATCGTGGGCACCAACAACATATTGTTCGCCATGAAGAACCACACGCCTGATTGCCACCTGCTGAAGCTGGGCACTATGGGCGAGTACGGCACCCCCAACGTGGACATCCCCGAGGGCTTCTTCGAGGTAGAGTACAGGGGCCGCAAGGACACGCTGCCCTTCCCGAGGCAGCCCGGCAGCTGGTACCACTTGACCAAGGTCCACGACTCCGCTAACATAATATTCGCGTGCAAGATATGGAAGCTCAGGAGCACGGACATCATGCAGGGCGTCGTCCACGGCTTGATGACCGACGACATGGTCAACGACGACCTGCTCACCAGGTTCGACTTCGACGAGGTCTGGGGCACGGCCCTTAACAGGTTCTGCGCCCAGGCGATAATAGGCCACGAGCTAACCCCCTACGGGAAGGGCGGCCAGACAAGGGGCTACCTGGCCCTCAGGGACAGCATGCAGTGCCTCACCATCGCCATAGAGAACCCGCCGGACGAGGGCGAGTACAGGGTCTTCAACCAGTTCGACGAGACTTATTCTGTGAACGGGCTGGCGGAGCACGTGGTGGAGGTCTCCAAGGAGTTTGACCTGGACGCCAAGATATGGAACATAGAGAACCCGAGGCTGGAGATGGAGGACCACTACTACAACCCGGACAGGAAGAGGCTGCCGGACCTGGGCTTCAAGCCCACGAACACGCTTGACGACGAGTTGAGGATAACCATCCCCAAGCTCATGGAGTACAGCGAACGCATAGAGGCCAAGCGGCAGAGCATAATGCCCAAGATCAAGTGGACCGCCTAGTCCCCAACCATTTTTTATCTTTTATACCTAGTATCTGAGGGATAACCATGAGGGTAGCCGTGACGGGGGGAGCCGGGTACATAGGGTCCACGCTAGCCGTGAGGCTCCTTGAGAGGGGCGACGACGTGGTCTCGGTGGACGACGAGAGCATAGGAGACTACGGTCATCTAAAGAGACACAGGCAAGGTGGGAAGGCCGAGTGCGTCGTGGGCGACATCCGGGACCTCGATCTCCTCGTCGATGAGTGGAGGGGATGCGACGCCGTGGCCCACCTGGCGGCTCTGCCGGGGCTGGTGAGGTGCAACGAGCACCCTGAGGAGGCGGTGTCGGTGAACGTCTACGGCACATACCAGGTGATGGAGGCGGCGCGTAGGCTGGACATCGATCGGGTCGTGTTCTGCTCCAGCGCGTCCACGTACGGAGTCCCCGTGGAGATGCCCGTGACGGAGGAGCACCCGCAGCGGCCCCTGAACCTGTACGGCGTCACCAAGGCGGCGGGGGAGCAGGTAGTGAACACGTACTGGGACAACCACGGCATAGAGACCGTGAACCTGCGGTTCGGGAACATCTACGGCGTCGGCGTCTACACCCGGTGGGGCACAGTGATACCCAAGTTCGTGAACCAGGGGATGAGCGGAGAGCCGCTGACGGTGTACGGTGATGGCGAGTACAGCAGGGACTTCGTCCACGTGCAGGACATCTCGGAGGCCATGATACTCTCTCTCACCAAAGAGGGGGTAGGGGGCGAGACCTTCAACGTCGGCGGCGAGACCCTGACGGTGAACCAGATCGCCGACATAGTAAAAGAAGAGATAGCCGCCGAGACCGGCGGCGAGGCGGAGGCCGTGAACACGGCGCCCAGACCGGGGGAGACAAAAAAGTTCAGCTATGACCTCACCAAGATACGCGGCGTCCTCGGGTTCGAAAACAGCTGGACCGTGAAGGAGGGCGTCAGGCAGCTCATCAAGTACTGGGCCCAGCAGAGGTGACGGATGATCATGGCCGCCGCAGACCAAACCAAGGTTTCGGCGGTCATCCCCGCGTACAACGAGGAGAAGACCATTGAAGCTGTCGTTAGGGGAGCCCTGCACCACGTGGACGAGGTCATCGTCGTGGACGACGGCAGCACCGACGACACGGCGCGCATCGCAGAGGCGGCCGGGGCAAAGGTCCTCAAGCAGGTGAACGCCGGCGTCCTGAAGGCCACGGAGCGGGGCCTGAGGGAGGCGACGGGAGACATAATAGTCACTTTGGACGCGGATGGCCAGCACGACCCCTCGGAGATACCGCGCCTCGTCGAGCCCATACTGAGAGGCGACGCCGACCTCGTCATGGGGGTAAGGCCCGAGCTGCCGTACCTGAGCGAGAGGATACTCACATGGCTCACGAGCATCAGGGCCCCCGTAAGGGACGCGAGCACGGGGTTCAGAGCCGTCAGACGGGGGATCGCAGGGGAGATGAAGCTACACGGGGCCTGCCTCTGCGGGACCTTCGTGTTGGAGGCCCATCGACACGGCGCCCGCGTGGCGGGTGTCCCCGTATCCATCAGAGAAAGGGAGGGCGAGAGACGGATTCAGACGCGCCACTTCAGACAGTTCTTCACGGTGCTCTGGGACGTGCTGAGGGGCTAGGAAGATATTTACGTTGATCGTGGTCAGTAAAGGGATTCGGGAAGTGACGGATTGAGCAAGGGAGTGACGGTGTGGTTCACGGGTCTGCCGTGCAGCGGCAAGACCACCATAGCAGACAGGGTCGCGGAGAAGCTGCGCGATCAGGGACACAGGGTCGAGCGCCTAGACGGCGACATCGTACGCAAGAGCCTGACCAGCGACCTGGGCTTCAGCAAGGAGGACCGCGACGAGAACATCAACCGCGTTACCTTCGTGGCCAAGCTCCTCACCAGGAACGGCGTCAAGGTGCTGGCCACCTTCGTCTCACCCTACAGGGAGAGGCGCAGGAAGAGCAGGGAGGAGATAGGCGAGTTCATGGAAGTCTACGTGCGGTGCTCAGTCGAGGAGTGCATGAAGCGCGACGTGAAAGGCATGTACATGAAGGCGATGGCGGGCGAGATAACGGGCTTCACCGGCGTGGACGACCC
>Ga0315532_1001659_pt1 | contig 16183 bp, 26 predicted proteins | sample SalMarWE160370MG_FD_203082 | JGI IMG/M metagenome (GOLD analysis project Ga0315532, IMG submission 203082) | Salt marsh sediment microbial communities from the Plum Island Ecosystem LTER, Massachusetts, United States - Salt Marsh Sediment WE1603-70 ... | reverse complement strand
GTAGTCCTCCAGGATTTCTTCTATCTTCTTAAATGTCTCCATGTCTATCAAGACTGCTTTCTTCTTGTTATCATCAGTTATTATGTATTCTTTTTTTATCTTTAGCATTCCTAACACCTCCCCTATTTTAGCTCATGGCTCAAAATAGCTCATAGTTCATGGCTCATAGTAAATTCAAAACAAAGTTCATGGCTCGTAATCTTTTAACCCTGCTTTCCCTCGTTATGTCCCATTCAATACAGGAATAGAAATACTCTCCTCTCTGAATTGCTTATTTTTAATTTTCTCATAAAGTTTTTGAGCAACCTCTGGAGAAAGAACCTTTTCTCCACACGAGGGACATTCTTCATAAAAGATGTCTCGGACTAGATATAATTTTCCTTTTACCCGCAGGTCAATTTCTCCTTTTTTTAAAACCATATTTGTTTGACAGGCTGCACATCTCATCTTTGTTTTCTCCTCCTTTTAAAATCATCCTCCCATTCATCTGGACTTAACGTTGGATCATAAGTAGTAATAATCCAGACAGGGTCTATAGAACATTGAACATGTAAAATTTTCCCTTTCCGAGTATTCCCATAAACAAGACAACTTGGCCCATACTTATCTTTAGGGTAAGTTTCAATAATCTCCCCTCGTAAGAGAGCCTCTTTCACCTCCTCAGGTGAAATGCCTCGTTCGAGACAGCGCTCTAAAGCATGAATGGTAAGACGGCATTTTCCCTCTTGAACTTTTGCTTTGATAAATTCTATCATAAACTAGCCCATCTTCGCTCATGGCTCAGATTAGCTCATAGCAAAATAGCTCATAGTTCATGGCTCATGGCTCATAGTAAATTCAAAACATGGCTCAAGTTAGCTCATAGGTGATAGTTCCTAGCCAAGAGTCTCCTCTTAAACTCTCCGGATGGTTTCCCAGCTCCTTTACCACCGGGGCTAATTTGATGGGCTCCGGGCGTGTGCCAATGACTAGCATAACCTTTCGCATTGTAAACCCCTCTTAAAGCATAGTCCGAAGTCAAAAAGACAGCCCGAGGTCCTAAGTCAAAAAAACAAGTCAAATCCAAAACCATAAGAAATCATCTTTCATAACCTTCAAAGGGTCTGGATAAACATTTCAATCCGATATCTTATTCATCTCAAAACTCTATCTAATCTTATCTAACAGGTCAAAATATCTTTCTCTACTCATTCCTGCTGTGGTCATATTTGTCCTAATGTGGGTTACAGGAACAGTACGGGAACTGGTTTTAATAATGATCGGCCTCTTGATTCCCGGTTTGGTCATACTGACGTGATCTCCTTTTCGGCACTTTACTACGAAACCATCCAACTAAAAAATCTTTATCAACTTTGTGAAGTGAATCGGCGTTATTCTTCTTTGCTCCATCTAAGTACTTATCATACTTAATTTTTCTGCTATAATAGGCTCCCTGGTTACCCAACCTTCCTGTGGTTTATTTACTTTATGAAATCCTGATTCTTCTAGTACCTCTTCTAATGTTCCCAATTCTTTACATTCTTCCAGGAATAGCTCAACAGCTTCCTTTATGGATTTTTTTGCTTCTTCGATTGTATCACCAAAACTTGAAACATTTAGTTCCGGGCATAGACTTACGTAGCGGCCTCCTTCTTTAAAAATCTCAACTCTGAAGGTTATGTTTTTTAGCACTTTATACCCTCCTACTTTTTTGCCGGTCTTAGCTAATAGAAAACCAACTCCGAAGTCCTCTATAGCTCATGGCTCAAATTAGCTCATAGCTCATAGTAAATTCAAAACAAAGTTCATAACAAAATAGCTGATAGTTCATAGCATATTAGCTCATAGTTCATAGCTGATAGTAAATTCAAAACAAAGTTCATAGCTCATAGGAAAACCAAAAGCGAGAAAACAAGGTACGAGGTTCTAATTCTGGCTCATGGTGGCTAAGACATCAATCCACCTGTTAGTCCTAAGTCCTATGTCCGAAGTCCTACGTCCTGAGTCGAGTTCGGTCTGAGCGAGCAATATGACTGCCTTGTTGCTACTGATGTCCTCCACTCTGGAGGCCCTTCTGTATTTCAGATTGCTTTTATCCAGATCCTTAAGGCTTAGCTCAATAATGTCAGCTAGCTCACCATCTCCGAAAATGATAAACTGCCTCTTTCCTTTACGGTATTCCTGTAGAATCAGCTCTTGAATTTCTGCCTTCATTTTTCTTACCGAATTTATGGTTGTTAAAAGATAATGGTAGGATCTTTTGGTGATCTTGGCGAATCCTCTAGGGGTAAGAAGGTATTGAAGGTTTCTTCTATTTAATCTTCTTACCTTGATATAGCCTTTTTTGGTGAGTCTTTTAAGGATGAGGTTGACCATCCCTAAAGAAATCCCGGTTTTCTGGGAGATCTTTCTCTGGGTAAGATTCTCGTCCTTTCTTACTTCTCGGATTATGCGAAACTCTTCTTCACTCACAAGGTGAGTATCCATCTGGAGACCTCATTTGTTCAAGATACGAACATTATAAAAAAGATTGGTTTTTTGTCAACAGTATGGCTCATAGCTCATAGCTCATAGTAAATTCAAAACAAAGCTCATAGGAAAACCAAAATACAGTTCAAAATAGCTCATAGCAAAATAGCTCATAGTTCATAGCTCAGTCAAAAAATCTGGGAAAGTTTGATGTTCAATGCAGGGAAAATGGGGGATTTTAAGGTACCCTTCTTCCCATAGGTGCCGAAGTTCTCAAAACCCGCCTTGCCCAGAGTCATCACCTGGACGGTTTTCTTTTCTGGGTCTACCATCCAGTACTCCCGTACACCCTCTCGGGCATAAAGTGTTTCCTTGTAAGTGCGATCTCGCTCGGCTGTGGTCGGAGAAAAAATCTCTATCACCAGGTCAGGTGCACCCCGGATTTCCTCTTCAGTAATAATTCCCGAGCGCTCTTTAGAGACAAAGAGAATGTCTGGCTGGACGACGTCCTCGCCCAAATGAACATCAAAAGGAGCATCAAGAATTTCTCCCAATTTGTTTTTTTTGACAAAATTTCCTAACAGAAGCTCAAGTTCTCTTGAAATACGCTGGTGCTCAAAGCTTGGCGATGGAACCATAACTAATTCTCCTTCCAAAAGTTCGTAGCGCTTTGTTTCAGACTCTGGCAGACCTTTATAATCCCTGTAGGTGAACTTAATTTTAGTATTTGTACTGCTCATTGCTTACACCTCCTCTTTTAGCTCATAGCTGATAGGAAATCCAAACCAAAGTTCATATTAGCTCATAGGTCAAATTAGTTCATAGCTCATTGCTCATAGCTGAAGTTAGCTGATAGCTGATAGTTCATAGGAAAACCAAAATATAGTTCAAATTAGCTCATGGCTCTTTTTAGTTGATAGCTCATGGTTCATAGCTCTTAGTTGATAGCTGAGGACACATAGAAATTATTGTTATTCTGTATTTTTCAAACTTTTTCTATCTTTAAAGTTTTATTAGTAAAATTTATCGTAAGCAGGCTATTCTTCAGAAGTTTCGTTCCTATCAACGTATCAGAAGAATTGTTGGAGAGAATAAAGGCAATCAGTTTCTCCGTGCCAATTTCAATTCTTCCTAAAAATACTCTTTCCCTCATCAATTCACCTGATGCTAACTCATACTCTTCTATTCCTAAAAAGTCCCAATCAGATTTATCTATTAACTTTTTGGGAACACTAATATATCCATTAAATCCTGTATCTATCACTGCATTAACAGATCTTTTTTCTTTACCTAAATCAAGTTTAATTTTTACTACTGGTTCATCATTTTCGTTAACGAATCCAACTGTCATTTTTATCACCTTAATGTACAATCCGAAACTTATGAACAGCAGGATACCCTATTCGTATAAAAGCAAATATCTTATGAGGAAACTTTTTTTGAGCTTTCAAAGCGGCATCTAATTCGTCATCGCCAATTATATAATCACCAGAATCTACCTCAATAGCTATAACTTTTCCTTTAAATTTTTTCTCTAATTTAGGTTTTAGTAATTTATATATGTTCTTACCTTTTTCAGTAAGCTCATTTTTATCCAAGTATTTAACTTCACCCATCTTCTTTTCCACCTCCTATTAGCTTATGACTCATTTTAGCTCATAGCTGATAGTTCATCTTAGCTGATAGCTCATGGTTCATCGTCTTTCTCAAAACCCTTTAATCCTCTAATCCTGTTTTTCTCTAATTCCGCTTCCTTTATATAATCAAGGGATTTTTGCAAAGTTGGCATATTATGTAAACTCGTAATATACACCCCTTTTTTGACCTCTCCTAACGATAATCTCTTTGGCGATTAAACCATTTAAATCCTTTCTCAAGGTTTCTCTATTTACCCGGGGTTGGCAAAGGCAGAAATAGTCTTGATTATTTCTTTCCATTCTCCTGTGGATTCTTTGAATTCAAGGGTGTCAGATTCATTCCTCAAAACTATTTTTCCCAACTCCATTAGCCTTTCCTTCTTTTACAAAGCTATGAGCTTATTTTAGCTCATAGCTGATAGGTCAAAAAACCTCGGAAAGGTTGATGGTTAAGCCGGGGAAAATGGGAGATTTCATGGTATCCATCTTCCCGTAAGTACCGGAACTTTCAAATCCTGCCTTGCCCAGAGTCATTACTTCGATGGTTTTCTCTTCTGGATCTACAATCCAGTACTCCCGAACGCCGTGTCGGGCATAAAGCGTCTTCTTATAAGTGCGATCTCTCTCAGCTGTAGCTGGGGAAAGAATTTCTATCACTAAATCAGGTGCACCTAGGATTTCTTCCTTAGTGATAATCTTAGAACGAGCTTTGGAGATAAAGAGAATATCCGGCTGGACGACATCCTCCTTGGAAAAGACAACATCGAAAGGCGCATCATAAACTCTTCCTAAGTTCTTATCCTCCACAAATGCTCGCAGAATAAACTCAAGTCTTCCTGAGATACGCTGGTGATATTCATTTGGTGATGGAACTATGATTAATTCTCCTTCTATAAGTTCGTAGCGCTTGGTTTCAGACTCTGGTAGGCTTTTATAATCCTTATAGGTGAACTTAATCTTAGTGTTTAATCTAGTCATTGTTTACATCTCCTTTTAGCTCATGGCTCCCTTTAGCTGATAGCTCATGGCTGACTGAAATTAAGTATACCTTGAGAGAAAATTGAAAATCTTATCATAAATAGGTTGAGAGTCGGTAATAAAATTTTTGATTCTCTTATAAAGAATGTCCAAATATTCATGAGCTAAAATATTCCTTAACCTGGCAAGGGTTGAAATCTTTTCTGCCTCTTCATCTTCAAGTCCCGCAAAGAGTCCAAATTTTAACAAAGATTCCTCGTAAGTTTTGAGTATTTCTTTTTTCTCAGAAGCTAAAATAATTTTAGCAATATCAATTGTGGCATTAATTATATTTTCCGTCCATCTTTCAATATTCCTTCTTTTTACTTTATCCTTTTGATACTCCCCTAAAGTTAAATCCTTAAAGCTATCAATTTCCTGAAATTCGCTTTCTAAAAACTGGATTCTTTCAATTAACCTTGTCCTGTCCTCCGGGGCTAAAGAGCCGCTTCTTTGGTAGATTTTCCAGTAACTTTCTACAAACTCAGAAAAATCCTCAGCCTCAAGCGTTTTTGTCAAATATATATCCCAAAATAAGTTTCTGTCTTTAACCACAAGAGGGATACCTGTTTTAAGTACATTGGAAATTAAACTTGCCGGAGCATCGTTAAGGACAACTAAATCAACTTCTTTCCCGGTAACCTTACTTATCTCTCTCCAAATCTCATCCTCCTCTTTTTTATCTTTTAAATAAACTCCGATATCTAAATCCGAATCCTCACCGGCAATTCCTTTAGCTGAGGATCCAAAAATAAAGGCTAAAACCACATTTTCTTTGTCCTGGAAATATTTCCTTGATTTCTCTAATTTATCCTGAGGCTTCATCTTTTTACACCCAATGTTTTTTCTCAAAAATGGTCTCTCAATTTCGAGACAAAATAATCCACCACATTAGCTCATAGTTCATAGCTGATGGCTCAAGTTAGCTGATAGTTCATAGCTCATAGCTGATGGCAAAACCAAAAGCTCATTGCTGATGGCTGATAGCTCATAGTAAATTCAAAGCAAAGTTCATGGCTCTTTCCTGCTTCCTTCATAAAGGATTGAAGGGGATTTCCCTTTTCTTCATCCATCTATAAACAGCGTAAAGTCTTTATTTATATACCTTCCCTCTATGGTCCACTTTTTCTACAAAAATCTCTCTATTTTCTTTAGACACATCAAATATCACTCTAATCTTGCCAATTCTTATCCTGTAGTATCCTTTCCAATTGCCCACTAACTTTTTTAAGTCTATATTTACATTTTCACCTTTCATTCCCTGCAAGAATTTCCTTATTCCGCTTCTTACTTCACTCCATATATCCTGCTCATCGATAAACTTTTTAGCTTCTTTAGAATATTCTACTTTCCACTTCATACTTCCATCTCTTCCCCATAGGCTGGTTCTTTCTTCTTTACAGGCTTTCCATATAATTTACTAAGGTCTTCCATCTCCTGTTTTGATGTAGGAAGAATAGACTTAAGGAAATTTTCCATTCTTTCTTCTTCTATAGCTTCCTTTACAGCTTCCTTTATAATCTTCTTGAGTTCCTTTTTATTCATAGTAATTTGCATAATTTACCACCTTCCTTTTAGTTCATAGCAAAATAGCTCATAGCTGATAGCTCATAGCAAAATAGCTCATAGCTGATAGCTCATAGCAAAATAGCTCATAGCTGATGGTTCATTGTTATAAGAACTCAATTCTGTTCATCATTTCATTCGATGATCGAGTTTCAACTAAAAATTTAATCCTTCGGATATATTGACCTATGGATAGCCTCTGTTGATGGACATAAATTATACCACCATGTTCTAACTTAGATTTTCTGACTAAACTGAGAAAGTCATCATCATGTGTAAATATAACCAATTTTTCTTTTAATGCGTATTTTATATTGATCCTCATCTGTAAGTCCCAGATTCCCAACATCTTTAGCTGAGATAGCGTTGACACCTCGACGTCTTAAACCTTCTGCAATTGCTACGTTTGCACTTTCGTTAGTATAGATTCGAATTATCTCTCGCTTACTCATTTATCTTAAGCTGGTGCTGTTTCCTTAATTCCTCTACTTGCACCTTGCGTTCCCTAATCTCTTGATCTAACTTTTCTCTATGTTCATAATAGTAGGATAAAACGTCGTATACTTGAGACAAATTCAGATATGGATGAGCATCAACGATCGCATCAGGAGTATAACCCAGATATTCATGTTCAATAACTATGTCGATCACTCTTGTTCTGGTTCCGGAAATAATAGGACTTCCTCTACATATCCTTTTATCCTGCGTAATATATGGATGTTTAATTGCTACTTTACTCATTTTTATAACCTCTTTTAAATTATTTTATGAATATCACTTTGTTCTTGTCTATCATTTTATATCTTTTCCCACAAGAGCTATACTTAGCAAAATTACTACTATCTTTTTGTAAAAGCAGACCATCCTTAATCTTTCTCTGAAGTGCCGTAATACTCCTTTGCATCCTCTATAGATAAAGTCTCTTCTTGCTCAACTTCCTCCATGTATTTACCAAGACCGTAGTCCTCCAGGATTTCTTCTATCTTCTTAAATGTCTCCATGTCTATCAAGACTGCTTTCTTCTTGTTATCATCAGTTATTATGTATTCTTTTTTTATCTTTAGCATTCCTAACACTTCCCCTATTTTAGCTCATGGCTCATAGCAAATTAGCTCATAGCTCATTGCTCATAGGAAAACCAAAACAAAGTTCAAATGGCTCATAGGAAATTCAAAACAAAGTTCATATTAGCTCATAGTTCATAGCTGATGGCAAAACCAAAAGCTCATAGCAAATTAGTTCATAGTTCATAGCTCATAGCAAATTCAAAAAACCAAAATTCAAAACATGGCTCAAGTTAGCTCATGGTTCATAGCTGATGGCAAAACCAAAAGCTCATAGCTCATTGCTGATAGTAAATCCAAACCAAAGTTCAAAAAACGCAACAAATCATTTTCCTCATAATCTTCATAAGATCAGAAACATTTCACTACCTATGGGCAACGACCCGGCTGACATCAAATTTAACTGTGGCGAGTTCATCTGGTGATAGATACTCGCTGACATCCAGTATCTCGATACCTATCACATTACCATCCTTATCATAATCTACAATAAATCCTTCCCTTATCTCATCACTCTCATGATATGACGTTTCTTTAAACCTTATGTAGAGAACATCTACTTGTTCATCGTATCTTACTCTCATATTTACCTCCAGTATTTTTCTATTTTTGATGTCCAGTAAATAGTTACTACAACTTTCAATTTAGCTCATAGTTCATGGTTCATAGCTGATGGCAAAACCAAAAAGTCATAGCTCATAGCTGAGAGCTCTCTTCCCTGTCTCCCTTATATAAAGTCAAAGGAAATTTCTGTTTTGTTCGTCGACTTTTAAACAGAGTAAATTCTTTATTTATATACCCTGCCTCTATAGTCGACTTTTTCCACAAAAATCTCTCTGCTTTCTTTAGATATATCGAATATCACTCTAATCTTGCCAATTCTTATCCTGTAGTATCCTTTCCACTTGCCCACTAACTTTTTAAGTCTATATTTACATTTTTACCTTTCATTTTCTGTAAGAATTTCCTTATACCACTTCTTACTTCACTCCATATATTCTGATCATTGATAAACTTTTTAGCTTCTTTAGAATATTCTACTTTCCACTTCATACTTCCATCTCTTCGCTATATGCCGGTTCTTTCTTCTTTGCAGGCTTTCCATATAATTTATTAATCTCTTCCATCTCCTGTTTTGATACAGGAGGAATAGGTTTAAGGAAATTTTCTATCCTTTCTTCTTCTACGACTTCCTTTAGGGCTTCCTTTATAATTTTCTTGAGTTCCTCTTTATTCATAGCAATTTGCATAATCTACCACCTCCTTTTGCCTCCTAGTTCATAGCTCATAGCTGATAGCTCATGGCTCAAATTAGCTCATAGTTCATGGCTCATAGTAAATTCAAAACAAAGGTCAAAACTGAAAAAACAAGTCCGAGGCCGGAAAGTCAAAGTCCTTGGGGGTGAGAATATACTGAATTTTTCTTCTATTTAGCTGCCTGGTTTTTATATATCCCTTGCGGATAAGTTTTTTCAGGATAAGGTTGGTAGCCCCTAAGGATAGGCCTAGTGAGTAAGATATCTTCCTCTGGGTGAGATTTTTATCCGCGCTTACTTTCTCGATTACCTTGAGTTCCCTTTCGTTGATTTCAGAAGTATTCATTGGTACCAAGAATTTCGTTCAGGATATGAACATTATACTACTCTATAATTTTGTGTCAACCTTACGCCTTATCGAGAAAGATCTCTTCAGATAGATAAAAAATGGGACCTCTCTGGTGTCAATTAGCTCTTTTAAGCACCGCTCTCAGAAGTAATACTAGCAGTGTTAGATATAAAAAAATGTAGAAAATCAAAAACAGCTTATCTTTGGCGATATTTGCCAGGAAGGGATTTTTTGTTATTTCAACATCGTCAAACCAGACCGATCCTTCTCCTCGCCTCTTGGCTAATCTTACCCTGAGCTTCTCGGTACCCTCTGCAGCAAAGATGGACACTTCTTTTTGCTCCCAGGACAAGCCCGCATTGAAGGTGCCATATTCCTCTCTGATAACCTCGTCCTTACCATTCAGGCACTGAACAACAAAGAAACCATTGTCAACATCCTCCTGGTCAAAAATGATGACATTCGACTTCACATATGCTCTTAAAACATAATATGTTCGGGGTTTAATTGGAATGTCTTGGGAGAGCCAGCTCCAGGCTACGGTAGCTTTCATACAATTGTTTCCTGCATGAGGATCTTCGGGATCAACCTTCCATCCCCCTTGAGAATCCTCTCTCCAAGAATCCGGGATTCGTTCACTTACAATTTCAAACCCTGGATTGAGAACCGACCCTGGAGAGATTTCAACAATCTCTATCTTATCAAACCAGACCGATCCTTCTCCCTGTCTTTTGGCAAGTTTTATTCTGATGCTTCTGGTATCTCGGGGGGTGTAGATTTGCCGCACCTTTTGCTGCCAGGAAGCTGTAGCATTAACAACGCCGTAGTCCTCTTTGATTAGATTATTTTCCCCATCCAGGTGCTGGAGAGCAAGAAAAGTATTGTAAAAGTCCCCCTCCTCAGGAAGAGCTATGTCTGATCTTACAAAGGCGCAAAAGAGATAGGACTGTTCACATTCAACTTTGACCTCCTGTGAGAGCCAGCTCCAGGGTATGGTAGCCTGCATAGATCTTTCTCCCTCATAAGGTTCCTCTTCACTTACCTTCCAGCCTCCTTTCTTATCTTCTTTCCAGGAGGCTGGCTTGTTCTGCTCAAGAATCTCAAAACCGGAGTTAAGAACCAAATTATCTGAGTTAATCTTCTCTGCTTCCACCATCTTCGCCCAACTATTGTAGGTTAAACCGGCTGCCAGCACTAATCCTATACCCAGTAGGACAATCGTCCTATTCTTCATCTTACCTTCTTTCCAAGGAGGGGGGCAGAGATATATTGACATCAGACTAACAAAGGATTCTAGGATTTTTGACCTCGATTATGCGGGAAGTCGGCTTAAAGATAGATTAAGAACTCACCAGTTTGCAACAGTAATTTAGCCCATAACCAGCGGTGAGGTTCTGAAGGCTGTATTAATAGTATATAAATTAGCTGCCGGCAACTTTTTGAGTCTTTGAAAAACCGTGTTTGGTAGTAATTGAAGCTATGAAATACCAGATAATGGGAAGACAAATCACAAATAGCCGCCTGGAAGAACCTCCCACATACTCCCATTTGCCCGGAAAAAATAAAGAGTAAACGAAGCTGCCTACAATGAAAAGAATAATGTCAAAGATGACTATCAGTAAAAGGAGATAGTGTTTGCGAACCTCACCGGCATAGAGAACTGTTGTTAAGACCAATAGGAAAAAAAGCAGGCGAAAGTAAACTACCACGTTTTCCCATATAAATCCCGCCACCTGTCTCCATCGAGCGAAATTGAGAAATTCCCTGGAGAGAGCCAGAAGGCTCGAGATGCCCGGTACGGCATTAACAGAAGGGAAATCCAGGAAATGTACACGGTAAGCTGACCACAAGGGCTCGATGAGGAAGTACGGCAGAGCAAATAAAAGAGGGGCCAGGAATCGGCGGTGCCGGATGCTAAAGAAGATCAAAATAGCCAGATATCCCAGAAAGAAAAGTTCAGACTCTCCCCTCACCCAGGAACCTAACCCTAGCAAGGTTCCTGCTAAAATTAGAAAACCTTTCTTACGTGTTAACATCCAACGATAGAAATATATGGTTCCCACCCCGAAATAAAAGGCAAAGGGAAAATTAGTGTAAGCACAGGCAGCATGCGTATATATGTAACCTGTGGTAACCAAGAGGAGAGTGAATAGAAAACAGTGATAGCGAGGACTCCACTCTCTCAAAGACCAATAAAAAACGATGGCCAAGGATATCAGAAGCAAAGGATAAAAAACTTTGGGATTGACCCAGCCCCATAAATATAGCCAAGCATGCACCAGGGAGGTCATAGGAGGGTATTCAAAAACAATCCAGGAAAAAGCAACGGGCAGGGAAGCCGCATCAGGAATAAATTTTGTCTCAGCAAGAAGTTTAGCTCTAAAATCATAGGTGGTCAGCGCATCCGGCCAGTAAACCGGCCAGTAAAGGGCAATGGCTATGTTGCAGGAGATGAAGAAAACAAGTAGACCTGCTATGGCCTTCTCAAAAAGGCTGAGGGAAACTAATTCTTGTTTGAACTTTTGAAGGGGGGCTTTTGCGGAAAAAAAAGAAAGACGAAGACGACCCTTTAGCTTAAGATATACCAATGAGAGAATAGTTATGCCCGATATAAGAGCTGTAGTGTTCAGGAGGGAAAATTTTGTGCCCACCACATTCAGAGAAAACATGGCCAAGGTGAGAAAGCCAAACCCCAGAGCATAGGATAAGGCAAGGCGCTCAGAGAAGCGAAGCTCAGGAGTGATGAGAAGGGAGATAACAAAACCAAAGACTATTGGTATGATAACTGCTAAAGCTAGCATTTTTTCCTCATCCCTTTTTAGACATTGCTTCCAGGGCTAACTCAGCCCAAGAATTTAGCGGATCAAGCTCCAAAGCCTTATTATAGCATCTTTTTGCCAGATCAGTTTTATTCTGTTCCTTATAGACCTCTGCTAAGGCAAAGTGGAACCAGGAAACATCAGACTCAAGCTGAATGGTCTTTTTATAGTGAACTACAGTTTTGGCAGGCTCATTTTTTTTCCGATAGATGTCCCCCAAACGGTAATGAGCCCAAATACTAGAAGAATAAAGCTTAACTGCCAGCTCATAGTTAACCTTGGCCTCTTCTAAGTTCCCTTTAACCCGATAAAAATCTCCCAGGCTAAGGAAGAGGGGGGAGTGATCAATCCTTTTATCAGGGGTTTCCCTTTCCTGTCCCCTTTCCAGCTCTATGACCCCATATTTTTCCAGGTAGGGCATGGGTAGAGGAAGGCCTGTATTTACTCCCACTTTTGTGATCCTCATTTCCCTGAGGTCCCAGCCCTTGAGCTGAGCGTACTCTTTAGCTTTTGAGTAAAGCTCACTTATAGATAAAGACTCCCAGGAGCCTATCTTCCTGTTGGGGAGGGATGAAAAGATAGCTATCTTCCCAGTGTCATACTCTACCTCAGCGATTAAATTAATGCTGTGCTTAACAGAAGCCTTTACCTCTACCTGGATGAGAGTCTCAGGCATAAGGGAAAGGTTTACCTTCTTTGTCCAGTAATCGTAGGTGCTCAGAGTGTAGGTAAGTTCAAGATATTCCAGAGAATGACCATTAAGCTCTATGATGCTGTGATGATCAATTTCTTTTTCAGAATCAGACATATAATTATCCAAAAGCCTCTCAGAAGAGGTTAAAAGCTGACCCGAATCCCCTAAAATGACTTTTAACTCATTCAAAAAGAATTTCCTCTTTGAGGGCATATAATAAAATTTCCTCACATTCACAGGAAACTTTGGCCAACCATACCTCCTCTTATCTTGAGTCTTACCTTCTCCCCAGGCCACCAAGGTGTGGGTGAGCATGGAACTGCGCTGGACCCCACCCGGAGGTCCCTGCTCAAGTTGTCTTGGATAAAGAAAATACTGAAGGAGCAGTTCATGTCCTAAATTGATCCAGGGCCCTACCGGGTGTGGGTGAACGATCAGTGCCGTTGGTGGAGTATGATCCTTAACAAACTTTAAGAAATTATAAAAACCCCATTTTGATGCCATCTTTTGGTCATAGGAGGCAGTGAAGTTATTCAGCATAAAATGCAAAAAGGAAAAGTCGTATTTGATCACTTTGACCACGTTGCTGGTTGCTATCCAGAGTATAATTCCTGCGATAATACCGAGAAACCGAATTTTAACGAAAAGCTGGCTGGATGAATGAGAAAATTGCCACCATCTCTTCATATCCAATCCCCCGCATTTCTAGTCTTCTCGTGGAATTGTCGTCCTACCTTCTCGAGTCTTAGCCTCTCCTCATAGAGTTTGATATCCACACTGAACCAGTGAAAAGCCTTAAGAACATTATATATATAACCTGGTTTCCCATCGAGAAAACCGCCCCTGATGACATATGAATACAAGAAATAGATGACCGGCCTACCGGGTAACTTAAAGAAGAGTTCCATTAAAAATCGCCTCCGCTCAATCTGGGAGCCGAATAGAGAAGCTTTTATCTCCCTTTCTTTATTTCTTTTTGTCTTACAAGAGCGAAGGTGGGTCTCCCAGTCAGAAAAAATATTGTGCCGGTGAAAAAAGTGATGAAGGTCTTTAAAATCATGATGAATCATCTTGTTTTTTAGCTTGCCCACTTTACCTTTGATTACAGGATGTTCGTCTATTTCCACATCACAATCAGTCACCTCTGGAATATCTATTTTTTCAAATCGTCCCAGTCTATGTTTGAAAAAAACACATTTCAACAGAAGGACTCCATGTTTCAATAACTTGCCCAAAAAATAAAAATCATACTTGACCAGAAAGCCCGAAAACTCGGTACCATTAGAAACAAGCTGCCTTATCTCCCCTGCAAGCCCAGGTGTAACCTGTTCATCAGCATCCAAAAACAAAACCCACTCGTGTGAAAGAGACAATTTCTCAAGAGCCCAATTTTTCTTCTTTGGCCACTTACCATTCCAGTGAAATGTGACCACGTTGTCTGTGTATTCCTTGGCAATTTCTATCGTATGGTCTGTGCTTTTGCTATCCACAACAAAAATTTCATCCGCCCATTTAACACTCTCCAAGCACTGGCGGATGTTCATCTCTTCGTTTCGGGTTGGGATAATTACAGATATAGGAACTTTCACTTCCGAATGCATTCCAATGCCCTTCTCAATATAATTCCCAAGAAACTTATTGCCAGTAGGCCATACATGGTAAACCGGAAGGTCTTGTCTACTTTCTCCGGCCAAAAGTGCTCCAACCAGGAGGATCTTGTCAGCTGAACATCATCGAACCATACCCTTCCTTGACCCATTCTCTTGGCCAGTTTCACTCGAATTTTTCTCGTTCCCTTTGGGGTATAGACAGGAGTCTGTCTTTTGTGCCATAAAGGGAATGCCATCGTAATACCCCACTCTCTTCTGAGAACCCGGCCGTCTTCATCCAGGCACTCCATGCTAAGGAAGGTATTCTCATAATCTCTCTTTATCTGTCTCACTCGAAAGGTGATGTCTGACCTTACCTGTGCTTCCAGGGTATACCATTTCTTGGACCTGGCAGGAACATCTTGCCAGAGCCAATTCCAACTCTGGATTATCTCCATACACCTATCCCCCCCATAGGGTTCCTCTTCACTCACCTTCCAGAGTCCCCTTGCACCTCCCTTCCAGAAGGCTGGCCTGCCTTGCTCAAGTATCTCAAAACTGCCGTTAGCTAGTAGGCTTGGTGAAACCTGAATCAACTTGATACCATCAAACCAGACCGACCCTTCTCCCTGTCTTTTGGCCAGTTTTATTCTGATCCTCCTGGTACCTCGGGGGGTATAGATCTGCTGCACCTTTCGCTCCCAGAAAGCTGTAGCGTTAACAACGCCATAGTCCCTTCTTATAACCTTTTTCCTCCAATTAAGGTACTCCACAGTGAGGAAGGTATTATCATAGTCTTCTTTTCCTACAATAGTAATGTCTGACTTTATATATGCCCTTAAGATATAGAACTCCTCAGCTTCAGCTTTAATCTCCTGTGAGAGGAAGCTCCAGGCTACGGTAGCCTCGATGGCTCTTTCCCCCTCATAAGGCTCCTTTCCACTTACCTTCCAGCCTCCTTTCTTATCTTCTTTCCAGGAGGCTGGCTTGCCTTCACTTAGAATCTCAAAGCCGCTGTTGACAGTCAGATTATCTAGATCAATCTGGACTCCTTGAGCTGCCTCTCCCAACGTACTAAAGGCAAAGATTAGCAACAGCATCATCTGCTTGACTAAGATAGTAATCCACTCCTTGGCCATCTTTCCCCCTCACTCTTAGATAATCCCTTTGCACAGGTTCATTGGCCTGGTTCAGGTTTGGGCTTATATATACGGATAAATCCTATCTCTTTTATCAATTCTACTTCGCGGAATATCTCATTATAGTTGGCTACAATATGGGGATATTTTCTCCATTCCTCCTCGAATCGATGGTACTTACCGGAGGCAATAAGATACTCCACCCCCTCATCATAGTACCAGTTGAGCCTCTTTTCGCCTAAAGGCAACCGCCTTAAGTTGTAATTCTTTTTATCAAGAGGAACCTCAGCTTCATCGACAATTACTGCTCCTTTGGGGATGTTACTCTCAATCCACTCTTTGGTAAGAGTTCTAGGATCGGTCTTAGTCAGGTTATAACTGAAGCTCCATGTATTTATTACCGGAAAGAACAAAAGAGCCACGATTAAGAGAATGAAGATGAGGTTAACCAAACCTCTTTTCTTTTTAAAAAGCTCTTTTTTTGCCAACCAAGCCCAAAGAGAGGCCATAAAAAAAGCAGAACATAAAGAAAAAAAAGGCAGTATAGGCATAAGAGCTCTGGGAAAACGTACTTTGCTCGAGGAGACCCAAAGAAAATAAGTTAT
>Ga0315532_1001653_pt1 | contig 16227 bp, 13 predicted proteins | sample SalMarWE160370MG_FD_203082 | JGI IMG/M metagenome (GOLD analysis project Ga0315532, IMG submission 203082) | Salt marsh sediment microbial communities from the Plum Island Ecosystem LTER, Massachusetts, United States - Salt Marsh Sediment WE1603-70 ... | reverse complement strand
AGCAAGCCTCCCTTGATACGGCGTATAACCCTGCCGCTTACAACGTCTCCCTCCTTCTTCGTATTGATAATCGTCTCCCATCCTCTGATGACATCGGCTTTGCGCTTGCTCAACAGAATAAGTCCGCCTTCAGCATCGGTATCTTCAAGAAGCACTTCAATTTGTTTTCCTGGTTCTATCTCCTCGGGACTGCCGAACTCACTGGCATCTACAACTCCCTCGCTTTTCAAACCGACCTCAACAATAACATCGTTGCCGATTTGTGAAACAATGGTTCCTTTTAGAATAGTCCCCGGCAGACGCGAATCCACCTTTGTTTGAAGAGCTTCTTCCAAAAATTCATTTTCTTTCTCACCAAACAAATCCTCGACCTGCTGGTTGAGCTTTTCTTCCGTTAATCCCAATTTGTTAATTATGTTTCTATCTACCATATACCTGAATTCCTCTGTGGAGTCTCAATTTTCTCATCTATCGCCGCCCCACAAACACGGCGATAAGACCCTGTGCAACCCTGTGCACAAACCTAAACTATTAGTTAAATAAATTCAAAAATCAAAGTGTAAAATTCAAAATTAAAGAAGTCATCCGTCACTTGAAGTATTCAAGTGCCGGATTCCACAATTTTGATTTTTTATTTTTAATTTTTGATTTTTTCTCATTGCCAATTACCAATCACTACAAAGCTTCCAACCCTTTTACAAACTCATCAATTATCCAATCAGGCGTCGAAGCCCCTGCTGTAACCCCCGCCGTTTTGCTTCGCCTGCCGCCTCGTCTCGCGACGCCTGCACTCGCGTAACCGCAGGTGCGAGCGAGAGTCGCGGAGGCTGGCAAAATCGAAGCAGCGGAGGCTACATTTTTACCAAAAACCATATTTATATCAAGTTCATTCCAGTTTTGCAAATGAAACGTTAGCTTATTTTCTTTTTTGCAAAGTTCCGCCAATTTCCGCGTGTTAGCGCTTTCCAGCCCCCCAAGCACAAACATCACATCGACCTTCCTGCACAACTGTACAGCCGATTCCTGCCTTTTAATCGCCTCCTGGCACAAAGTGTTGATGACTTTCATCTCGCTAAAGCCCGTGCTTGCTAAAGCTGCAAGCATCCTGCCGAAGTGCTCCGGCGTCTGGGTAGTCTGGCAAACAATTCCCAGCCTGGCATTTTTGGGCAGCGCCGTAAGGTGTCCTCCGTAAGGAGTCCCAAGGACTGTGGACTTATGCAAATCTGATTCATCAGCAATAACCACAACATCTTTTGCGCAACCCACTACCGCCTGAACCTCCGGATGATTTTCATCACCAATTACAACTACTTTATAGTCATCTCGAGCCAATTCTTCTGCTATGTGCTGCACCCTTTTAACCAGCACGCAGGTAGCATCAACTATTTTAATGCCCTTTTCTTTGAGCTGCTCTAACTGCTGCGGTGCCGCGCCGTGCGAACGGATAATAACCGTTCCAGAGTCAATTTCTTCAACGCTGTCTATGGTTTTTAGTCCCGCTTTGGCCAAACGTTGCACTACATCTCTGTTATGAATAATCGGCCCGAGACTATAAACTTCTTTTTCTCCACAGGACACCTTACGGTGCTGGGCCAGCACTTTTTCAGCTATACGAATAGCATTCCTGACTCCGTTACAAAAACCACAAGTCTCAGCGACAAGAACTTTCATAAAAACTCAGACTGACACTGACGATAACACGGACTAACACTGAAATCAGTGGCCGTCAGTGTATAAGTCAGTGTCCATCAGTGTTAAAGTGGTTCAACCCATGAGATAATATCTTTCAAGCATATTTTATTTCTTTAGATTCTATCTCACGGGTTCAATATAGATATTACGAAACTCTATGGGCGTACCTTCACTTTGCAGGCATATCCTGCCGGATTTCTCCGAGCATTTGGTAGCCACGTTTTGTAAAACGCCATTAACCAACACTACTACCCAGTCATCCTTGCAAATAATATCGTATGCGTTCCATTTGCCAACCGGTTTCTCACTACTATCTTTTAGCTTTATTGTTCTGCGTCCGCTGACTCGCCGGCCGCCTTTTGCATGCTCTTTGAACTCGACGCCGCCGATAGCCCAAAAATCGCCTGCATTTTCGGAAGCCAATTGGCACTCAAGGCTCTTTGGCCAGACCACGTCATCGCCGCTATTATGAATAAGTACGCCGCTATTGCCACCCTTTTCCGGCCATCGCCATTCCACATGCAGCAGATAGTCAGCGTAACCCTTTTCTGTCCGCATATAGCCGTTAGGCTTTCCCTCACAGCGAATCACACCATCAACAACCGACCAGGTTTTGGTCACATCGTGGTTCGGGTCCGGCACAAATCCGGCAAAGCCGCTTAAATCGGATTTGACGGACCAGCCGGTAAAGTCCTTGCCGTTGAAAAGGGTGGTTCTCTCTTCCGGAACTATAGGCTGCTTCGCCGGCGCAACAAATAGCGCTATTGTCACTACTGCTCCTACTATTGACATTCCACAGCTTCCCATACAAATGACCTTTCAATTTATATTTAGTTTTTAGCTTGTCGGGCATTTGGCCCTCTGATGGATTAAAAGCAGCTAAAAATAATCGTACGGCTGCTTGCCCTGCTTGAGTCTAAACTGGTTTTGCATCTGCCGAAGCGTGTCTGTAAGAGCTTCAGCAAGTTTTTTATCATCCATATCTCTTATCTGTTCAGGAGCGACCACCTGTCCAAAACTGACTGTCACGTTGCCTGGTGAAAAAATTTTCTTGTGCCTCGGCCAGCATTCAAAGGCACCATCAATCAATACCGGCACAATCGTTGCCTGCGATCGCCTGCATAAAAGTCCGAGACCCTGCTTAAAATCACTAATTTTACCATTTTTCGTACGTGTAGCTTCTGGAAAAAGACAAATGCCCCAGCCTTGCTTCAATCTGGCGATGATCGTTTTAATCGATGATACATCCGCTTGATCTCGTTTTACGGGTATGGCATTTAGTGAATAAATTAGACAGGCAAAAAACTTGTGCCGTAAGGCATCCCTTTCGGGATTGCGAAAAAGTGTATCACGGGCGAGAAACGTCAAACGACGTTTTAATCCCACTCCACATAAAACCGGGTCAAGATAGCTTTGATGGTTACTCGCTAAAATAAAAGGGCCTTTGTCAGGAACATTCTCTCTGCCGTAAACGCGAACGCGAAACCAAAAAACACAAAAAACTCTGCAAGCCCATCGGGCAATCCAGTACCAGACCACTGAGATCAGATGACAGAGAACAGAGGACAGATTTTCTGACTTCTGTATTCCATCTCCCATCTTCTGTCTTCTGTCTTCCGTCTTCCGTCTTCCGTCTTCTACGCAGCGCAAAACTTTTTCCACAACCTGCTCTAATGTTAGCTTAGTGGTATCGATAACAATAGCATCGTCAGCCGGTTTCAATGGGCCAACCGTTCGGCTTTCGTCACTTTTATCTCTTTCTTCTATGGCCTTTTGTACCCGCTCCAGGTTTTCAGCGTCTCCTTTTTCCTTCAGTTCAGCTTGTCTTCTTTTGGCCCTTTGGTGCGAATCAGCCGTCAGATAGAACTTTATATCAGCGTCTTCAAACGCCACTGTGCCCTGGTCTCTTCCTTCGGTGACTATTTTTTTTTCTCTTGCCGCAAATTGCCTTTGCATCCGAACCAGCTCGGCCCGCAGCGAAGCCTTCGAGGCAATATACCTGGAGCTGGCAGTAACCTCTGGATACCGTATTTGCTCGGTGACATCTACGCCATTTATACAAACTGTCATTTTGCCCTGTTCGGCTGAGAACTGAAAATCGCTCTTTTGCACAATCCTAAGCAACTCATCCTCATCATTCATATCCGCGCCGCTCTGCATAGCAGCAAGCGTCACAGCCCGATACATCGCACCGGTATCGAGAAAGGTCGCATCGAGTTTTTCAGCCAGCCGACAGGCAACTGAGCTTTTCCCGCTGGCTGCAGGACCATCAATCGTAATAATCAAATCCGCCATGAATAATCAGAAAACAGAAGACGGAAAACAGATGACAGAATTTCTGTTCTCTTTTATCCGTCCTCCGTTCTCTGTCCTCTGTCATCTAATTTCCTGTCTGCTCCAACTTTTATAACGATAATACTCGTATCATCAATCTGGTCGGCAAGTCCTACAAACCGCCTTCTGTATGCTAAGATATTATTAAGCACCTGCTGAGCCGTGCCATCGGAAAATTTCTTTGCGGTCTCCAATAAATTTTCCCTGCCCCACCACTGTCCATCAAAGTTAGCAGCATCAATCAGCCCATCGGTATAGAAAACCAAACAGTCGCCGTTTTTCAACTCGATAGTTTCAATCTCATATTTTGCTTTTTTATCAACTCCAAGCACAAGTCCGCCTTTTTCCAGATTGATAATCTCGCCATTTCTTATAAGTACAGCCGGCTCATGCCCGCAATTACAATAGCTTATAATCTGCTCTTTAGCGTCGATGGCCGCGTAAAAGAGCGTGATAAACTCGCCGTCGCTGCACTCTCTGCAGGCCATCTTATTAAGCTTATGAATGGCTCCATGGCTCCAGAAGATGTTCGCAGCACACTGTAAATCTCTTTCCACTAACCCACTGTTGCCGAGCCGCTCACCATAGTTCAGCCTAACGTTATCCTCACCGTATTCGACATCCATATAAGCCCACAGAGCACCTCGAAATAAACTCATCATAAGTGCAGCAGGAATTCCTTTACCTATCACATCGGCAATCGCCACTGCAACACAACCATCGGCAATCTGAAGAAAATCGTAAAAATCACCGCCTACGTCAAAACAAGGAATATAAGTAGCTGCAATATCCAATCCCGCTATCTGTGGTGCGATTTGCGGAATCATCTTTCGCTGAATAAAACCTGCCAGACGCATTTGCTCCGCCGCTCGCGCACCCTCAATGGCTCTGGCATAAAGCTTGGCATTGGTTATAGCAACGGCACACTGCGAAGCGACTGCCCGTGCAAGGTTAATATCATCTTCATCAAAGTTCATCGGCTTAGGGCTATAAAGCCGAAGCACGCCAATGGATTTATTCCTGAACTGCATGGCAACTGTAAGCTGGCTGACCAGGCCTTCTTTAATGGTCGCCTCTTTGTATTTAACTCTGTCATCGACCCGCATATCATCCAGCACCACTGCTTCACCTGCAAAAGCAGCTTTGACCACGACATCATCTTTGGTTACCGGCCCTTTATTACGGTATTCTTTGCTGAGCCCGTAAGTGCTCCGCATCTTCAAATCATTGGTCTGCTCATCCAGCAGACGTATCGAGCAGGCTTTGACGCCGACGATTTTCACCGCCGCCTCAGCGAGCTTATCCAGCACTTCCTGAAGCGAGAACTCCCCCGCCACCAGCGTAGTAAGCTGATAAATCTGCTCGTCTCTGACTATCTGTTTTTTTGTCTTTCTTGGCATAATGCTCTACTACTATAAAATCGCTCCCCGCTTTGGCAGAGTCAGGCAGGATTATACTCAACTTTAGGACACAAGTGAACTTAAATCTATTTCAATACTACATTTCTCCAAAATTGTTCACTTGCACAAGTTTAGTATATTGACTAATATTGTAGGTAAAGTGAGCTAAAATTTTAAGTGTCTAAAGTGCCTAAAATGACAGCAAAGCTGTCATTCTGAGCGAAGCGAAGAATCTTTCTTTCATTGGCCAGATCCTTCGGCTTCGCCTCAGGATGACACGTAAAGTGTCACTTTAGACACTTTAGCTCATTTTAGGCACTTTTATTATGGTAGCCAAACATATAATTTTCACAGGGCACGTTCAGGGCGTGGGCTTTCGCTATACTGCGCACCGGATAGCGAGCCGTTATCAGTTGACCGGCTTTGTCCGCAATTTGTACGATGGTAACGTTGAAATGCTCGCACAGGGTTCCGGGCAGGACATAGATAATTGCATACAAGATATTAAAAACTCTTTCGCAGGTTATATAAGAGAAACCATAATCAACGAAATTCCAGCTGATCCGATGGATTCGGCAGGCTCACCACAAGAATACAAAGACTTTAGAATCACCTTTTGAGATTTTACGTTTAATCATCCCTGTGCTTTCTGGCGTAAGCCATCCCGGCGATTGCGAAAGCAAGAACGGGGACGGCTAAACATTCATTCTCCGAGGTGGCGGACGACGCCGAGCTTGCGAGGTACAATTAAATCCGCTTTTCTGGCTGGCTGGTCTTCTTTTGTCTTGTAATTTACATCCATAATCTCAATAAACTCGGCTGTATATTCTTTCAACACTCCGCAATACTCGAATACCTTATCACCCTTAATCATATCGATGACAACTTTATGCCCAATATATCTTTCTAACAAAGGCTCATAAGAAGTTCCCGCCGTACCTATCAATTCCTGCTGCATCCGAGATACGTATTTATCCTGAGAAGATAACACCGCCCCGGCGGGAGTAGCTTTCTTTACCTGGCTCATCAAAAGACTCACTACCTCCATCACTGAGTCTCTTACGGTTTTAAAGATATTCTTTATTCTTCTTTTCATTCTCCTCAGGAACGTCGGATGATATGTTCTTTTAAGCTCCTTTTCTCTTTCTTTTTTATTGCTTTCACTCAGCTCATCATGGAAGCGAATTAAGGCAGCTATATTAGGATATTCATGTTTATACAGGATATAGCTTGTCTCATCGTGGCCGTCTTTGTCTCTGTGCTTTTCCGGATAGATAAATTCCAGCCCGGTATTTTCTACCCTTAACGCACCCCAGACGATCCTGCCGGATGCATCCTGGAGTGTCACCATGTTCCGCGAGAAGTCCTTCAGGCATTTGTCCCTGCTTACTCTCCTGATGAAGGCACCGACAAAAGCAGCCAAAACAATGAAAATTATGGTTATAGCTGTAAAAGGAATAGGTGCAGCAGCAAGATAAACCATAAAAACATCCCTTAATACTCAGCCCCCCAGCTTGCTGGGGGGTACAGGGTCTTATTTAAATCTCCGCTAATATAACGGTATAATTCTTGCCGTAGAACTCAGCGCATTTCGGGCAGGTAGTATAGAAAAAGTACATCTTTTTAATCTCTTTTGCTTTCGATGTAACGTAGTCCTTCATTTGTTTCGCCCACGTCCCGGCGTTTTTGTACGGCCCTTCAAAGACCTTTGTCAAAAAGGTCCCTGATATTCTGGCCATTTCTGCTCCAGGCACATCCTTGCTCACCGCTATATAAATATCGGCTCCCCACGGAGACTTTTCATCCGAAAGCATAAGAGGCTCAGGCGTAAGAGCATCTGCCTTTTGAATCATTTCCATATTTTTTACAATCACCTTGCCAAAGTTTATCGGGATGTGCATAAAACTTTTAACATGGTCTTTAATAAACAACCTGTCTTTAAAAACTACCTCTTTTTCATCCCACGGCTCAGGATTAAACCTCGGGCAGCAACCAGTTTCCGAATTTTCATATAGCTTATCCATAATAATTCGTCCTTTCACTTACAATTGGAAACAAGTATAACATATAATCAATTTTTGTATAAATAGTAAACGGCATTCCGTGGTAAATTTATCAGAAACAAGCCGGAGTAAAAGCGTCCCTAATGGGTATCAAAACTTCAAAACTATGTGGCATCATGTTATAATTCCTTTTGATGAATAGCATATAGCTCTGCCACAGGTAAAGAATTTAGATTTTTGGTAAAAACTTATGGCCCTACCTATCGTCGCAATTATTGGCCGGCCTAATGTCGGCAAGAGCAGTCTCTTAAACGCCTTGGCCGGTCAGAGGATAAGTATAGTCGAGCCGACCGCAGGTGTTACAAGAGACCGCGTCAGCGCTATCATCGCAACCCCCCTGCTTTCTTGCCCGCCGCCCCCCCGCTTTTGTCTTCGACAAGAAGGCGCGGGGGCAGACACGGGGGCAGGCGAAAGCAAGAAAGGGGGCAAAGCAGGCTATTTTGAGCTTATCGATACCGGCGGCTACGGGATAGATAACTGCGACAAGTTAAGCAATCACATCGAGCAGCAGATTCTGAGCGCGATAGAGTCGGCAAATCTTGTCCTGTTTATGGTTGATATTCGCGATGGGCTTGTCCCACTTGATAAGAAAATAGCTAAGCTTCTGCACAAACACGGACTCGACGTCATCGGTGTCGCCAACAAAGCAGATAGTGCCAAGATGTTCGCCGCCGCTGCGGAATTTTCCAGCCTCGGCTTCGGCGAGTTTCTTTGCGTCTCCGCAAAGAACAACCTTAATAAAGCCGTCCTGCTCGACAGAATTTTTGAAAGGCTCGCACATCTGGAAACTTCTAAGCCCACTGAGCCGGTAATGAAATTGGCGATAGTCGGCAAACGAAATGTAGGCAAAAGTACCCTTCTGAACTCTATGGTCGGCTCTGAAAGAGTCATCGTCAGCGATACACCCGGCACGACAAGAGATTCTGTAGATGTACGCTTTGAAAAGGACGGCAAAACTATTATCGTTATCGACACCGCAGGAATTAGAAAAAAAGGAAAGATGGCCGACAGCATTGAGTTTTACGGCTACGTCCGTGCGACCGAATCTATCCGCCGAGCCGATGTCGTTTTGTTTCTGATTGATGCCACCCAGCCAGTCTCGCAGGTCGATAAACAATTAGCTGGTTTTATCGTCCAGGAGTACAAAAGCTGTATAATAGTTATCAACAAATGGGACTTAGCCAAGGACTCAGCTGTCACCGGTGACTATGAAAATTACATGACAAAAATACTGCCTGGTTTAAGTTACGCACCTATGGCATTTACCACAGCAACAAAATCAAAAAATATTCAAAGCGTTTTGGATTTGGCTGCTGAAATCTTCAAGCAGGCAACAACCCGTATATCCACTCCAAAATTAAACAAGGCGTTTGAAGAAATTCTGGCAAAGGGTGCTGCAACAACAAAACGTCGCAGATCTGCAGCGGGCAAATCCACAAAAAGTGGGCCGAAAATTTACTATGCTACACAAATCGCCGTTAATCCGGTTACAATAGTTCTATTTGTAAATAACCCGAAATTGCTTGACGAACCCTACCGCCGATTTATTATAGGCAGGTTAAGGCAGCTTTTGCCGATAGCTGAGGTGCCGATTCGGCTGCTGGTGCGCAGCAAAGACCGTGACAAAACCTAAATAAAAATATATTTAGCGCCACGCTCGTCCGGCGCCGGGTCGACGGATTTTACATGGGGTCTTTGGGAGTACCGTATGTTGATAACGATTCTTTTTACCGCAGTGGCTGCTTTTTTGTTGGCCTACGTCTTCTATGGAAGATTTCTTACAAAGCGTTATGAACTGGATGACAACCGGCCAACCCCCAGCCATACCGATTATGACGGCATTGACCGTGTGCCAGCACATAAGATGATACTGTTGGGACATCATTTCTCTTCCATAGCCGGTGCTGCACCTATAGTGGGACCCATTCTCGCGGGTTTAGCCTTCGGTTGGATTCCGGTTCTTTTGTGGATTGTCTTGGGCTCGATCTTTGTTGGAGGGGTAATTGATTTTTCCTCGCTGGTCGCTTCCATCAGGCACAACGCCCGTTCTATCGCAGAGATAGCCAAACAATATATGTCACTTACGGCTTACAAGCTCCTTCTTGCATTTATTTGGCTGACGTTGGTTTATGTCTTAACTGTCTTTGCCGATTTGACCGCCACCACATTTATCGATGACGGTGGCGTGGCTACTTCTTCGCTTTTATTTATCGCTTTGGCAATTGTATTTGGCCTGGCTATAAACAAATGGAAAATTTCCCTGTTAAGGGCTTCTCTTGTTTTTGTGCCATTAATATTTGTCGCGGTTTGGCTCGGCCAGCTAATACCTATATCCGCCGATATTATGCCTGAAATTATTCCAGGCGAACCCAAGAAAACCTGGGCACTGATTTTAATCGCTTACTGTTTTTTGGCTTCAACCACACCGGTATGGATACTCCTGCAGCCTCGCGATTATTTGTCCTCTTATCTGCTGTATGCCTCGGTATTGACCGGCTTTGTGGGCATAATTTTAGGCGGATATGCTATTCATTATCCGGCCTTTACTGCATGGAACGTTCCGCAAACAGGCACGCTGTTCCCCATCTTGTTTATTACAGTTGCTTGTGGAGCGTGCTCTGGTTTTCACTCCATTGTAGCTTCAGGGACATCCTCTAAGCAGCTCAATAAGGAAACCGATGGAAGAGCTATCGGCTACGGAGGCATGCTGCTGGAAGGAATCGTTGCAGTTATAGCCCTGACCACTGTGGTTATGCTGCCCAAAGGCGACCAGCTTACCAAGGAGGCGCCGCTTATAATCTATGGTACAGGTATTGCCAAATTTCTATCTGTCCTCGGTGTACCAGAAAAACTGGGCTTTTCTTTTGGCTTATTGGCGCTATCGGCTTTTATTCTTACTACATTAGACACCGCCACGAGGTTAGGCCGGTATATCTTTGAAGAACTGCTCAACCTTAAAGGTGCACATTGGCGCTACGTCTCCACGTTAGCTACTTTGATATTGCCGGCCGCATTCGTCTTGATAAATCTCAAAGATCCCAATGGCAATCCGATGCCGGCATGGAAGGCCATTTGGCCGGTCTTCGGCGCCAGCAACCAGCTCTTAGCCGGCCTGGTTGCTCTGGTGATTGCAGTATGGCTGAAAAGGACCGGCAGGAGGTTTGGCTTCATTCTCGGCCCAGTCTTTTTCATGAACATAGTAACTATCTGGGCACTAATACTACTGCTGCGAAAATACGGGCTTTCTACAATAGGAATTATTGCGGCAGTATTATTATTACTGGCTTTAGTTGTGATAGTCGAGGCCTGCAAAACAGTAAAAAAGTACTTTCTTGTGAGTTAGTTAAGTCCAACACGGCTGGGCTTAACTGTCACTCAACCTCGGTGGAAAGAGGCACAAGTTTGAAGATGGCTTGAACAAGGGGCTGGTTCAACCGTATCTCATCTTTACTGACGAATTCCTCCGGAAAATTGTAAACCAGCTCTCTGCGAACTTCCTCAGACTTGATGTCCTCATCATCGATCTCCAAAATTACTTGGTAGCGCATACCCCCATAGGCTTGCTTGGCAGCCTGCGTAGCTCTGATTGAAATTTGTCCTATTACCTGCGGCAGATTCTTTATCTCCACTTTATATTTACCCTGGAGGTTCGGACTTAAAGCAATGCCAAGCTTAGCCACTTTTATAGTTGTATCGGTCAAAGTGTCCACCTCCGGCGGCATCTTGATTTGAACGGTAGTAGCAGCCTCCCGTATTTGGCCTTCAGCAAATTCAACATAAGGCTTTTTTGTCTGAGGAGTCAATCTTGCTTGCTCAATCTCTCTGCGGGTCAATCGAACCTGAGCTGTCCTTCTGCCCTCCGGTACAAACATATCAACTTTTGACGGCTCGATACTTTCAGGCTTCAAAGATGCTCCGTTTTCATCAATACACTCAACAGTCAGCTGTCTCTTAACGAGTTCGACAACATTGACGTGCAATACCTCGGGTTCGCAGGATCCAACTTTGAGCCCAAGCTTTTTTAACTGCTTATCTTTTTGCAAAAACGGCAGCAGCCTCAAATCATAGTCACCGGACTGATTCATGCTCTCTTGAGCAACATTAAGAACAAACTCGCGTATTATTCCATCTCTCAACTTTCTGCTTTCATTCGAAATTGCAGTATGAGGACCTGAAAGCTTGATTTTAATATTGGCTGAAGAAGATTGATTGAAACTCACCCAAAGCTCTGGGTCAGCCGATTCATCTATAACAATCCTGGCCGGTCTGTCTGGCAATGTTTCATCTAATGCCAGATCGGCCCAAATCCAGATCAAGGTCGTCAAGAATACCACAATCGCAACTTTGCCGAGTTTGATCTTTCTTGTCATCGTTTTGTATTATTTACTCCGCGATTAGACTACATTTTATGAAAGCGCTGTCGCCAGGGACTTTCGTAACGTGGATTCATCCACGTTACGGCTGAGCTGTCCGTTCTCTGCTATTGAAATGATGCCGGTCTCTTCGCTTACGACCACACAGGTGGCGTCTGAACCCGTAGTTATGCCTATAGCCGCCCGGTGGCGCGAGCCAAGCTCAACGCCGTTCACACTACCAGCCTCAGCTAAGGGTAGCTGTACTCCAGCGGCAAGCACCCTGTCGCCTCGGATTACAACAGCCATATCATGAAGGGCAGAACCGGGATAAAAAACTGTCCTAATTAGCTCAGATGTAACCTTCGCGTCAACCTGAACCCCTGTTCCTATGAACTCGCCGAGCGCCACGTACTTTTCAATAACAATAATTGCCCCTGTACGAGTGGTGGAAAGCTGACTTGTGGCGGTCATTATCTCTTCTACGGTTCTTGAGAGCTGATGGGAACGACCCATCCAAAAGCGAGACCCACCTATTCTTATAAGCGCTCTTCGAATCTCCGGCTGAAAACCAGCTACCGCAATAATCAACATGCCGATCAAAAAGCCTTTATAAAGATATTCAAGACGAGGGAACTCCAGTTGCTCTACAACCAAGTTCAGGATAAGAACGCCCACAACAAGAATGAATAAGACACCCCGGAATAATCTTTCCCCACGAGTGCCTTCGAGGAAATCGACAAGCCAATAAACTACAATGCCGATGAGAAACAGCTCAATAAAAACACGCCACCAATCATAACCCGCCACCCGGTTGAAGTAATCAATGACCGTCTCCACGAATCAAATCCCTTAGACACAGACTGACACTGACTGTAACACTGACTCGCACTGACATTCCTTATAAAAGTCCGTGTCAGTCTGTGTTTAAGCCGGTGTTAGTCAGTGTTATGGTATCCTTTTGTCGGTGAGCTTGCTGGGCTCGTCAAGTTGCAAGACCCTGTCTATATCCGCCATCATCTCCTGCCGGTTAGTACGAAGTACACGTCTATGCCTTCGATGCCCTTCAGCGACAGTTTCGCCCGGCTGATTGAAAAAACCACAGCCGCAAGGCAGGAAAACCAAAACACATAAAATAATAGTCAAAATAATGCTATGCAATCCACAGGATAGCTTACGCCAAGACAAAAAGCCGCTTTTCATCGTTTCCCCTTTCGAATTCCCAACAAGCCGGCTGTACTTTTATGTACTATTTTTTCACAGATTACTCTATTGTCATTATAGCAGGGCGTAATATCCTTGTCAATGCAAAAACCTGCCCGACGAACACTTTCACCCTTCGCAGTGCTACGGAGAACGGGTTGGGTAGGCGGGGCCCAATAACATACAATTACAGTCATTTAAAAATCGCCGAAATATCTGCGTATCCCGGCCGTTCTCCCACAATCCCAAAGCCCACCGGCTTGCCCGACGTAGCCTTAGCGAAGGCGGGTTTATTCGGTGGGTCAATGTCCTGGGGGGTCATATACCCTAAAGCAGTCAGCAGGTATTATAAATCGCACCAACCCAGCTTGTTATTCTCTTTTTGTTGTGTGGCAGCCTCATCCCTTAGGGATGGGGATGGTTTCCCCCCAAAGGCGGGTAAACTTTAGCCCATGCTGTTCATTAAAAAGAGCTGCACGGCCTCAAGTGGATTAACCACCAGCTCCGGGCCCCCATTTTGCAACGCAAAATGGGAATAAGAGCCGTCAGGCCGTGCAGTCTCGCCGAGAGTCTTTTTAATATATCTTTTGTCTATTTCTTCTCATCGAACGTAGCACTTTCTTCATGGCCATAAGGTGCAATCGCATCAGAAAATCTGCGGGTATTCTTATTATTCTTTCGAGCAGATACCAGGCCATTACTCTAAGCATTCTTTTTCCTTTTATCTTGTACCTGCGGCGGGCAAAAGAAAAAGAGCACCGCCGCATTACGCTCGCTCCAGGCCGGCTAGGGCCTTGAAGGACGCAAGAGGCGACGGTGCTCTTTTCACATCAAAGTTGTACGAGTGAACCGCAGCCTTGTGCATAAACAGCACAAAATTAGCTGCGGTGCTCTCTGTAGAAACAAAGAGCACCGAGCCTTCCAAACGTTCCTTCGCAGAATATCTAGCCGTTTGGAGCGAAACGTCTGAAATCTCAGTGTTTTTTATTTTTTAGCTGTTATCTCTCAGCCGGTTATATATTACTTTGGTTTGGCAGATAGTCAATATAAAACACGAGTTTTTTTACGAGTAAAATCTGATTGTATTTGTCGGCCTTAAGTAGTAACATTATTTGAAATTGTTCGCGGTAAACATATTTAGGAATTAGCGAATGGCTGAGAAAAGATTTTAATATTTTTGCATTTTGGTTGAAGAGGTATACCTGATTATTAGTATGAGTGTCCATTAAAAAAGAGACAAAAAGTAGTTTCCGATAGAAAACAAAATATGACCGATAGTATCTATAATTTCGAGGGAGAGAGATTTGATTACCGAAATTGTGTTTTTGCCAGAAGAAATAAAATTGAGCAAACATAATAAGACTAAAGGTGCGGTATTATGGGAAAAGAGATTGAAGAAGAATTTAAAGTTGAACCGGATGAATCTGGTGAAGATGAAGCATTTGTAGAATATGATATAACCACATATCCATCAGATTTTACATTATCTGGGATTTGCGATATGTGGAAATCTAAAGACATCACAATACCTGAATTTCAAAGAGAATTTGTCTGGACTATCAAACAATCCTCCTTGCTAATTGATTCATTTCTTTTGGGTTTACCTGTTCCACCGATATTCTTCTACATCGATAGAGAAAATAAGAACCTAGTAATAGATGGTCAACAAAGGATTTTCAGTATTATATTCTTTTTTGAAGGTTATTTTGGCTTCGAAAATGTGCAAGGTAGACGACAAGTATTTCGACTTCATGGTCTCGATGAAAAAAGTCCATATAGTAACAAAACTTTCAAGGAGCTCGATGAATCTGATCAACGAAAATTAAGGAACGCTGTCCTCCGAGCTATTAATATCCGTCAGTTGGCTCCAAGGGGAGAAAGGACTAGCATCTATCACATTTTCGAAAGACTGAATACAGGTGGTACACCTTTAAAACCCCAAGAAATTAGAAATTGTGTTTTCAGGGGAAATATCGTTAAGGTACTTCGAAAGCTTAACGAAGATGAAAACTGGAGAAAAATCATGGGCAAAAAGAATCTTGATAAACACCAGAGGGATGTGGAATTAGTTCTGAGAGTTTTCGCATTGAGTTGTCCTTCTTTTGAATATGAAAAACCAATGAAGACATTTTTGAATAAAGCTATGGATCAAAATCGGCAAGCTTCTTCAAGTGGAATTAAACACTTTCAAAAAAGCTTTAGCAAGGCTGCTGAGATAATAGTCAAAAGATTAGGCGAGAAACCATTCCACGTGCGTGGACCTTTGAATACTTCCGTATTAGATTCGGTTTTTTGCACTATATTATCAAACATCAAACATATACCGAATGATCTAAAAGTTCGTTTTAATAGACTACAAAGTGATTCTGTTTTCGATGATTCTACAAGAACTGCTACGACTGATACAAGGGTGCTGAATGCCCGCTTTGAAAAAGCTAAGACCTATTTATTAAAAAAATAAGATGGCATATTGCGATCATTTTAAACTAGCTGATGACATGATTGACCATCTTGACAATGTAATTGGCGGCATTAAAGACCCTTTTATTACTTCTCGCTATGTAGGTTTTGTTGCTGTTGCGGCGGTTACTGTCTATGAGCTAGCTATAAAGGAAATCTTTTATGAATTTGCCCGAAGGAAACATAAAGTTTTTGGGAATTTCGTAGATAAACATTTCGATCGAATTAACGGCAGAATTAAACTAAGCATTATTCGAGAAGATTATCTTCCCCATTTTGGGGATAAATATTTACAACGTTTCGAGTCAAAGATAAAAAAGGCGGAAGAAAAAAGCATAAGAGCAAGAAAGGGTAGCATCAAAACTGCATACGGTAATATAATTACATGGCGGAATGACTTTGCTCATGAAGGCAAAATACCTTCAACAGCTACTTACCACGAAGTCACTAAGGCATATCATACGGGCAAAGCTATAATTGATTGCCTTGCCGAAATAATGCGAAGGTAGCCAAAAGCACAAAGAAATTTCCCTCTAAATCAATTGACTTTGTAGCTAATCGTGTCTATTTTGTGAGTCTGTGTTCTTGTTGAAATTTTTAAAGGGTCTAATATATGGCGGAAAATATCTTATACTACGGCGATAACTTAGACATCCTCCGACGTTATATTAAGGATGAATCCGTTGACCTTATTTATCTTGATCCACCTTTCAAAAGTGATAA
>Ga0315532_1001636_pt1 | contig 16325 bp, 14 predicted proteins | sample SalMarWE160370MG_FD_203082 | JGI IMG/M metagenome (GOLD analysis project Ga0315532, IMG submission 203082) | Salt marsh sediment microbial communities from the Plum Island Ecosystem LTER, Massachusetts, United States - Salt Marsh Sediment WE1603-70 ... | reverse complement strand
ATGAAAACACTGGACCGATATATCGCAAAGAATTTCCTGATTGGCTATGCAATTTCTTTTTTTGTTTTGCTGGGTCTGCGCATAATTATTGATTTGTTCGTGAACCTTGACGAATTTGCGGAGCATGCCGACCTTGGTACCCTGGCTGTTATTAAAAACATATTTATTTTTTATGGTCTGAACAGCACCGTTTACTTTCGCGATTTTGCGGGAATGATAATAGTAGTAGCGGCGGCTTTTTCCGTAGGCAAGATGGTTCGCTCCAATGAGCTGGTTGCCGTGATGGCTTCAGGTGTCAGTCTAAAGCGAGTGATTGTGCCGATAATTTTTCTTGCATTGTTGCTGACAGGTGTGCTTGTTATTGACCAGGAGTTTTTAATCCCTGCGTTCAGCAGCAAGCTCGTTCGCAGCCAGGACGATATACCCGGCGAGGAGACGTATGATGTATGGTTTATGAGCGACAATAAAGATTCACTAATTTGCTCTCAAAAATTTGACGTTGAAACATCAACACTATATCATCCAACCATCATCACACGGCAGAGGAAAACTGGTTCTTCCATATATGAAGTAACAGGGCTTATAACCGCTGATAAGCAGGTTTATAATCCCGAGACGAAGAAGTGGGATTTGATTAACGGTCGAGCTATTGAAAAAGGAGCCAGAAAGGGCGCCCAGCCGATTGATTCATACACCAGCAATATTACGCCGAAAGATTTGCCCGTCAGACGCCAGTCCGAGCACAAAAATCTGTTAGGTTGGCGACAATTGACATCTCTTGTGAAGCAGGCGGCACAGGGGGCAAAAATCACAGACCGGCGTCAGCTTTTCAGCGAGAAGCACTTTCGTGTTACCGAGCCGATTATCAACCTTGCAATGCTGATGCTATGCCTGCCGATTTTGGTTTGCCGCGACCCGAAGTCGATGAAGTCGGCAGTTATGATTAGCTTTGGTTTGGTGGGAGTGTGTTTTATTGCGGCCTTTATTTGTAAAATGTTTTCTCCGGAGGCCAATAGCTTTTATGGAATCGGCTTTTGGGCGTGGATGCCTGTCTTTATTTTCCTGCCGATAGCTTTTATCGAACTGGATTCAATGAAAACGTAAGCTCGTTGCCAGTTGCTTGTTACCCGTGGCTCGATTTATAATCCAGATGGTTTGTACTCTTCGGCTTTGTGTCTGACTATTTTTCCTTCAACCATATAAATAACATCCTCGGCTATATTAGTAGCATAGTCAGCAATTCGTTCGAGATGTCGTGAGGCGGAAAGCAGGTGTATTAGGGTTTCCATTTGCTCCGGATTGGCTCGAATACTATTCTGCACGATATCAAACATCTTACGATTCATAGCATCAACTTCATCGTCAGCAATACATACCTGTTGCGCAAGGCGAGAGTCCATATTTACCAGCGCATCGAGACTTTTTCTGAGCATTGACTGGGTTTTTTCAGTCATTGCCTCTAAATCAAATGGGATATTGATGTTCTTCTGTTTAGCGAGAAATTCGCCGCGCTCAGCAAGATTAACAGCTAAATCACCGATTCTTTCGAGGTCGTTGTTTATTTTCATGGCGGTGATAATAAAACGCAAATCGATAGCTACGGGCTGGTATAAAGCCAGTATTTTCAGGCACTCTTCTTCCACCTCAACCTCCATATGGTCAATTTCTATATCAGCTTCGATGATTTTTTTTGCCAGGTCTGCGTCACTTTTTTTGATTGACTCTATCGCCTGCTGGAATCGCTCCTGGACAACATCGCAGAGAGACAGCAGCATCTTTTTTAGTTTTTCGATTTCCCTTTTCATATGAACCGTCATAATACCTATCCTTTCTTACCCGAATCGTCCCGTAATGTAATCTTCGGTTTTTTTCTCTTTCGGTTTTGTAAATAGCTGTTTAGTAGGCGCAACCTCTATGAGATATCCTTCATACAAGAAAGCAGTTAAATGAGATATTCGAGCGGCCTGCTGCATATTATGTGTTACAATCACAATGGTATAGTCCGTGCTTAGTTTGTCGATAAGGTCTTCTATTTTAGCAGTTGATTGTGGGTCGAGTGCCGAAGCCGGCTCATCCATCAAAAGTATCTCTGGCTCAACCGCTAATGCTCTGGCAATGCAGAGTCTTTGCTGCTGACCACCTGAAAGCTCCATAGCATTTTTATCAAGACGGTCTTTTACTTCGTCCCACAGCGCCGCCCGAATAAGACTTTTTTCTACGATTTCGGCAAGTTCTTTGTGATTTTTGAAGCCGTGAATTCGCGGACCATAGGCCACGTTTTCAAATATAGATTTTGGAAATGGGTTGGATTTCTGAAAGACCATTCCAACCTTCTTTCGTAGTTTTACGACATCAATTCCGTTTTGATATATGTTGTTTCCGTCTATTATGACCATTCCTTCGGTTTGGGCTTTGGCAATGGCATCATTCATCCGGTTCAGCGTCCGAAGAAAGGTTGATTTGCCACATCCCGAAGGTCCAATCAAGGCGGTAACCTGACAATCGGGTATATCCATTGTAATACCGAACAAAGCCTGTACACTGCCGTAATAGAAGTTCAGGTCCCTAACCTGTATCTTGAAACGAGAGGCATCAGGATGTTTGTTTTCTACCATCGATACTTTTTCCTTATGTGAATTCTCAGCAGTATCGCTGCAAGATTAACTCCGAGCACCAATATCAAAAGCACAAGTGCTGTTGCGTATGCCATAGGCCTGACCTTATCTGCATCCGGGTGCTGTGTTGCCAGGATATAAAGATGATATGGCAGTGCCATAACCTGATCGAAAACAGACTTAGGCAATTTTGGCAAGTAGAAGGCAGCAACCGTCAATAAAATAGGTGCAGTTTCCCCTGCCGCTCGCCCAACTCCCAGGATTGAGCCGGTCAGCATTCCAGAAATCGAATAGGGCAGCACATTTTTATATATAGTTTGCCATTTTGTAGCACCAAGAGCCAAGCTGCCTTCTCTTAGAGACTGAGGAACAGCTCTAAGCGCCTCTTCGCCGGAGACGATAATAATCGGCAGAACCATGCAGGCCAAGGTCAGACATCCAGCTATTAAAGAAGCACCAAAACCCAGAAATATTACAAATAGCCCTAACCCAAAGAGTCCAAAAACTATCGATGGGACACCGGCTAAGGTTATGATTGCAAGTCTTATAGTTTTGGTAAATCTTGAGGGCTTTGCGTATTCTGACAGATAAATTGCAGTTGCTATGCCCAGAGGAAATGCAACAATCATAGTGCCCACAACCAAGTAGAAGGTTCCTACAATGGCCGGTAAAATACCCCCCTCAGCTCCACTATTTCTCGGCATTGTCGTAAGAAATTCCCAGTTTATTACAGGTAAGCCGTTGTAAATAATCTTAAAAACTATTGATGCAATTACGAAAACGATGAAATAGGTTATTATTCGTATTAACCAGTAAACTGTTTGTTGCGATGCTGTTGTTCGCATTATGCGACCCTGTATTTTTTAAGAACCTTTTGAGCAACCACATTTAATCCGAATGTTGCAAGCAATAGAACAATTCCGACACAAAACAAAGCTCTGTAGTGCACACTTCCGAAAGCAACTTCACCCATTTCAGCCGCTATTGTAGCGGTCATTGTTCGCACGGAATCAAAAGGCCAGGCGGTTATTAGAGCGGCATTTCCAGTGACCATCATAACTGCCATAGTTTCTCCGATGACTCTGCCTATACCGAGCATTATTGCAGCAGTTATGCCGGGGAGTGCTGCCGGCACGGTAACTTTCCAGATAGTCTGCATTTTACTTGCGCCCAGCGCCAATGAGGCCTCTTTGTATGATGTAGGAACGCTTCTTATAGCGTCCTCAGAAATAGAAATTACTGTTGGTATTGCCATTATCGCCAGCAAAATTCCTCCAGCCAGAGCAGTTAATCCTGAGGAAAGCCGAAAACAGGCCTTGATTAGCGGCACTAAGACGACAAAGCCAAAAAAGCCGATAACAACAGATGGAATTCCGGCCAGTATCTCTATAAACGGCTTTAGAATTTCTCGTTCTAATGGTTTTGCCAGTTCTGATATATATACTGAGGCACCAATACCAAATGGAACCATTAGCAAAGCAGCAAGACAAGTGACCAGAAGTGAGCCGGTTATCAGCGGCAGAATGCCGAATGATTCTTTTTGGAAAGAAACCGGCATCCAACGGGTACTTAGAAGCTCTTTTAAGCCGGGTTCAACAACGAAAGGGCCGGCTTCTTTGCCCAGGAAAACAAAAATACTTATTACAATCAAAATAGTCGTTGAAGCCGTGCTTAATAGTAATAATTTGACAGCTTTTTCTTTCCAGATAGCTTTCATTATTTTACCACAACGTACCCAGTTTCTTGCACTATTGCCTGTCCCTCGTTGCTAAGGCAAAAATCTACAAATTCCTTTAACGTTCCTTTTGGCTGGCCGTTTAGATAAAGGTAAAGAGGCCTTGAGATGATATACTGTCCTGATTTGACTGTTTGCTCGGATGGAAGGATAGCTGGTGAATTTTCATCGGCTTTGATTGCCAGGATTTTTACTTTATCCTTCGCAGCCAAGGCATAACCTAAGCCGACATATCCTATCGACCACCGGTCGGTTGAAACGGATTGAATAATTGTCGAAGTAGCAGGCATCAACTTCGCATCCGTCATATAATCCTGTTTTTTAAGAACCATTTCCTGGAAAAATACGTAAGTTCCGGAACTCGATTCTCTGGATAAAACTATAATTTTTTCATCGGGCCCGCTAAAATCGCTCCACCGAGAAGATTTGCCGGTAAAGATTTTACCTAATTGCTCAATTGTTAACTCATCAACAGGATTTGCAGGATTAACAATAACTGCGATACCATCTCTGGCAACGGCGATTTCGTTTGGTTGGATGTGCTTCTCTATAGCCAGCATTAATTCGTTATTTTTTATCTTCCTTGAAGCGGCACAAATATCAGTAGTACCATTTAAAAGCGCCGCTATTCCTGTTCCTGAGCCGCCACCTGTTACGGAAACCTCTATGCCGGGATTTTTCTGCATAAAGGCCTGTGCCCAATTACTGACAAGATGCACCATAGTATCAGAACCCTTGATGGTTATAAATCTTTTCTCGCCCTCGGCCTGGTCGCTTCTCCTCGCACAACCAAATGCTGCCACCAGTATTGCTGCTAATAAAAAGGTTGAAACAGTAGCTTCTTTAACATTTTTTCTGATTTTTAGGTTCATTTTCTTTTCTCCCGCATTAATTGATTGAATTTGTAAATTATGCTGTATGACATTCCTTAACACAAGTTAAAACTTTAACAGCAGGTCGGCCTGCAGTCTCCGGTAGTCGTAATCACGCCCGCTACTTCTTTTTTCATTGTGGAAGTATGTCAGAGCCGCCTGGAGATTTTTGGCTAACTGGTATTTAAGGCCAAACCTGTGGCCCTCACCGTCTGTCCCGCCACCTATAAAGTCTGAGTCGGTAAAAGCACCCAAAACGGCATCGGCCTCAATGTCTCTGTAATCATAGGAAAGCTCCCAGGAGCCCGGTTCCTTGGCTTTGTTAAGTGTCGCCCCAATGAGCCAACCCGTATCTTCGCCCGAAATGGCAACTGTGTTCTTGACCCAGTTTCCAAATACGGTGACCGGCATACTGGAAATTTTAGTTCCATATTCACTGAAGAATTCAATGATGTCGTAGTCACTCGCCCATTTGGACCCTGTGGAATCAGGGGTATTGCCTGCGAGGATACCATATGTATCAGTCTTGCCTTGAATGTTGGCATAATCCCAGTAACTAACACCAGCAAGAACATAATCAGGATTACCCAGAGCGTGCTTTATATAACCCTGGATGCCCCACAGTGAAGTATCTACGCCGCTGGAACTTTCATCGACCCAAAAAGCGCCGCCTGTGATATGCAGTGTGTCCCTCTTTCCGAGAGGAATTGCGTATGTTGCAGCGACACCTTCAGGATTAAGGTCTGAATCCCAGACAAGTTGATTCTTACCTACCGTGTAGAAAGGATTCTTTATCTTTCCACCATAGACATTAAGCCCCTCTCTGGATGCCGGGTGCCAATGAAAATAGGCAAGGTCGAGCCATATATCCTTACTGGAGAAATTCTGCTTCAGAGTCTGATTCGAGGAGACAGGGTCTGCGAACATTTCCCCTTCGTCTGCAAGTATGCTCTTTTCACCGCTTGCAAGACGAAACGCTACATCCCAGTCACCATTGATTATTGCCTCGAGCATAAGTCTGGCACGAATCCGCTGGCGGTCACGACCTTTTTTCCATTTGACGCTTCCGCTTGTCTCTGTGTCGATATGCTCGTGACGGAACCTGAGGTCGCCGGATATCTTGATTTTCTCCGCCCACTTGAGTGCATCAGGCAAAGCCGGCGTTTCTTTTTGCTTCTCTGCTACTTCTTCGATTCTCTGCGTTAGTGACTGCTCTTTGAGTTTTTGCCCTGTCTCGAGCTGCTCGACCCTTTCCTGTAATTGGTGAATTACCTTGCTTTGTTCTAAAATTAGTTCTTTAAGTTCGCTAATTTCGTCAGTCTTTGCAACAGTGGCATTGATGCTAAACAATGGTACAAATATCAACAAGATTTTTTTGTTCATTTTTTCTTCTCCTTATAAAATAGAACACCAAAATTCATATATACCCCCTGGTATATTTCCATAAATACAGTACTTGATTAGTGTGAAGAGAATATGAAGAGAACGTGAAAATTTGATGATTTAAAAAAATTTTGTTTTTAGAGCAATTCTTCAGCGAATTGGGAATAAGTTAACAACCAAGGCCGGTAAGGCCTGTTTTTGCCGTTTATAATCTTTATCGAGCAGGAGATAGGAGAACAGACGGCATTAAGAAATGCTAAGGATGTTCAGGCGGTGAAGAGGCAGACTAAGGCGCGGTTATTTTACTGTTCGTCAGCCCTTTCATCAAAGTAATCAAGGTCGCTTATGGGTAAAATTACGGAGGTTGCGATATTTACAAGATGAGCCACAATGCGTTTGAAATGCCTTGCAATCAAAACAAAGCAAACAGCTTCGTTGACCGAGAGATTGCTCTTTGCCACTTGTCTAACAATCCTATCACATTGTATTGCAATCCTGTGTTCATAATCCCACGATGATTCGGCCTTATTTTTGTCTGCTTCGATAAAGGTCTCTTTAGTTCTCACAAACAATGTCAGAATATCTTTGTCAATGTCGCTAAAATATTGTGAGAACACGGCTTTGTTTATCGGCTTTTCCAGGAGCTCTGTTACTTCATAAAGGTTCTTGCAATAGTCACCCAATCTCTCCGCATCTTTTACAACGCTCATTAATAACAAACATGCTGGCACTTCGACTGTTGGCCGAAGGGAAAGATGTTCCACAATTCGTTTGCGTATGCCTTTCTGCAAACGATTTACCTTCTTATCTACCTCGTAGATTTTCTTCTTCAAATCCGGCTCTTCGACGTTATCTAACAAACGGCTGCAAACAGCTTCAAACATGCATTTTGAGTCCTCTAACATATTCCTGAATTCCTCAAGGACCTGAGATAGAAAATCTTTGCCCTTCCAAAAACTTAATAGATTTTTGAACATATTTGTTTCTCCTATTTGAAACACTTAGAGATAAAGATTAATAACGCCGGGACAAGGAAAAATACACTCAATACGTAAATAAATGCATACCTTCTTTTGTTGTAGGCCAGGTCTCCCAGGGACTTGGCAAGATTTATCGGGATCATTCTAATCGTCCTTGTGGGGAAAACAACCAAAACGCCTATAGTGTTAAAAAGAAAATGTTCGAATGCGACAACTATTGCTGAAATATTTCCCGTAGCGAATGATGCCAGTATAGCCGTGGTGGTTGTCCCGATGTTGGCGCCCATAGTTACTGAGAATGCAGTCTCGATGGTGATAACGCCGGCAGCGGCAAGAGGAACCAACAATGAGGTTGTAACCGAGCTGCTCTGAACAATAATTGTAAAAATCAGACCCGCAAAGAGTCCTAACAACTTGCTCTTGGCGATGACGTTATCCAAAATAATCTCTGCTCTTTTTATGGTTAGCGATTTCATAACTCTAACGAGAAAGATAAGTGATAAAAACAGCATCAATAAGGCTAAAATTAACATCGCTATATTCGTATATATACTTTTTGTAAATAATGGCCGGTTTAGCAGGGTGATAACTTCCTGCATTAAATGCACGGCTGGCTGTATAGCCAGTTTAATCGGGCTGGTGAACTTGATTCCTCCAACATTTCCGAACAAGTCAGCCATTCCATGAGCGCATTTTTCAATAAATCCCGTGGCCAATTCCAGCGGAAGGAGAAGACACACACAGAAAAAATTAAAAAAATCATGCATGGTTGCTGCGCTTATGGCACGTCTGAACTCGTCACGACGCGTCACGTGTGCTAAAGAGACGATTGTGTTTGTTACGGTAGTCCCGATATTGGCACCCATAACTATGTAGACCGCATTACTAACGGTAATGACGCCAGAGCCTACCATGCCCACAACTATTGATGTCGTGCATGAAGAACTTTGAATAATGCTGGTCGCGAGTATCCCAATGAACAGACCGACAAATGGGTTGGAAGTAGTCCTTATCAAGTTCTCGGCGAAGCCCCTGCCGAAACCTTTGAAAGCGGCTCCCATCAGGCCGATGCTTGCCAGGAAAAGATAGAGCAGTCCTATCACTAAAAGAATATGAGAGAACATTTTAACTTTATTCTTCATAAGCCTTTTACAATACACTTTGAGTGTGAAGGTCATATGAAGGAAATGTGAAGATTTGGTGAAGATTAAAAAAAATGATTACGCTTTGGGCAGTGTTACGGAAACTGTCGTTCCCTTATTGGTTTGGCTTTCGATATTTACTTTCCCTTTGTGTGCAAGAGCGATGTGCTTTGCAATACTCAGACCTAATCCCGTACCTCCGAGATGACGCGAACGAGCCTTATCCACGCGGTAAAACCGCTCAAAGACTCTATTGAGATGCTGTTCCGGTATGCCGATTCCATTATCTTCAACTGTAACAGTGAATTGGTCCCGGTGTTCGATGATGGAAACAACGATTTTTCCGGTTTCTTTGGTGTATTTTATAGCATTGTCAATTAAGTTCACAAAGACCTGCTCAATCTTATTCTGGTCAGCTTTAATTCTGAAGTCGCTGCCTTTGGAATTTACACTCAGATAGAGGTTTTTGGCAGCGAGCGCGTGCCCGAAGCCAAGCACGACATCATCTATCAAAATCCTCAGGTCAAATTCGACTTTTGTGATACTATCGCGTGATAGTTCAAGTTCGCTCAGAGTCAACAGGTCGCTGATTATGTTTTCAAGCCTGGCCGTGTGCTCTTTTATAATTGAAACAAATTTTCGCGCCTTTTCCTTATCGTCTATTGCCTTATCTTCCAGCGTTTCTATATAACCTTTAATTAAGGTTAATGGTGTCTTTAGTTCGTGCGACACATTAGCCACAAAGTCTGTTCTAACTTTATCCATCTGCTTGAGATTTTCTATTTTTTGCTGCAGCTCGTCAGACATTATGTTTAATGATATTGCTAATTCACCAAGTTCATCTTTGCTTTTTATCCTCACTTTTTTACTGAAATCTCCTTTGGCAATTCGTTGGGCGGTTTCTTTCATTTGTGCGATTGGAGAGGTGATACTTCTTGATATAAAATATGCGACTGTCAATGCAATCAGGATGGCTGCAAGTGCCCCAAATAAAACCACTCTATATATAAGGCGGATTTGAAGCTGAACCTCAGAAAGGGGTAAGGCAAAACGAACTATCCCTAATATCCGGTTACCGTCTTTTACGCTTACGGCAACATACTTCATATTATAACCAAGCGTTTCGCTGGGACGAGTGCTTTGGCCAAAGCCAGTTTCCATAGCAGTAATAACTTCAGGTCTATCACTATGGTTTTCCATATTTGAGGGGTTTTTTTCAGAATCTGCCAGGACATTACCATGCTCATCGATGACCGTTATTCTCAAACTCAGTTTATCAGCAAGTGTGCGGGTTTTTTGCTGAACGGTTTGCTGTTGTCCTTCGAGCAAATCTGTTTTCAGGATGTCGCTGACCAGCAGGGCGTTACTCTGCAGCTTTTCTGTAATTTTTTGCTCGAAGTTATCGCGCAGCTTTATACTTACAAAGAAATTCAGGACGAGAACTACGATGAGGGTCAGAAATATAAATGCGCCAAAAAATTTCCAGACGATCCTGTTTCTCATTTATATTTCCTTAAACCTGTAACCGACACCCCTGACGGTCTCGATGTAATCTTTGGCTTTTCCTAATTTTTGTCTTAGGGATTTTATATGGGCGTCAACGGTTCTGTCGCATACGACCGCATCATCGCCTGATACGGCATTTAGAATCCGGTCTCTGGACAGCACAATACCTGGTCGGCGAGCCATAAGCTCCAAAAGCTTAAACTCCGTAAAAGTAAGCAGGATTTCTTTGCCACGGATTGCCACCTTATGCCGGGTACTATCTATAATAATATCACCTCTTTTTATTACACCGCTGGGCTGGGGTTCGCGGCCTCTCCTGAGCATAGCTTTTATCCTTGCGAGCAACTCTCGCGGGCTAAAGGGCTTTGTTACATAATCATCCGCTCCTAACTCCAGGCCCACCACTTTATCCGTCTCCTGTGATTTTGCACTTAAGATAATAATCGGTATATTGGTTGTCATCTGGTTGCTCTTGATGGTGCGGCAAACTTCAAAGCCGTCAGTAATTGGCAGCATAATATCAAGGATTATCAGGTCCGGCTGTTCTTTTTGGGCCAATACAATGCCGTCTTTACCATTGAAAGCCGATATAGTATCATACCCCTGCTCTTGCAGGTTATACTCGAGCATTTCCACAATATCGCGGTCATCTTCTATTATTAAAATCTTAGCTCTGGTCATTTTATCTTTGTTATCCTCTATGATATTTTACCGGATTTATGGATTGAGGAGAATTATGCTTTTTGTGCTTTCCCGGATTTTATGAATTCCAGGATTTCTCTGTTTATTCGGACGCTGCACCATTTTTGCCCGCACATTGAGCAGTAGTCGGCGGATGGCAACTGCTCTTCCCCGATTTCCCGGCAGGCTTCGCGGTGCATTCTTTCGGCTGTCTGCGGGTCGAGGGATGCAGCTAAATGTGTTTTCCAATCGAGATTTGTCCGTGCAATGCTGAGGTTTTTATCTTTTTCTGCTGTGCCTTTTAAGCCGCGGGCAATATCCGCAGCGTGTGCTGCGATTTTCGCAGCGATTACACCAGTGCGGACATCATCGGCATTTGGCAGGCCGAGGTGCTCTCTCGGCGTGACATAGCATAAAAAGGATGCGCCGTAAAAGGCGGCGGCGGTTCCACCGATAGCTGACGTTATATGGTCGTAGCCGGGGGCAGTATCGGTTACAACCGGACCGAGGACATAGAAGGGGGCGCCATTACAAATTTCCTGCTGGATTTCCATATTGTATTGAATCTGGTCAAAGGGCACATGGCCCGGGCCTTCGACCATAACCTGACAGCCCTTTTGCTGTGCCCTTCGGGTAAGCTCGCCCAAGGTTTTTAATTCTGCTATTTGTGCGTCATCAGTTGCATCGGCGATGCAGCCGGGACGCAGTCCGTCTCCGAGAGAAAAGCTGATGTCGTATTCGGCTAATATGTCACATAAATCATCGAACATCTCATAGAGGGGATTTTGCCTGTTGTGATATAACATCCATTTGGCAAGCAGCGCTCCGCCACGACTGACGATTCCTGCAACGCGTTTTTCGAGCAGAGGCAGGTGCTCTTTCAGAACGCCGGCGTGAATTGTAAAGAAATCGACGCCCTGCCTGGCCTGCTTTTCGATAATATCGATGATTGTTTTGTTGTCTATATCTTCGACGTTTCTACCTTCTATGACCTGGTAAATTGGCACCGTTCCGAAAGGCATCGGGCAGCGAGCAAGAAGTCTCTCACGGGTTTCGTCAAGGTTGCGTCCTGTACTTAAATCCATAATGGCGTCGGCACCTGCGGCAAGTGCCACCTCCATCTTTTCCATTTCGTCTTCTATCGAAGAACGAACGCTACTTGTGCCGATATTCGCATTTACCTTTGTGGTGAGCGCTCTTCCGATACCAATCGGCTTGAGATTGGTTTTTAGATGCAGCTTATTCGCGGGTATTATCAATCGCCCTGCTGCAAGCTCATCCCGGACAAGCTCGGCATCAATCCCTTCATTTTCAGCAACAATCCTCATCTGCTCGGTAATTAACCCTTTTTTGGCTGATTGTAGTTGTGTAACCATCTTTGCTCCGTGCACAAACAAAAATCGCTTCCTGCGGGAAGCGATTAGATATCAAATTTATCGACTTAAACAGCTTTCCTACGCAGGCATCACCGTTAATTTAACGATTGTCCTGATCAGGTTCAAAGAGTTTTTTCTCAGGCCTAGAAGGCCACCCCTAGCGAACTTGGTCTATTATAACTTATTGCTAATGTTTGGCAAATAAAAAATTAATCTTTGCGATTGGGTAGCAAGAGCGAGTGCGGGCAATTTCGGGTTAGAATCTCGCAGCCGGTTTCGGTTACGAGGATATCATCTTCTATTCGGACACCGAGTTTGCCCGGGATATATACGCCTGGTTCGACAGTAATAATCTGACCTGTTTTGAGTATGACTTTGCTTTTTATTTTTAGATAAGGTAACTCGTGAATTTCCAGGCCCAGGCCGTGCCCTGTGCCGTGGCCATATACCGGCAAATCGCTTTTACGAATAACATTCCTGGCGGCGTCGTCAACTTTGCCCGTCTCGATGCCGGACTTTATCATTTTAATAGCTGCGGTCTGGGCTTTCTGCACAGTATCGTAAACTTTTTTGTAAAAGGGGGTCGGCCTGCCAACGGCAAAACATCTGGTTATATCACAACAATAGCCATTGTATTTGGCGCCGAAGTCGAGCAATATGGTGTCTTTTTTCCCGAGCTTTCTTTTGCTCGGCTGATGGTGCGGACGCGATGCGTTTGGGCCGAAGGCGACAATAGTTTCAAAGCTGCTTGTAGCACCGAGCTTGCGAAATTGAAAATTAAGCATACCTGCTAATTCGTTTTCGGTTATGCCGGGCTTGATATATCCAAGAGTTTGTTTGAGGGCTTTTGCTGCTATCCGGGAGGCGGTTTTGATAGATGTAATTTCGCTGCTGTCTTTGCAGCTACGAATGGTTTCGATAACATTCGCCACTGATTTTAATTGTACCACGGCCATCTTGGCCGTGGTATCACGGGCTGGAAGCCCGTGATACTCTTTTTTCAACAGCTCGAAATCAGCAATAGAGGTGGATTTTTCAACGGCAACCGTTTTTGATAATTTTAGTTGTTTCAGCTTTTCAGCCAGGGCCGGCGCCAAGGGTAAGGAGTCGGGGCGCAGGATTATTTTGCATCCGACACATTCTTTCTGCGCCTGCTCGGTATACCTGCTGTCGGTTAAAAGATATACGCTGCGTTCGGTAATGATGGCCCAGCTGTCGCCGCCCATAAAACCGGTTGTGTAAGTTACATTGGCCGGGTTGGTTACAATAAGACATTTTACGCTTTTGTTGGCCAGGTCGTGTAAAATCCCCTTAATGCGTTTTTTTATGATTTTTTTGTCCATTTTTGCTCCTTTGCAATCCTTATCGCGGTTTCGATACACTTCAAATACATAACAGCAGCTTGATAAAAAATAAAGTTTTTTTTGCAGATGAATTTGTCTTTGGCCTTTTTTATTCTTATATTTTTGATGGATTGGGACATTGGCTGGGGAGGAGTTAATCCGGTGGAAGAGTGGTTTTGCCGGCTCTTAAAGTTTTCCGTGAGGGAGGAAAATCATCCATTGTGCCCTGTTTCCCCGGGCGGGACGGCTGTTGCCGTCCTTTTTTTATGCCTTGTCATACCCGTATTAGGTTATTACAATACCCATAGTTTTTAATTTTAGTAATTTTACTACGGTGTAAGCTATGCTGTTTCCAATTCGGACAAGTCTTTGGCCAAGAAGGACGCCATACGCAAATTACGCCTTGATAGTCATCAACGTGGTCATTTTTTTGCTGACCTACGGCCCTCACCGCCAGTTTATGTCCGGCCAGCTTGTGACCGTGGCGATTCACCGCTGGGCGGAGCAATTTATGCTTACACCCAATGATTGGCGCTGGTGGCAGTTTGTAAGTTATGCCTTTCTGCATGGCGGTTTTCTGCATATCATTTTCAATATGTTTTTTTTGTATTTGTTTGGAAATAATGTCAATGACAAGCTCGGCCATATTGGTTACCTGAGTTTTTATTTCGCCGGTGCGGTATTTAGCGGCGTAGGTCACACGGTGCTGCACCTGTCCTCACCCGTGCCCACTCTCGGGGCCAGCGGGGCCGTTGCCGCTGTGATCGGCGCCTACCTGGTCCTGTTTCCGCAGACATTGATAACCATTATATACTGGCTGTTCTGGTTTATTGGGACGATGGATGTGCCTGCTTTATACTTTATCGCCTTTAAGATGATTTTAATCGATAACGTGGTATCTCGATACACACCTTCTGTTGCCTATGACGCACACCTGGCTGGATATGCCTTTGGTATCGTGGCTACGTTAATTATACTCGCAACGGGTATAGTTAGTCACAGCAATTTCGACTTGTGGGCAATGATAAAGCGTTGGAACCGGCGGCGTCAGTACAGCGATGTCGTCTCAGGCGGATACGACCCGTTCGCCGGACGGACGGGAACCAGGCAGGTGGAGGTTAGGGAAATTAAGGAAACACCCGCTCAGAAACAACGGGACGAGGAAATAAAAAAGCTTCGCAATGAGATTGGCAGACGAATGCAGCAGCGCAATTTATCGGCTGCAGCCGAGCTGTATCTGGAGCTTATGGGACTCGACAGCGAGCAGATTCTGCCTCGCCAGCAACTGCTGGATATTGCCAATCAGCTTGCCAGCGACAAAAAAACAGTCGAGTCGGCGCAGGCCTACGAACAATTCCTGGCCCATTACAGCAACTACGAACACGCCGAGCAGGTCGAGCTAATGCTGGGGATATTGTATTCGCGTTATCTTGATAAGCACGAGCTGGCCGTAAAATATCTGGAGTTGGCGGCCAAAAAGCTTTCCGACCCAAGCCAATTGAAGATGTGCCAGGACGAGCTTGCCCGGTTGCAATCTTAAAATACCGAACAGGCAGGTCAGGTATTCTTTTATTTAAGGTCGGATTTGAGAGATTCTATGAATTTCAGCCAGTCGGCCTCATCTATGGTCTCCTGCACCTCAGGGTCAAGCCAGACCTCTGCGAGCCACTTTAGTATTTTCTTGATATTGACTTCTTTTCTTTCCAGATTTTTTCGCATGCCTGATATTGTTGCGGCTGGTGCGATTTCGTAGAACTTCTTGCTCTTGGCAGCTACTCTTTCGGGCATTGCTCTCCGGCTTTCCATTGTATCAAGCAGCATCAAGTTATCACTATCCGCACTTCTATCAGCGGGTGCACTTTCAAAACTTACGCCTTCAAGACCGAAAATACCACCTTCGCCACAACCGGAAGCAAAAGTTTTTGCCCAGCCGACCTCCCACAGCCAGTCTTTACAGAACAGGGCAAGGTCATCGTAATCAATGGTGTCGTCATCTTCGAGGTCGAAGATATCGTTATAATCCGGCTCACCCGTTGAGCTTTGCCAGGCGTTGGCAAGCATCGCATAATCGATGAAGTTTACAATCTCGTCTTTATTGAAATCCGCAGGACTCCAGTAATATTCATCCGCACCAATATCAATACAGCCGTTCACTATGCGAGGTTCACCGTCAATATCGGTCTCACCCGCATAATTTGCATTCGGGTCACCGGCGTTTTTACAGGGAGAGTCTTCATCTATATGTAAATCATTCGGGTCAGTTGGATTTTTAAAGCCGGGATTGCTGTTAATATTTCCGGTGCCGGCATAGCCATCTTGAATGCAGCTATAGCTTACGTTCTCTAATGGTTCACCATTGTTGGTTCCTATTTGCGACTCATTACCATAAATTATGCCGTTAACGACATTTGGCTCGGGGCTGGCGGAATACTCGTATTGTTTCAGGTAACACCGATTTCTCCGGGTTCATTCTGCAGAGGACTTTGGGCCGTTGGGATTGCAATTTACGACCGCAGCTTTAAGGACTACAACATCGCCGTCTTTCTGAGTTTCTTCAAATACATCGGCTATCTTGCCTTTCCAATCCAGATGACATATCGCTACCCTGCCCTGGCAAGATTTATGGCTGCGCATTGGGCGACTGAGGGTGTGCATATTGTTCCGGTGTTCGGGGAAAGAGGGGCATTGCTAG